>Ga0214473_10002184_pt1 | contig 24354 bp, 19 predicted proteins | sample RVTome_7_FD_203509 | JGI IMG/M metagenome (GOLD analysis project Ga0214473, IMG submission 203509) | Soil microbial communities from uranium-contaminated site in the Upper Colorado River Basin, Wyoming, United States - RVT98D197 | ecosystem: Environmental > Terrestrial > Soil > Contaminated >... | reverse complement strand
TCCAAGGACCACGCACGTCCCCACGCACGCCGCCAGAAGCCCCGCGTAAATCCATCCCGCCCCCGCAAGCGGCAGCGAGGCGACGCCGGGAACGAAGTACCGCAGCAGCACCGCGGGAACGGAGAGGCCGATCAGGACGAACGCGCCGACGATCTTGATCCGGAACACCGGGGTCATGTACCCCTTGTACCGGATCTTCCAGTCCAGGAAACCCGTCAGCGCGGTCACGGGAGCTGCCATCGCCCCGAACGCGGCGGCCACGAACGCCGCCGCCTCGAACCTCCCGGCACCCGTCGCCAGGTAGAGCACAAACGACGCGAACGCCACCGGGAAGAGCGCCTGGGGGAAGTGCACGAACATGGGATGAAAATATATGCCTTGCGGTACCTTCACCCGAACCCTCCGGTTCCTGTCGCGGGAGGGGCTCACCCCTCCTTGCCGTCGATGCCAACCCTTCGATGCTCAAAGGAATCCGAGCGGTTCGACAATTTTCGGCAATCGGAATGCGGTCTTCACTCCGGCAGGAGGAAAAAGAGCTCCTTCGGCGCGTCGCAGACGGGGCACCGTTCGGGCGGCTCCTCCCCCTCGTGAATGTACCCGCAGATGGTGCACTCCCAGCGTTTCATCAAGGGAATAATTGTATCAAAGCGCCGTCCCGCGAAAGGGAGATATTCTTCCCCGGATACCGGGGTCCTAAAAAAACTTCAGCGCCTGACGATCCGATCCATGCCGCCCATGTAGGGACGCAGCGGCTCGGGGACAACGACCGAGCCGTCTTCCTGCTGGAAATTTTCGAGGACGGCGACGACCGTGCGCCCCGCCGCCAGTCCGGATCCGTTCAGCGTGTGGGCAAGCCGGGTCTTGCCCGAAGCCTCGTCGCGGTAGCGGATCTTCGCGCGCCGCGCCTGGAAATCGGTGAAGTTGCTGCAGGAGGAGATCTCCCGGTACCGCTTCTGCGACGGCAGCCACACCTCGAGGTCGTACGTCTTGGCGGAGGAAAACCCCAGGTCCGCCGTGCACAGCGTCACGACCCGGTACGGGAGGGAAAGCCGCTTCAGGATGTCCTCCGCGTCGGCGGTGAGCGCCTCCAGCTCCCGCCACGAATCCTCCGGCCGGCAGACCTTCACCAGCTCCACCTTGTTGAACTGGTGCTGCCGGATCATTCCCCGGACGTCCTTGCCGTACGATCCCGCCTCCGCCCGGAAGCAGGGGGTGTACGCCGTCATCTTCAGCGGGAGCGATTCCGCCGGGAGGATCTCGTCCCGTACGATGTTGGTCACCGGCACCTCGGCGGTCGGGACGAGGAAGTAGTCGGTCCCCGCCACGCGAAAGAGGTCCTCCTCGAACTTGGGGAGCTGGCCCGTGCCGAAGAAGGACGCCGAGTTGGCCAGGAAGGGGGGGAGAACCTCCAGGTAACCGTGCTCCCGCGTATGGACGTCCAGCATGAAATTGATGAGCGCCCGCTCCAGGAGCGCGCCGGCCCCCTTGCTCAGGCAGAACCGCGCGCCGGCGATTTTCGCCGCCCGGTCGAAATCGAGGATGTCCAGGGACGCGCCGATGTCGACGTGGTCGCGCACCGGAAAGGAAAACGCGCCGGGCGTACCCCACGTCCGGACGACGGCGTTGTCCTCCTCCCCCGCCCCTTCCGGGACCGACGGATCGGGCATGTTCGGGATATTCAGCAGCGCCTCTTCCATCTGCCGCTCCGCTTCCGGGAGGCCCGCCTCCGTCTCCTTGATCCGCGCCGCAACCTCTTTCATCTTTTGCATGAGGTCGGAGGCGTCCTTCTTCTCCCGGCGTAGCCGGCCGATCTCCTCGGAGGCCGCGTTCCGCTCCGCGCGCAGCGCCTCCCCCTTCACCAGGAGCTCCCTCCGCTTCCGGTCGAGATCGACGAACCCGTCCAGGGAGGCCGGCGAGCGCCTGCGGCGCAGCGCCTCCTCCACGGCGGGGACGTTCTCCCGTACGAACTTCAGGTCCAACATGGCAATCCCTCCCGTTTCACCGGCTGAAATCCCGCGTCCCGGATCGTGGCGTCGATTTCTTCCTCCGACATCCGGTAGGCAACCCCCGCGGAGGCGACGACGTTCTCCTCGATCATAGTGCTCCCGAAGTCGTTCGCCCCGAAGAACAGCCCCACCTGGGCGACTTTCGCCCCCATGGTCACCCAGGATACCTGGACGGTCCGGATGTTCGGAAGCAGCAGCCGGGAGACAGCGAGGACTCGCAGGTACCCCACCGCGTGGTTGAACCCCGCCGCCGCGCCCTCGCCGAACGCCGGATCGAGGGAAAGGGCCGTGTTCCCGGACTGGAAGGTCCAGGGGATGAAGGAGGAAAAACCGCCGGTCTCTTCCTGCAGCTCCCGGATGCGGAGCAGGTGCCTCGCGATCGACTCCGCCGTCTCGACACTTCCGAACATCATCGTCGCGGAGGCGCGCAGGCCCTGCCGGTGCGCCTCGCGCATCACGGCGGCCCACTGCTCCCATCCGATCTTCCGGGGGCTGATTTTCTTTCGGACTTCGTCGTCCAGGATCTCCGCCCCGCCGCCGGGGATGGAATCGAGCCCCGCGCCGATCAGTCGGGCGATGACCTCCCGGATCGAGAGCCCCGAGCGGATCGCGAAGTGCCAGACCTCCGGAGGGGAAAAGCCGTGCAGGCGGATCGGATGCCGCTTCACCGCCCGGACGAGCCGCTCCGCATCCTCGATCGTCCAGTCGGGATGCAGCCCGCCCTGGAGCAGGATCTGCGTTCCGCCGAGCAACAGCGTTTCCTCGATCTTCCTCGAGAGGATCTCCTCGGAGAGCACGTAGGCGTCGGGCGCCGACGGCTCGCGATAAAAGGCGCAGAAGGAGCAGCCGCATCCGCAGATGTTCGTGTAATTGACGTTGCGGTCCACGATGTAGCCGACGGCCCTGCCCGGGTGCAGCCGCCGCCGCACCTCGTCCGCCGCCCGTCCCAGCTCGAACAGGGGGGTCTCCCGGAGCAGGCGTACCGCCTCCTCCATCGTCGGAACGGCGCCTTTCGCCATCAGGCCGACCCCTCCGGCCACTCGCGGACGACGTTGTAGAGCGTGTCGCGTTCCACGGGGACGTGCCCGGCCTGCCGGATCATCGTCACCAGCTCGGAGACCGTCATCTCCTGGCCCGCCTGCGCCCCGGCGGCGTGCGTGATCCGCTCCTCCACCACCGTACCGTCGATGTCGTTCACCCCGAAGTGGAGGGAGATCTGCGCGAGCTTGGGCCCCACCATTATCCAGAACGATTTCACGTGCGCGAAGTTGTCGAGGTAGAGCCGCGCCACCGCAAGCGCGAGGAGGTCCTCCAGGCCCGTCGTGTACCCCTTGGCGATCTGCGTGTTCTTCGGGTGGAACGCCAGGGGGATGAACGACTGGAACCCGCCGGTCCGGTCCTGGAGCTCCCGGAGACGGCGCAGGTGATCGACCCGCGACTCCAGCGTCTCCACGTGCCCGTACAGCATCGTCGCGTTGCTGCGTAGCTCCGCGGCGTGCACCGCCTCCATCACCTCGAGCCACCGGTCCCCGGAGATCTTCTCCGGGCAGATGCGGTTGCGGATCTCGGGGGCGAAGATTTCCGCTCCCCCCCCCGGCAGGCTTCCCAGCCCCGCTTCCTTCAGCCGGCGGATGACCTCGTCCAGCGTCAGGCCGGTGATCTTCGCGAAGTAGTCGATCTCCACGGCGGTGAACGCCTGGAGGTGCATCGAGGGGAAGCGCTCCCGAAGCGTCCGCAGCATCGCCAGGTAGAAATCGAACGGCAGGTCGGGGTGCAGTCCCCCCACGATGTGCAGCTCCGTCGCCTTCTGCGCTTGCGCCTCCTCCGCCCGGCGCAGGACCTCCTCCATCGTCATCGTGTACGCGAGGGACTCCCCTTTCGTCTTGCTGAAGGCGCAGAACTGGCACCGGTTGACGCAGATGTTCGTGGGATTGATGTGCCGGTTGACGATGAAGTACACCCGGTCGCCGTTCTTCCGCCGGTTGGCGAAGTCCGCCATCTCCCCCACGGAAAGAATGTCCCGCGAACGGTACAGGGCCAGCGCGTCCTCCTCGGATAGCCGCCGTCCCGCCCGCACCTTATCCCGGATGGTTCTTAGGTCCGCTTCCACCGTTGCCTCCGCCCTTCCTCATCTGTTCCAGGATCCGCTCCTCCGCGCCCGCCTCCCGGGGAACGCGGGGGAGGAAGATCGAGAAGGTTACTCCTTTCCCCTCACGGTTGTCCAGCTGGATCGAGCCCCCGTGCTTCTCCACGATCGTGTGGACGATGGGAAGCCCCAGGCCCGTCCCCTTCGTTTTCGTGGTGAAAAAGGGGTTGAAAATATTATGGACCACGTCGTGGGGGATTCCGCCCCCGGTGTCGCCGACGAGGAAGACAACTCCACTTCCTTCGTCTGGAGTTGCGGGGCGCGTCGCCAGGGTCAGCTTCCCGCCGCCCTCCATCGCCTGGATCGCGTTGGAGACGAGGTTCCACAGGATCTGGCGGATCTGGTCGGGGTCGGCGGAGATCCGCGGGATCCCCGCGAAAAGGTCCAGGTCCGTCAGGATCCGGGTCTCCTCCAGGTCCTCCCTAAACATCGCAAGCACCTCGCGGATCTCGTCGTTCAGGTCGATCTGCTTCCGGGCGGGCAGGACTTCCCTGGAGAAGTATAGGGTTTGCCGGATGATCCGCTCCAGCCGCTGGGCCTCCTTCAGGATGATCCGGGTGTACCGGGCGGTCGTGGCGCCGTCCGGCTCCTCTCCTTGCCCCTTCCTCGCCAGGCGCGCCGCGAAGCCGCCGATGACCGTCAGCGGGTTCTTGATCTCGTGGGCAATCTTCGCCGCCATCTCCCCCAGCGCCGCCAGCTTTTCGCTCTGCACCAGCCGGCCCTGCATCGCCCGCAGGTTGTCCAGGGCATTCTCGAGGTCTTCGTACAGCGATGCGTTCTCCATCGCCAGGCACGCCTCGGAGGCGAACATCGTGAGGATCTGGATGTCCTCGTCGGTGATTTCCCGCTCCCGGAACTGGTTGTCCACGTAGATCACCCCCCGCGCCTCCCCCTTGAACACGAGGGGAACCGCGGCGAAGGAATTCGGATGGCTCCCGCAGAACAGTTGGGGAGCGCCGGGGGGGGTCTGGCCGCACCCCGTCCGGGTCCGCACAGCCCTTTTCTCCTGGACCGCCTTCGCCACGAGGCATTCGGAGCCTAACAGGGGAATGCTGAAATGCTCGACGTCGGGCCACAGCAGTTTCCGGAACTCCTCCCCTTCCGCGGCATGCTCTCCGTCTTCCGGCGAATCCAAAGGGGAAGATACGGCCCGCCGGGCGTCCTTCCGGTCCCTCGGCCCCATCCCCATCCGGCCAGTCAGCGTGTCGCCGTCCTCGGATACGAGGAACAGGATCGCCCGGCTGAAGTTCAGGCCCGTCGGAGAGGTGAGGGAGTACATCATGATGTGCAGCAGCCGCTCGGTCTTCACGGTGGACATCAGGGCGCGCGCCACGTTGTAGAGGGTGGACAGCTGCTGGACCTTCAACTGGTTCGCCTGCGCGAGCGCCTGCGCCTCCTGGTACATCGTGGAGTTCTCGATCATGTTGGCGATCTGGCTGCAGACGGTCTGCATCAGGTTCACCACCTCCATGTCGAAGGCGATGTCCGGAGACCCGGAATAGTAGCTGATGACGCCGAGCGCTTTCCCCTTGGAGACGATCGGAAGCCCCAGGAAGGAGGTGATCCCCTGGCGGCTTAAAGGGAGGTACATCGGGGAGTCTTCCGGCCCGTTGATGAGGAGAGGACGTTTTTCCCGGTAGATCTGGTTCGCCAGCAGCCTGCCGTGCGCCCGCAGCTCCCGCCGGACTCCCGGGTGGGCGTACCCCTCGTCGACCATCACCTTGAGGGCGCCCCCCTTTTCCCCCGCGAGGCGGACCGTGCACCCGCCCGCCTGGAGGAGCCGCAAGGTGGTCTTCGCCACGTACGCGAGGATGTCCCGCACCTGGAACGTCGAGGTGATCGCCCTGCCGATCTCGTTCAGGGTGATCAGCTCCGAAACGCGCTTCCGGGCGTCGTGGTAGAGCCGGCTGTTGCGGATCGCGCCCGCGACCTCGGTGGCCACGACGCGCAGCAGGCGGATCGTATCCTCGGAGTACTGCGTGGGAGCCGTGTTGGAAAAGTTCATCACGCCGTACAGGTAGACGTCGTCCATGATGGGAACGGAGAGGACCGACGCGAAATCCCGCAGCTCCTCGGAGACGGCCAACGAAGGGGGATCCGTGCGCACGTCGGGGAAGAACACCGGGACCCGCTTCTGGAGGGCCTTCCCGGCGACCCCCTCCCCCGGCCGGATCCGGAAATCGAAGTTGGCGCACTCTTCGATCTGTACGCAGGAGGATACCCACGGAAGCAGGTTCTCCCCCCGATGCTCGCGCCGGTGGATGCAGACGCAGTCGGCGCCGATTTCCCGGGACAGGAGGTCGCAGATGTATTTCAGCCGGTTTTCGATCAGGATGTTCGAGTTGGAGATCTCGATCACCCGGGAGAGAAGGTCGAACCGTTTTTCCAGGCTGGTGTCCATGGGGACGGTTATCTATTCGGACCGCCGGCCCCTTTTCCGAAGCGCCTTCTCATACAGCGCCACGTATTCCCGCGCCGAGGGGCCCCAGGAAAAGTCCTTTTCCATCCCTCTCCGCACGATCCCCTCCCACCGGGGCCGGTCAGCGTAGGCGGCGAGGGCGCGCGAAATGGCATCCTTCAGATCGGCCGCGTCATATCCCGCGAACGTGAACCCGGTGCCTCCCTCCGGGTCCCGGTCCGCGTCGATCACCGTGTCGGCGAGCCCGCCGGTCCGCCGTACGATGGGGACCGTGCCGTACCGAAGGCTGTAGATCTGGTTCAGCCCGCACGGCTCGTAGCGGGAGGGCATCAGGTAGACGTCGGCCCCGGCCTCGATCTTGTGCGCCAGCCGATTGTCGTAGGCCAGCCGCACGGAGATCCGATCCGGGTGCTTCCGTCCCAGCTCCGCCATCGCCTCCTCGTACGTCCGCTCGCCGAACCCCAGGAGGACGACCCGCACCGGCTGCGCGGCCAGCCATTCCCCGATTTCCGAGAGGAGGTCCAGCCCCTTTTGCGCCGTCAGCCGCCCGATCATGCCGACGACCGCATCCTTCACCGGCCCGGTCCACCCGAACTCCGCGAGGAGGTCGGCGCGGCACGCCTCCTTCCCCGAGAGGTCCTCTATCCCGAAGTGGGCGGCGATGTTCCAGTCCGCCGCCGGGTTCCACTCGTCGTCGTCGATCCCGTTGATGATCCCGTACAGGTCTTCCCGCCGCTCGTACAGGACCCCTTCCAGCCCGTACCCGTACTCCGGGGTCTGGATCTCCTGGCTGTAGGTGGGACTCACGGTGGAAAGGATGTCGGCGAACACCAGCCCCGCCTTCATCAGGTTCAGCTTGCCGTAGAACTCCAGCCCCTGCGGCGTGAACAGCTCCCACCCGAGCCCCGTCAGCGGAAGATCGTGGTTCCAGAAGAGTCCCTGGTACCCCAGGTTGTGGACGGTGAAGACGGTGCCGGCGGAGCGGATCGCGTCCTCCTGCAGGTAGAGGGTCTTTGCGTAAGCGGGGATGAGCGCGGTCTGCCAGTCGTTGCAGTGCAGGATGTCGTACTTGCGGCCCGTGCGGGCCAGCCACTCCATGACCGCCCGGCAGAAGAACGTGAAGCGCTCGCAGTTGTCCGCGTATTCGCCGTCCTTGGTGCCGTAGTAGAACTCCCGGTCGAAGTACCGGTCGTTCCGGACGAGGAATGCGCGTACCCCGTCGCCCGCGTCGGTCTCCTCGATCGTGCCCGTTTCCTCCCGGTGCCCCAGAGGGACGCGTACCGGGGGCCCCGTCTGCGTCATGGGGAACCGGCTCCTGTCCACGGAACGGTAGAGGGGAAGAATGCAGTCCGCCTCGACGCCGGCCCGCCGGAGCGCCCTGGAGAGCGCTCCGGTGACATCCGCCAGCCCACCGGTTTTCGCGAACGGAACGATCTCGGAGGACGCAATCAGGACTTTCATGGCCCTTCCCCCGCTTGCCTCACTCGGGCAGCTCGCGCAGATACTTTGCCGATTCCTCCGGCGGAGTCGGATTGATGTAGAAGCCCGAACCCCACTCGAACCCCGCCACCTTGGTCAGCTTGGGCATGATCTCGATGTGCCAGTGGAAAAATTCGGCGGCGCCTTCCTGAAAGGCCGCGCTGTGGACGATGTAGTTGAACGGCGGGTTCTCCAGGGCCAGGTTGAGCCGGCGAAGCGTTCGCCGGAAGATGGAGGCCAGCGCCCGGGCCTGGTCCCTCTCGATCATCTCGTAGGCGCATTGGTGGCGCTTCGGGATGATCCACGTCTCGAAGGGGAACCGGGGCGCGTAGGGGGCGCAGGCGAGGAACTCCCCGCTCTCCTCGACGATGCGGACCTTCTGCTCCATCTCCTGCACGATGATGTCGCAGAACAGGCAGCGGTCGCGGAAGCGGAAGTACTCCCGGCAGCCGGTCATTTCCTCGATCACCCGCTTGGGCACGACGGGGAGGGCGATGAGCTGGGAGTGGCTGTGGGTCAGCGACGCCCCGGCGGCGGCCCCGTGGTTCTTGAAGACGATGACCGACTTGAACCGCCGGTCCTTCTTCAGGTCCAGCATCCGCTCCCGGTAGGCCCAGAGGACGTCCTCGAACTGCGCCTCGGGGAGGTCGAAGAGGTCGACGTCGTGCCGCTCGGTCTCGATCACGACCTCGTGGGCCCCCAGGCCATTCATCCGGTCGTAGATCCCGTCCCCGGCCTTGCCCAGGCCCCCTTCGATCCGGAGCGCCGGGAACTTGTTGGGAACCACCCGAAGCGTCCACCCCGCCTCGTTGGGAGAGCCGCCGCCCCGGAAGGAGAGAATCTCAGGGGGGGTCATCCGCTCGCTCCCCGGGCACAAGGGGCACATCCCCTCCCTTCGGGCCGGAGGCTCCGGGGGGTAGTCGTGGGGGCGCTTCGCACGCTCGGTGGAGATGATGACCCACCGGCCCACGATGGGGTCTTTCCGCAACTCCGTCATGGATCCTCCGAGATAGCTTGGAAAGGTCTGGAAGGGCCTATCTCTGTTCTTCCTCTTCGGCGACGGTCTTGCAGTCGATGCACATCGTGGTCATCGGCCGCGCGATCAGCCGCTTCTCCTCGATCTCCCCGCCGCATCCCTCGCAGACTCCGAACGATCCGCCGTCTACCCGCTTGATCGCTTCCCGGATTTTCACCAGGAGCTTGCGCTCCCGGTCGCGGATCCGGAGGGTAAAGTTCCGGTTCGATTCGAGAAGGGCGCGGTCCGTGGGGTCGGGAAAGTTTTCCTCGGGATCGCCCGTCATGTCGGATACGGTTTTTCCCGCACCCGCCAGCAGCTCGTCCATCTGGCGTTGGAGTTCTCTCCGACACTTTTCCAGGACCCGTCGGTCCATCCCTTGCCCCCGAAGAGCCACTCTACCGAAATTATAATCTATCCTTTTTCGGAGGGGGGTGCAAAGCAACTCTACCGGAGGAAGAACCGGACGGGCACCTCGAACCATCCCGGGCGGGACGGGAGGGGGGCGGCCCGCGCCACGCCGATCCGGGCGGCTTCGTCGAGCGACCTGGCGCCGCTGCTCCGGGAGATGCGGATCTCGCCGGGGACCCCCCCCTCGCCGACGCGGATCCGCAGGAGCACTTCCCCTTCCTGGCCGCGCCGGATCGCCTCTTCGGGGTAGACGATGCGGGACTCGATCCTCTCCCGCAGGAGTCGGATCTCCGGCCCCTCCCCTCCGCCGCCTTTGCCGGCGGCTCCCGGAACCGCAAGGGAAGCTTCCCTTGCGCCGTCGGACGGGCCGAACGCACCGGATCTTTCCCCTTTCCCGCTTCGGGCAAGCGAGGGCCCCGCAGCGGTGAAACTCCGCCCGGCCGGCATTCCCTCGGAGGAGGTCCCGACGGTGACGCGCGCGGGAAGCAGGAAGGAACTGCTCGACGGGATCGGATTCGAAGCGGCGGGAGCCAGCCCTTCCGGCGCCGCGAGCGGCGCCGGAAGGGACGTGCCGGGAACGAAAGGAAGCGGGGAAACCCGGGCCGGCTCGACGTGGATCGCCGGGGATCGCCTTGCGCCTCCGGGAACCCAGGCGGCGGACCTCTCCTCCGCGGGACCGCTTGCCCGGGCCCCCTCCACGAGGATGACCTGGACGGCGACGGGGAATCCCGGACCCGCCGCGCGCAGGAAGAGGAGGAGGAAGGCGAGGAGCGCAAGGTGCCCCGCCGCCGATCCGACGAGCGGCCATTTGATCGCGGTCCCCCCGCTCCCCGTCCTCACCCTTGTCGGCTCCGGACTCACCTTCATACTCCCTTGGATTCCTCCCGCGAACTTCAGATTTTCAATTCGGCGCCCAGGAGGAAGTTGAACCCGGGAGCGGGAAACCCTTTTCGCTCCTCGTATTCCCGGTTCAAGAGGTTCTGCACCTTCCCCGTAAGGGCGATCTCCCTGACGTCGGTGGATACGCTCTCCCATCGATATCTCGCGAATGCGTCCACCCGGGCGTAGCCGGGACGTTTCCCCGGCACGATGTCCGTGGGGCCGAAGTCGAGTTGATCGCTCTCGATCCGCCAGTCCACATGGGCCTCGAGCCGCGGAGTGGGGACAAAGAGCAGGGACACCGTCCCCCGCTGCCGGGGGATTCCCAGAATCCGCCGCTGGTTTTTCGCGTCCCACGTGTCCGAATACGTATACGAGACGGATGTTCCCACCTGGGGGTGGAACCACCAGGTGCTCCCCGCCTCCACGCCCCGGGAAAAAGCGCTCCCCACGTTCTCGAGCTCCGGGAAAAACCGTCCCGGCGGGATATTCGTGCCCGTTTGGATCAGCCCTTTGAATTGCTGGTAAAAGTACGTGGCCGACACGACCGCTTTTCTCCCGCGGGGACGCCAGTCCGCGCCCGCCTCGTAGGAATCCACGGTCTCCGGGGAGAGGCCCGGGTTCCCGCTGGTCGGGTCGAACTTTTCAACGATCGTGGGGATTCGGAATCCCTTGCCGTAGGCAGCCCGCACCGTGGTATCGATCAATCCGAATTCGTGGAAGACTCCCGCCTTCGGGTTCCACTTCGTTCCCGCCTCCGAGTTTTCGTCCACACGCAGTCCCAAGCTCACCCCGTCGTGTTTCCCGAAACGAAGCTCCTCCTGTACGAAGGCCGAGCGATTGATGGTGGGCGCCGAGACATTGATGACGAAATCGGGGAAAGGGAGAAACCGGAAGACCGCGTCATTTTGCGCCCGGTCCTTGACATACTCTACGCCCAAGAACGTGGTGGACACCGGCGTCGTGGAGTAGCGAACTTCGGCCCGGCCCGTCGTCTTGCGGGTCTTGACAAGGAAATCGGAGGAAGAGGCAACCCCCGGGATCGGCGGTTCCTCAACGTGGAGGAACTCGTCGAACTCCGCACCCGACACGGTCAAGGTTGCGGCCTTGGAAAGGGAGAACTCCCAGCGTGCCCCCGCGAGAAAATCTCGCCTCGCCTTGTGGGCCACGGGGTCGATTCCCCTGTCGTCAATGGGGATTCCCTTCTGCTCGTCCGTGGTGAGCACGATCCCATGAATCCTGCTGAAGGTTCCCACAGCCAAGTCTCCTACACCGATGAAGGAGTTCAGCGACAGGTCGTCGTTGTGGAGGATTCCGGAGGATTCGATTTTCCCGAACCCTGCATGAAAGCTTCCTCTCTTCCCTTTGCCCTGGGTGTAGGCATTCCAGTTCAAGGTGTTGAAGCTCCCGCCCGCAAGGCCAATGGCCGTCGCCTTCCCCTCCTCCGGTTTCCTGGGAAGGAAATTCACCACGCCGCTCATCGCGTTCGAACCGTAGAGGGCGCTCTGGGCCCCTCGAACGATCTCCATCCGATCGAAGCCGCTTACGGGGAGGGAACTGATGTCGAACTCGCCGCCCGAAGGGCTGTTCAACGGGAAGCCGTCGATCATGATCAAGGTATGGGTGCCCTTTCCACCGCGGATCTTGACGTTCTCCAGGTTCCCGGGGCTCCCGCTCCGCTGTACGTCCACGCCTGGGAGGTTTTTCAGCACGTCGCCCGCCACTGCGCCGCTTTTCAGATCGATCTCTTCGCGCGTGACCACGCTCACCGCCGACGCCTGTTCGGAGACCTTCTGCTCGACACGCGTCGCGGTGACCACGATCGGATCGAGCCGGGTCGCATCATCCGCCCGCACCGGCCCCGGCAGACCGGCCACCGCCGCTGCGACTAAGGCCGCTGCGATCCCCTTCCATGTTCTCCTTGTCGTTCCTTTTCCCATTGCTCTTCCCATTATTCCTCCTCTCCCTCGAAAGGGGTTTGATGGGGCGGTCCGGGTCTTCTGGCTTCCGGCTCCCTACTCCCTGCACCTTCCCGGGAGAACGTCCTCCCAGTGGTCTTCCGCAGGTTTCGTTCCGGTGACAGATGCGGGGCAGCAGCGGATTTTCACCGCCTTCTCCGGTTTCCTCCCCTCCGGTCTCTCTTGAGACCGGGGTTGTACGCTATCGACGAACGCTATTGCTCCGTTGCATTTCTCTTCCTCAGCGGCGTCACACGAACCGCGCCCGTCGCCGGGTTGCGGTCGCACGTCACGTCCACTCCGTACGCTTCCCGGATGTTACCCGGGGTCAGGACGTCCTCCGGTTTTCCCGATGCCAGCACCCTGCCGGCCGACAACAGGACGATCCGCTCCCCGTACTCGGCGCAGAGCGACAGGTCGTGCGAGGCGACCAGGGCGCCGATGCCGCACTCTTTTTTGAGGCGCGACACGATTTCGTAGAAGGCGACGCGGTGGTAGATGTCCAGGAACGCCGTCGGCTCGTCCAGGAGCATCACCTTCGCCCCCTGGCAGACCGCCCGTGCGACCGCCGCCCGCTGCCGCTCCCCCGCCGAGATTTCCCCGAGGCCGCGGGCGCGCAGCTCCAGCAGCTCGCTCATTTCCAGCGCGCGCTCCACCTGGCCCCGGTCCTCCCCGGTCATGCCGCCGAAGAACCCCTGGTGCGGGAAGCGGCCGAGCGCAACGTACTCTTCGACGGACATCGGGAAATCGACCGGGGGCTCCTGCCCCACAACGGAAAGAAGGCGCGCCATCTCCCGGCGGCCGTAGGATGCGGGCGGACGGCCGATCAACGTCACTTCGCCGGATCCGGGGGACAATAGACCCGAAATAATTTTGAGTAGCGTGCTCTTCCCAACGCCGTTCGGTCCCAGGAGAATCGCCACCTCCCCTTCCCCTACGTGGAGGTCCACGCCGGAGAGAACTTCCCGTTCCCGGTAGCGGAAATGGACCCCCCTGGCGGAAAGAAGCGCGGCGCTCACGGCTTCCCTCCATTGCGGCGCAGCAGGTAAAGGAAAAACGGCGCCCCCGACAGCGCGGTCACGGCGCCCACCGGCAGCTCCCCGGATGGGCTCACCGTTCGCGCGACGACGTCCGCGAGGATCAGGAACGTCGCCCCCAATAGAAAAGCGGCGGGAACCAGCCGCCGGTGTCCCGAGCCGACAAGTACCCTTGCCCCGTGGGGAACGATCAGCCCGACGAAGCCGATCAGGCCGGAAACCGCCACCACGCATCCAGCTAAAAGCGATGCCGTTACATAAGTTATGGCCTTCATCCTCTCCACCGGGAGGCCGGTCTGGAACGCGGCGTCGTCTCCCAGGAGCATGAGGTCGAGGCCCCGCGAGAGCAGTAGCAGGACCGCCGTCCCGGCGGCGACGTATGGGAGAAGGACGGCCACCCTCCGCGGCGTCCCCATCCCCAGATCTCCCATAAGCCAGTAGACCGCGCCGGGGATCTTTCCCGGAGGGGCCAGCGCCACCATCAGCATGATGAGGGCGTTGAGAAACGCGCCCACGATCACCCCCATGAGGATCAGCCGCTCGCGCGATACGCCGCTGCGGCGGCGCGCCAGCAGGAATACGACGGAGGCGGCAAGCACGGCGCCCAGGAACGCGCAGAAGGGCAAGGGAAGGACGGCGTCGCCGGGCAACAGAAGCGCGGCCGTGAGCGCCCCCACCGCGGCGCCGGCGGATACCCCCAGGATGTAGGGGTCGGCCAGCGGGTTGCGCAACAGCGCCTGGAACGCCACCCCGGAGGAGGAGAGCGCCCCTCCCACGAGACATCCGAGCAGCGCGCGAGGCAACCGCAATGAGAGGACGATCCGCTCCGCCGTTTCCGCGGAGGAACCCGTGGCGCTCCCTCCGAAGAGGGCATCGACGACCTGCCGGAAGGGCACGGCGGCGGGCCCCGTGGCAAGCGACAGGGCCACCGCTCCGAGAGCGGCGGCGCCCAAAACGGCGATGACGGAGCCGGAGCGCTTCATCGTTTCCCCCGCCGCGCCTTGTCGGGGGCGGGGACACGATGCCGTTCCCTCCACGCATCGAGCGTCCGCGATACCTCCTCGAGGGCCGTGACCATGCGGGGGCCCGGGCGCGTGACCAGGTCGCCGTCGAGGGAATGCACCTCCCCGTCCCGGAAGGCGGGGACCTCCCTCCAACGGGTCACCTCGTCGGGGAATTTCTCCACCCCTTCCATCGCCGCCACGAAAACAAGATCGGGACGGACGGCCAGCAGGCTTTCCACGCTCAGGCGCGGATACCGGCCGGAAAAGGAAGCCGCCGCGTTGTTTGCGCCGGCCAGCGAAAGGAGCTCATCCATGAACGTGCCTTTCCCCGCGGCGATGATCGGGGAAGTGGATACCACGAAAAGCACGCGCGGCCCCGGCCCGGGCTTTCGGCGCGCGGCGGCCGCGGCCCGGGCCCGCAGGGCGTCGGCCTCCCGTTTCGCCCTCCCCGGAACGCCCAGGAGCGCACCGACCCGCTCGATGGCGGCGTAGATCCCCGCCAAGTCCTGCGGCGACATCGCGAAACAGGGGATTCCGATCTCCTCGAGAGCGCGGACCTTCTCCTTAGGGTTGCCGTCCGTGGTGCAAAGGACCAGGTCCGGCGAGGCAGCGACGATCCTTTCCACGTCGGGATCGGCGATCCCGCCGATCTTCGGGAGCGCCTTCGCCTGCGGCGGATAGTTGCAATACCGGGTGACGCCGGCGAGCTTCCCCTGCTGCCCCAGGAGGAAGACGATCTCGGTGAGGCTCGGCGCCAGGGAGACGATGCGTTTCGGCGCGGAACGGAGCCGCACGGCGACGCCGCGGTCGTCCTTCCTCTCCACGGGGAAGGCGGCGCGCGCCGGGGGAACAACCCACAGGAAGGCGAGCAGGACAATGGCGAACATGCGCCTCAAAAAGAAAACCCCCAGCCTCTTCTCCTTCGCAGGAGAGAGGTTGGGGGAAGAACGCGCCGCCGTCCCGACCCTTCGCCCGCGAAAGGTTATCCGGGAAAATCCTGTCGGGCCGGTCTCCTGGCTTCCGGCTGCGAGCCTACTCTCCGCGCCTTCCCGGGGAACCCGTCCCCCGGTGGCCTACTTGCGGATTTCGTCGCCGGTTACAGTTGCGGGGCAGCGATGGATTCGCACCATCTTCCCTTTTCGCCCATCCTGGGCGCCCGACGGGAACTTCCGTGTTGTCCATTCATTCTGAAGCCCGGGGAGGAAATAAGTCAAGCCCGGCGGCGGGTCCTTAACCTTTTTACACCGCTCCCGGCCAGGCTATCGGATACGTACGCCGATGTCGTCTCCCCCCGGCGCTGTTATGTGCGTGTCGATGTTCGTCTCCAGAATCCCGTTCGGCCCCGCCGAGAGGACCCACACCGGGATGGGCGGCTCGGACGCCAGCGTGAAGTACAACGCGTTGATGACGTATGGCCTCCCCCACGGATCCGTCGGAAGGCGGGACGCGTACGGTCCGTTCCACCGATTGTCGCCGGCCGTGGGGTACCCGTGCTCGTTCCGGACCAGGTGGGTGTCCAGCCGGCTCCAGGCCGCGCCGGGCGCGGACCAACCGGCGGCGATCCGGAGAAAGGCGTCCGTCGGCGGGGCGGCTCCCGTGTAGAGCCCCCCGTAATTCGAGGTGTTGTCCTGCCGGTTCGGCCAGCGCCCCAGGTCCTTGTAGGCGCCGGTCACCGCGTCGGCGATCACCTTTTCCTCGTTCCTCGCCCGCGCGACCTGCGAGTCCTTGATGTACCCGGCGAAAAAGGGGACCAGCAGCGCCGCAAGAATGGCCGCGGCGGCCGCAGCCGCATATGTGACATTCCGGGTTTTCATGGGATGGATGCCGGAAAGTCTTCAGTGCGAGCGCGAGACGATGAAGTCGGAAAGCGAAAGGAGGGCGGCGCGGGCCTTCGTCGGGGGAAGATGGAGGAGAAGCCGCTTCCCGCGGTCCACGTAGGAACGGGCCGTGCGCGCCGTATACTCGATCCCGCCGTTTCTCCCGACGAGCTTCGCAAGGAGGGAAATCTCCCTCTCGGAACGCCTTTTTTTAGCCAGGAGCGCCAACGCCGCCTTGCGATCCGCGGAATTCGCCTCCCGAAGGGTATGGAGTAGCGGCAGGGTGATCTTCCCTTCCCGAAGGTCCTGGTAAGGCCTCTTGCCGAGCTCCCTTTCCGTGCCGGTGAAATCGAGGATGTCGTCCATCAACTGGAAGGCGATGCCGACCGCCTTCCCGTACTCGAAAAGCCCGCGGCGGAGGGATTCGCCGGCCCCCGCAAGCACAGCCCCCGTCTCGCTCGCGGCCGCGATCAGCGAGGCGGTCTTGTTGAACACGACCCGCAGGTAATCCTTTTCGGTGATCGCCGGATCGCCGGACTTCATGAGTTGGAGGACCTCCCCCTCGGAAAGGGAAACCAGCGTCCGGGCGTAGATCCCCAGCACGTCGATGTCGCCGTCTTCCGTCATCAACTGGGAGGCTCGGGCGAACAGGAAGTCTCCGACCAGGACGCTCACGGAGTTTCCGAACACGACGTTGGCGGAGGGGCGCCCCCGGCGCACGTTTCCCAGGTCGACGACGTCGTCGTGCAAAAGCGTCGCCGCGTGCATGTACTCGGTGACCACCGCCATGACGGTCCGGCGCGGGCCGGTGTATCCGCACGCCTCCGCCGACAGGAGCAGGACCGCGGGCCGGAACCGCTTGCCGCCGGAAAGGGTGATGTGCTTCCCCACGATGGGGATGAGGGAAACGGGGGACTTCAGATTGGATAGAAGCGCCCGTTCGACCCTGCGCAAATCGCCGCGCAGATGGCGGAAGACCCCGTCGATGTCGAACGGCTTGTCCCCCATGGGCAGAATGAATCTATCCCAGGGGGTTTCCCACTGTCAACCGCGCCGGGGTTCCAGTAGCATGGGAGCCATGTACAAACGGAAGGACAGCTACTACCTGCAGGCCAAGAAGGAGGGATACCGTTCCCGCGCCGCGTACAAGCTCACGGAGATCGCGCGGAAGGAGCCGGTCGTCCACTCCGGGGATTGCGTCGTCGACGCGGGCGCGGCCCCCGGCGGCTGGAGCCAGGTCCTGCTGCCGCTCGTGGGGAAGAAGGGGAAGATCGCCGCCGTCGACATCCTGCCGATGGAGCCGCTGCACGGCGAAAACTGCCGTTTCTTCCAGGAGGACCTCTCCCTCCCCTCGCTGCCCGGCCGGATCCTCGAGTTCTTCGGGCGGAAGGCGGATGCCGTCGTCTCCGACGCGGCCCCGAACACCTCGGGGATCGCGTTCACCGACCAGGCACGCTCGGCCGACCTGGTCCGGGTCGTCCTCTCCCTCGCGCGCACGACGCTCAAGGAGGGCGGCACGTTCCTCGCCAAGATCTTCGAGGGACAGGAGGCCGACGCTGTGTTCCGGGAACTGCAGAAGGAGTTCGAAACGGTGCGCCGGATCCGGCCTGCCGCCACCCGGAAGGAATCGTTCGAGCTGTATCTGCTGGCGAAAGGGTTCCGCGGCGGCGCAAAGCCCTGACTTACTTTTTCCACGCCTGGGCGAGGGCTTCCTTGATGTGGCGGACGGGGACAAGGGTGAGCGGGTACTTCGACGAAAGCCGCTCCGCGGTGGACGCCGGCAGGATCACCCGGGTAAAACCCATCCTTGCGGCTTCGTTCAGGCGGGGCTCCGCCATCGGGACGGCGCGGACCTCGCCGCCCAGTCCCACCTCGCCGAAGGCGGCGGTCCCGGCCGGGATCACCTGGTCCTTGAGGCTCGACGCCACGGAGCACAGGATCGCGAGATCCGCCGCGGTTTCGTCGAGTTCGATCCCCCCCGCCACGTTGACGAAAACGTCCTGGTTGTAGAGGGAGAGGCCCGCTTTCCTCTCCAGGATCGCGCACAGAAGGATCACGCGGTTCGTGTCCGCCCCGAGCGTCGTCCTGCGGGGCATCGCGAGGAAGGACTGCGAGGCGAGCGCCTGGACTTCGACGAGCAGCGGCCGCGTCCCCTCGATCGCAGGGAATACGATCGTCCCGGATGCGTCTTCGCTACGCTCGGAGAGGAACAGCCCCGAAGGGTCGGCCACCTCGGCAAGGCCCGACGCGCGCATCTCGAAAACACCGATCTCGTTGGTCGATCCGAACCGGTTCTTCACGGCCTTCAATATTCGGTACGGGTGCCCCTTTTCCCCCTCGAAATAGAGGACCGTGTCCACCAGGTGTTCCAGCACCCGCGGCCCCGCGATCATCCCCTCCTTGGTTACATGCCCCACGAGAAAGATCGACATCCCCGCTTTCTTCCCGAAGAACACCAGCCGCCCGGCGCACTCGCGGACCTGGCCGACCGAACCGGGCGCGCCCGGCAGGTCGGAGGTGAACATCGTCTGGATGGAGTCGATGAGAAGCGCGGAAGGGGCCAGTTCGGCGGCGATCGCCATCACCCTCTCGACGGAGGTCTCGGAGAGCAGGTAGATCTCCTTCTCGTCGATGCCGAGCCGCGCGGCGCGCAGCTTCACCTGCGCCTCCGACTCCTCTCCCGAGACGTAAAGGACGGGCTTCCCCTCGCGGGCAAGCCCCTTCGCGGCCTGCAGGAGGATCGTCGACTTGCCGATCCCGGGGTCCCCGCCGATCAGGGTGGCGGAAGACGGGACGACGCCTCCGCCCATCACGCGGTCGAACTCCCCGATGCCGCTCTTCGCACGGACCGCCGCCGAGCCGGAAACTTCCGTGAGGCGCACCGGCTTCGACGCGGGGAATGCGTCCAACGCCACCCGGTACTTCGGCTCCGCGGGTGCGACTTCCTCCACGATCGACCCCCACTTCCCGCAGTCGGGGCACCGCCCGAGCCACTTCGGCGAGGAGAACCCGCACGAGGTGCAGGCGTAGTCGATCCTCACCCTCGCCATTTCGCCGCCACCTCGAACGCCACCTGTTCGAACGTCGCCTTCCCCGCCCGCACGATCCGCTTGACGTCGTCGTACTCCGGCACCGGCCGCACCGAGCCGTCGGGAAGCTCCGCCTCCTTCACTCGCACCCGGCCGAAGCGCGTTTCCACGCTGCCGATCCTGCGCGCCAGTTTCAGCCGCTCGCAGGCGTGGTACCGCAGGCCGATGGCCGTGGACAGGGAGAAAACGGCAGCGGAGACCAGCTCCAGCCGCTCCTCGGGGCACAGGATCCGCAGGACCCATCCCGGGCGGTTCTTCTTCATCGTCGCCGGAAGGATGGCGACGTCCAGCGCCCCCGCCGCGAACGACCGCTCCATCAGCAGCTCGAACCGCTGCGGATTCATGTCGTCGATGTTGGCTTCCACTTCGAGCACGCGGTCCCGCCCCTTGACGCCGGCGGACACCTCGCTTTCCACCACCCGCAGGATGTTCGGGCGCCCGGGGATCTCCCGGTGGCCTAGACCCACGCCCACCCCCCGGACCGTCATCTCCGGCGGGCGCTCGAAGGAAACCTCAAATGCGCGAAGGAGCGCCGCCCCCGTCGGGGTCACCGTCTCTCCATCCCCTTCTCCGAATCGCCAAGGAGCACCGGTAAGAAGAGCCAGCGTTGCCGGGCCGGGGACGGGAAGCTTGCCGTGTGAAGACCACGCCTCGCCCGACCCTCCCGGCAAAGCGGAACAGTAGGCCGCGGACGGGCCGATGCAATCGAACAGGAAGCAAGCGGCGGCGATGTCCACGATCGCGTCGACCGCTCCCACCTCGTGGAAATGCACCTTTTCCTTCTTCGTCCCGTGGACCTTCGCCTCGGCGGCGGCCAGCAGGTCGAAGCAGGCGACGGCGCGCGTCTTCGCGCCCTCCGGGAGGGACGACCGCCGGAGCAGGGAAACGATCTCCGGAAGATGCCTCGACGACGATTTCCGGGAAGATAATTTCACGCCGAACCGCGTCCCGGCAATTCCCGCGGAGGACGCCTGCTCGACCGACACGCGATATCCGCGGACCGGCAGCCCGCGCAGCGCCCGGCGCAGTTCCTTCTCCGCGCCGGAGAGGGAGAGCAGCGCCGCGCACGTCATGTCGCCCGCGATTCCGGAAAAGCAGTCGAAATAGAGGATTTTTCTCATCGCATCCGTCCGTAACTATTGAAAATACCACTTCTCCAGGAAATTGTCTTTCGCCGGCATGACGTCGAAATTGAAATCGTTGATAACGAGAAACTGTTGCGTTAGACTCACGGTCGATAGACCCGGACGCCGTCATTCATCCGGAAGCATCCTTTAAGCTAATCGTTTCCAAAGGAGCGTGTGTCATGTTTCATAAGAATGCACGGGCGGCGCGTTGCTTCTTTATCTTTTTCCTCGCCGGCATTCTTCCGACGTCCGGTTTTCTCCCGCTTTCATCAGCGGCGGAGGTTTCCCCTGTTGCCGGAAAAGGGATCTCGAAAAAGAGTTTCAAGGGTTTCGAGATCACCCTCGCGATGCTGGAAGCAAGGAAGCAAATCGAGACGATGCAAATGCGCATCGGCCTGCCCTCCGAGCCGCCCGGCAAACCGGAGATTTCCAAGGAAAACGCCAAATCCGGCTTCACGTTCGTAAGCGCCGTCATTGGAGTACAGCCCAAGAGCGCCGTTCCCGGCACTCCGGACTCCTTCTCTATCCTTGATGAACTCGGCAGCAGCGAACTGGTCGACTCGAAGGGCAATAAATACCGAAGCGATTCAAGCAGTGCAAGCGGAAGCAAGGGAAAAGGCGCAACGATAAACATTTCCTATGGGGAAATCCCCGAGAATATTGAAATCGTGAAATTGCGCATCGGCAAAGTGGAGTTCGCCATACCCCGATGGAAACCGAAGGGCCGCCTGGGCGATTTGCCGCCGGGCGCAAAATGAACTCGCCGGGATACGACATTCATCGATAAGCTGACCTCGTGCCAGGAAGCGGGAGGAAGGATGCGATGAGACCGATCCTGAAAACGTCGGAGATCCCTTCGCTGCCGCTTCTGGCCCTTTTCTTGTGCGCCCTGCTCGCCGGCTGCGGCCCCAACGTCGAGAAACGGATGCAAACGGCGGCGTCCAGCAACGATCAGAGCGTCCTGGCAAAGATGGCCATCAAGGATAAGGACGATGGGGTTCGGAGAACGGCGGCGGCGAGACTCACGGACCAGGCGGCCCTTGCCGAAGTCGCGGTCAAAGGAGGCGACCCCCAGGTCCGGAAAACCGCGGCCGGGAAACTCGTGGACCAGGCCTCCCTGGGAAGGGTGGCCCTCGAGTCGTGGGACACCGGCATCTGTATGGAGGCGGTCGGAAAGCTCACGGACCAGGCCTTCCTGGGCAAGGTCTCCCTGAATTCCCGACACAAGGAGGTCCGGGATGCGGCGGTCGGCAAGCTGACCGACCAGGCGACCCTGTACCGTGTCGCCTGCGACGAGAAGGAACTGCCGATCCGGACCCTCGCGATCGGCAGAATGACGGATCAGCCTCTGCTCGCGAGGCTGGCCTCCGAACAGCCCGCCGCGGCTATCCGCCTGGCCGCGGTTGCCCAGGTGACCGATGACGATTTCCTCCTGCAGCGCAGCCGCGTGGACAGTTCCAACGCCGTGCGGATGGGCGCGGTGGAGGCGATGAGGAAGGATACCCACCTTGCGCGAGTCGCCGTCGAGAACGACAGCCGGGAACAGCGCGAAATCGCCGGCCGGCGCGTGAAGAACCCGGCGCTCCGCCGCCAGGTCGACATGGCGAACCAGGGACGCGCGAAGGAGCTGGCGGCGATCGAGCGCCAGGCCGACGAGGGAGCGCTGGCGCAGTCCGCCTTGCAGGGCAGGTTCGACGTCATCCGCCTTGCGGCGGCGCGGCGCCTCCGCCAACAGGCGATCCTCGGAAAGGTGGCCGGCGAGACCGGAGACCGGGAAGTCTGCAAGATCGTCTTCGGCAAGCTGACGGACCGGAATGCCCTGCTGGGCGTCGCCGGCAACGCCCGGGACAACGCGGTGCGGACCGCGGCCACCGTGAAGGCGGGGCAAACGACCTGGAAAAAGGTGTTCGAAAAGGCATCGGGGAAAGGAGCGGGCCCGGTGGTTTTGGGAGAAGCGCTGGCCGCGGTGGATCTCTTTCCGGAGAAACAAGCGGACGCCAAGGATGGCGTCGTCGAGGCGTGCTTGAACTTCATCCGGCGCGGCGATGAAACCCGGATCCCGGAGCTGGCGGACATGCTCGATCTCTACGGCGACAAGAAACTTGGAGAGGACTATCTGAACTGCGGCCAGCCGGACCTGAACGCCGCGGCGCACGCATGGGCCGGAAAACACGGATATAACGTGGGCAAAGGCGCCGGTTCCCATCGCGCCAAATGGGGCAGCAACAGGAACTGACGGCGGGGAACGAACGCATTCACGGGGGATGACCATGGAGATCCCGGCATGAAACGACCCGTAATCATCGGACTGGTTTTCCTGCTGGGAATATGCGCGGGCGACGGGATGGCCGAGCCGGAAACAAAGGCGGCCAGACGGGATTCCTTCAAACTGGGGCTGGTGTGCCAGCTGACCGGCCCGCTCGCTCCATCCGGCGCCAAGTACTATCAGGAAATAATGTCAGGCATCGATAAAATCAACGCCGCGGGGGGCATAGGGGGCCATCCCTTGCATCTCTTCGGTGCTGTGGTGACAGGCACCCTTCCCGAGGGATTCCGGCAATACAAGGACATGACATTCTTTACCTTCGATAAAGGCAGGCAGCTGACGGGCTGGAACGACGGCCGCGGTTACTACGAATGTAAAGACGCTCTTGTCTGCGATGCGTTCGACTCCACGACCGGCAAAACGAAGACGACGGATTGCATGGAAAAGCTCTCCGGGAAGGACGTGCTCGCGATCCTTAGCCAGGTCAGCAAATCGGAATTGGCGGGAGTCATCGACGCGGCGGAAAAAAAGCGGATACCCGTCGTTTTTTTCACAACAAAACCGGAAATGATCAGTTTACCTGACAATCATTGGGTTTTCGTGGCAACCCCGTCGGACGCGGTTGCCGCGGTTGCACATGCGTTGGAACAAGCAGGCCCGGGCAGGGAGGGGATCAGAAAAGCCTTGGCAAGCCGACTGGGCCGGGGGCAGGCTTATCGTTCGGAAGAGTCACCGCAACAATTAAAGAAACGAGGGGAGCAAGGAGACGCAAGTGCCCAGACCCAGCTTGGGATGTTGTATGCCAAGGGCGCAGGTGTCCCCCGGGATGATGCCGAAGCAGCAAAATGGTACCGCAAAGCCGCCGAGCAAGGGTTTGATCCCGCTCAGTTCTATCTCGCGACCATGTATGAAAACGGCGTCGGTGTGCCGCAGGACGATGCAGAGGCAGCGAAGTGGTACCGCAAGTCCGCCGAACAAGGGAACGCCAAGGTCCAGGGGATTCTCGGCTCATTGTATTTCAGGGGACGAGGCGTACCCAAGGATTATGTCCTCGCCTATATGTGGCTCAGTTTGTCTGCAAGCACCTTGACGGGGGAAGATCGAGCACCGGCAGAACAATACCGGGACTCCGTTGCCGGGAAGATGACCCCCGCACAGATCGCCGAGGCAACACGACTGGCAAGTGATTGGAAATCCGGAAATGCCTCCAGGAAAAAACAGGAACCAACCTGGGCATCGCAGATCCACTCCGCCTCACAGGCAGGCGAGATCATGACGGTTCAACGGCTATTGCAGGCGGACCCGGATCTCGTCAACTCCACAGACTCGGACGGCTCGACTCCTTTGCACTTAGCCGTTTACAGCGGCCAGGAAGACGTGGCGAAGTTCCTGTTGGCCCACGGCAGCATTACCGATGGGACAACCAATGCCGGCTGGACACCGCTTATCGTGGCATCCGGCAGAGGTCATAACGGACTGGTGCAACTCCTCTTGTCGAAAGGCGCCAACGTGAATGCCAAGGACAACAATTCTTGGACAGCTCTTCACTGGGCCATCCACAAAGGCCAAACAGTCATTGCAAAGACGTTGCTTGCTTCGGGTGCGGATGCCAACGCCAGGAGCAAAGACGGGACCACCCCGTTGCACCTTGCTGCGCATAGAGGGTATGGGGAACTGGTCGTTTTGCTTCTGGCCAAAGGG
>Ga0214473_10002183_pt1 | contig 24363 bp, 23 predicted proteins | sample RVTome_7_FD_203509 | JGI IMG/M metagenome (GOLD analysis project Ga0214473, IMG submission 203509) | Soil microbial communities from uranium-contaminated site in the Upper Colorado River Basin, Wyoming, United States - RVT98D197 | ecosystem: Environmental > Terrestrial > Soil > Contaminated >... | reverse complement strand
GAGGGGATCAGGTAAGTAGTTACCAAATGAATCGAGTTAGTTAAAACCCTAAATGGAAAGCGAGTCTTCTTTATGATAGTAAGAGATATAAAGAACGCCCTATCCCGGTATTCTTCCTTCTACTCTATTCTTTCGGTTGTCTTATACCCATCCGTATAGAAAGAAAAATGTCCTGTGGGGTCTCGTCTCTTACGCCCGCTCACAGAGTGGGGAGTTGACTCAAGAATAGAATAGGTTGGTATAAATAGAACGTGTCTTGAGGCAAAGGTAAGCCCTACCACCCCTATCACAAGAGTAGCAAGCAAGTGGAGTGAGACGCTCGAAATATCTTAAGAGAAGAAAAAAAAAACAAGAAACTAGATCCTTACGCTCCTGGGACTCCTCGGCACAGGGAGTACGGGCCTTCATCTCCAGGAGAAAAGCATCGAGTGCGCGGGCGCAGCTTTCGACAAAACAAATTCATTCATTCTCGAAGTTATGGCGGAATGCAGCAAATCCCCGGCCGTGTGCTGGCCCTCCACACGTTCGTGAACCGATCGAGAAAGTGAAGTACCGGAGGCTTTTTCGGAATTTCTCTTTCGGAAGATGGAAATGACTGTTCAAAATTTCACCTAGATTAAAAAGAATTGGCTTATGAAATGTTTATTATTAGCAGCTCTCGCACTTGAAAGCTTATGCCGTAGAAGCTGACATCAGGCTATTATTGGCGTTTTATCTGCATCTTCTCGACCAAGGAAGGGGTTCGCTTTGTTTGGCTCGCAAGGACTCGACCAGAGGACTTCCCTCGTAGAGTGGCGTCTTTTATAATACTCGAGTCTCTCGGTGGGAGTTCACGCTCTTTTGGCTTACTTTTAGCCACGCGGGGCGGCTATCCGCATGTGTTCCAAAGTGACGTCCATTTTTTGGTAATGGGTCGAGAGAAAAGTTTTGAATTCAACCTCTCCTTATACGCTCTAAAAAGGGGTCATGGACTCCTTTTTGTTTAGGACCCCCCCTTTTTTTGTAGAAAAAGAATTTTTGTAGCCTGGTGTGGAATCACCATCATTACACATGAATTCTTAGTCTGGCTGCTGCCTCCTAGCCGCCGCCTAGAGTGCAGCCTGCCTGCTGAAGACCGTAACGTAAGTAACTCAGTGCTCCATACGGGGGAAATGAAAGCAGAATTCGTTCGGATCCTCCCACATGTTCAATCTTTTTTTAGCGGTTTCCCCAGAGATCTTTATCATTAATGCAACCTCCATTTTGCTCATTCATGGAGTTGTATTTAGTACCTCTAAGAAATATGATTATCCGCCGTTAGTCAGTAATGTGGGTTGGCTTGGATTACTTAGTGTTGCGCGCCTAGGAGGGCAGCGCGCTTGGGGATGCACAGGAGCGAGCCCAGCCCCCTAACCTAATGCGGCACCGGGTTTGGACCGCAGGGAACCGTAGCATGGGGGACGTCTGATCCTTTTGCCGCCGCAAGGCTGGCTAATCGTACGCAGCAGGTTCAAAGACCCCTGGTTCTGGAAGGCACATGAGTCCGAACGCTATGTTGAATGTGCGACCGACACTACACTACGTAGGTACCTGTGCAGGTGAGGCGTCGGTCGGTCCTAGAAACGGCGGCAGCGGCGCGAAGAGTGAACGACCGGGCGTGCTGCAACCTAGGGATCACCAAGCAGCTCTTTCGCTCTATAGGGATCGGGAGGGCATAGCACAATTCTTCTTGGAGGAGGGTTGGTTTGCCCGGGTGACTGATCCTGCCATAATGTACTCCTACCGCGTCGGCAACCGAAGTCGAGCATACATACGACGATCTTCATGCGTGAATAGCCGGGAGGAAAGAAAGGGCAGTAGATGATAATTAAAATGGGCGCCGCGTCTGGACGGGCGGGCGGAATAGATTAGCGAAAGGTGCCCTGCCATGGAGCACGGAATATCCCCAGTCTCATGTAAGACAACTAAATGCACCTCGAGGCCGAGGAACGTCGGGGACCTTATCGAGCACAGGATAGGCAATTGAGAGATAGAGCTAGCCTATTCGTTATGGGGAAGCAATGCTCCGGCCGAGTAGAGCTTACCTCAGGCACCTGGTTTTCTCCGGCGGCTTAGCTGGAGAGGCCGGTTTGGCTTCCTCTCTGGCGGCCACTTACCTTGCCCACGCTACACTCCCACTCCAGGCTACGCCTGCTGAGCAAGATGCATTGCTATTTCCTCTTCTGTGGACGCCACCGGAATATGATCCGGGACGGGAAGAGAAAGACTTTTTTCTTCGGCGGGCTTTCTCTCGTAAAGCCAAAGATGCCCCAAGACAAGGTACAACTGTTATTAGGAAGGGGACATGATCAATAGAACCTGGCTGGATCGGGGCTGGGATAGTGGCGCCCATTCCTAACCAGTTCCGAAAAGGTTCCCTCATACTGGAGGCCCCGCTTAGTGATCGGTCCGCTAGTTCACGCAAATCCGAAGAAGTTATCACGGACGAGCCACATGCAGGGAAACTTGCACGTGTGGTTCTGGCCGGGCTTTCCTGAGGTATCTAATAACCTTGCTTCTGCTCGCCGCTGGCGCACCTCTCCTAACTATTGCCCATTTATTCTGGAATAATTTTTTTAGGAGGGACAATTTTACATATTTCTGCCAAATCCTTCTATTATTAAGTACGGCTGGTACCATTTCGATGTGTTTCGATTCTTCCGAACAAGAGAGGTTTGATGCTTTTGAATTCATTGTATTAATTCTACTTCCTACTCGCAGTATGCTCTTTATGATCTCGGCTCATGATTCAATTGCCATGTATTTAGCTATTGAGCCTCAAAGTTTATGTTTTTATGTGATCGCAGCATCAAAAAGAAAGTCTGAATTTTCCACGGAAGCCGGCTCGAAATATTTGATCTTAGGTGCATTTCCCTCTGGAATCTTATTGTTTGGGTACGACCGGACAACTACCGATATCTATTAATATCTTTTCTTATAATGTTATCTATTAATATCTTTTCTTATAATGTTGTTGTTAAATATATATATCGTAAACTACCGGATCGGGTATTACTTAGATGTGAAACTTGCAGACCTCATTGGTTGTGATATTGATCGTCACGGGGGGAACGAAATCTAAGAATATATAGACTTGTAGAGACCCTCTATGTAGTTGTCTATCTAGGGCGATCGATCTACATCTTTCCCCATAGCCCTGGGGCTGTGTCTCGATCTCCTACGTGCGAAATCTGAGGGACTAGTTCCTATGGAGATTCCCCTTGGTCTAATTCCACGCCTTATGACGTTTCGAAAAGGGAGTCGGTGTGGCGTAAAGTGAAGATCACGGGAAGTAGAGAAGAATTCCCTTTCTGGGGTATTCCGAAGGTGTAACCTAGACAACGAAAAAGGGGCCCGATACTTCAACTAGAAGAGCGACCAGTTGGTTCACCAAACCCCGACCCAGCGTTACACGTTTTCCAGGTCCGAAGGGATCCAGTGCCCAATTACCGACTCCTCCCGGAATTGCGTTATCGGAGCCGAGCCAGGAATGGCCGTTAGTGGACACCCACCACTTTTCACCGGTTAGAGAGGCCCTCTTTAATACATTAAGAAAAGATGTTCACAGGGGACAGAAAGACTCGGTCATAGGAACGTCAGACCACCTACGCGCTGGTGAAAACCACCTCGACCGGATCAGAGTAAACAACAATGTCGAATCAGGCCGCCCCGTCGCCTTGAAAGAATTCACACGCGGCCACCAGCTTTGCCAAAATAAGGAGAGATCTGCTGCTTACTGCTCACGAAAACATTCGACCTATACTTCTAGTCAAGTCGTCCGCGTATCTTTCTGATCTCCTTCTATTCAAAAAATTGTTGGCGGATTGCCGGGGAGCGAGACGAAGAAAGAAACGACGCATTAGCCCGCATTCTACCAAAGTCTTTTCACAAGTACTGTGGTAGGAAGGGAGATCTTTCAATTGGTTGGACGCATCTACCTCTGCCTCCCTCGAAGGTGAAACTTTCCTCTAAAGCACGACCAGCCGACTCTGTAGAGTTTTGGGTTGGGAATGGATTGATTTGCTTATATAAGGAGGCCCTAAAGTGAAAACGTCCCTCAATGAAAGCGGGGATTTCTGCCTAGCCGTAGGTGTTTGTGAAGGGACAGAGACGTCCTCTTTCTACTAGACTTGTCTCATTAATTTGAAAACTGACAAGCCCACGGAGCGGTGCGCTAGCTTAAGGAAAGCAATTCGTTCATTAAATTCTTCAATCGGGCAAGCTTTCACATATTCTGATTTGGACTCTCTATTTTAGCATTCCTACTTAAAAGATGAGGCTCGAGAGACCTGATTTTTTATGCCTCGACGAGGGATGAAATACCAGCTCTAGCTACAGAACTAGAAGCGAATTAGCTTAGCTCTCGAAACAACCGGCGAAGGATAAAGTTGTCCATCAACGGGTCAATTAATTGCCCATTTTTTGGCTCTACCAGTAATTACAATATCAGATGGGAGAACCAGTTCGGCAATAAGACCTGGAAAGGACATGGCCGGTCTGCGAAGAACAATCAAGGTAGGATTAGCACCCTTCCTCAACAACTCAAAGTTTAGCCTCTTCAAACCTCTCTTTTAAGCTTTTAAGATTCAACAACCCCTTCTACTTTCAACCCTCAATCCGTGATCTCTCTAGCTATCGCTCCAGGTATGTAACTAGCTCGTACTTGGACTTTCAATTTCAGTCTGACACTCGTTCGCTTTCTGATTCGATTTAGTATGTTGTTCTCCGGTCTGTAACGACTTCTTGGTTGGTACAAACCCTCATCTCTTTCCCTATACTAAAATGAATGAATCTCCTTCTTAGTCGAGCTTTCTTTCGTCAGCGGAGGAACCGCTGCGCACCTGTCTCGGTACCCGAGAAAAGTACTAGCTTAAGGGACAACTAGCCTTTTTCTTCAATAGTAATCTTCTCTACTTCGCTCCTGTTAGTCGATCCTCTTATACTCTAGCTCTGCTCGTGCCAGGGATGAAATGGCTCGACCAACGTACGAGGAATGGACGAATACAGCTGTCCCGATTTACACCTTTTTCGATGGGCTCATCTCGCTTGTATCTTATAAATGGGTTGTTGATGCTCTCACGTTAGTGAAAGGAAGAAGTCTTAGAATATGTTATCGATAGCAATAGCTCTGTGCCCTTCGCCAGACCCTTTTTTTTGGTAGGGAAGACCCGCTTTGCTTCATTCCAATGAATGACCTAGATCTTTTGCTTCGAACCTATCTCGAGCCTTTTGACTTTGATCATCATATGAAATATTTCAGAGTTTGTCGTGAGATCGGCACCTTTCTATTCCCAAGTTATGCAAGATCAAGATAAAGGCTGATATTGATAGAAGAGCCGGTGTCCACTAATGCCCTTCTCGCTCGTAGTTCCCCAATTTTGACATACAAAGGGTCCGCTATGTTTCAGCCCTTGTAATAGCGCATCATGCGCAGAGAATGAGATCACCCCGGGCTTTAGCTGTCCTTGGTATATCTCCTTTAGGCACCAAATGCTGGGAAAAGAATGCCTCCTCTTCTCCACATTCTATGGCTGCTTGAGAAATTCTCCAAATGCTCTCTGGTTGCCAGGCCTTCGAGATCATGAGCACTTTTGATGTGCGTGAGATAGGAGGGATCCTCTTTCGTTGTGCCACCACGTCATATAGGGGCAATTATCTTCAAATGACATAGCAGCCACAATTGCAAGATGGCACATGGTCCATGAAGAATAGAATATTGGTTATCCCACGAGCACAATCAGAGAGCCCTTTATACATCTCAGCTAGGATCAAAGGTACAATTGTGGTTTTATCCTTTGAGCGCAGACAGCTAAAGATTCCCGTCACAACCAGGTCAATGGCTCTGATATCGACACCAATAAAGATTTCCGCAAGCAAACGCAGTGGGTAAATCTTGGAGTCGAAACTGAAGCGCGGTCATGTGAGAACCTGTCAATTAAAAATCTTGGTAAATAAGCGAGTCGGATCCCCTCCTGCATAACCAAGCTTGAGCTCATCCTGGCGTAGGCCCAGCGAATCACGAAGCAGAGAAGTGTAGCCAGAACGAGGCACGACGATACCAAGTTCACCTATATGAAGAAGACCAGAAAGACGATACACTTCTTCCAAAGAGGGTGCGAGCTTATGCCAATTAAAGATCACGATCAGGATCCCAACACTCTACAGCTGCTTCCAGAAGCTCCCAGTCGAGCCTAACTTTACAGAGATCAAAAGCATAAAAGAGTCCTACCTCCTTCAAAGCTTGGATGACCTCATCGGAAATTAATAAAGTAATCTAACCATCCCTTCGTGGCAGCCGCTCCTTCTCTGCCGGATTGGCCAAGGTGATGAAAAATTGGAAAATGGGCAAGGCTCCTCAGTAGTCCCTTGATCCGGGGGTTGGAAGGGGCTTAGAACAGCTTTCTGAATTGCGAAAGAGTAACCTTTCCACCATCCCCTACTATTCTAGCCTCAGCTTTTGCTTTAGCTCATTCTCTTGTTGATTATGTAAAAGATTCTACGGATGTCTTTGTTGATATTTAAATTTAAGGCTACAAACTCGGCTTCTTTTCAAGCTCGGAAGTGACGATTTGAATGAAATAGAGTAGTTTGAAGGAAAGCATGTGACGGATATAAGGCAGTATATGTAGTAAACGGATAAAGGAGTCGACTCTCTTTTCTTTTTATATTCCGCTCAGGAGATCTTGACCGGGTATTTAGAAAGATCCCTTGTTAAAAGTGGAGATCTTTAGTAAAGAGAAACTGCCTTCTCACTCCTATCTTCATCCTTGTCTGGTCCACGAGGAACTGGAATAGTAGTAAAGGGAGATGGGCAAAGCAGGGCTAAAACACTAGGCTCTGAGACCGGGAAAGAAGCTGAAGGTCAAAAGCAAGGCGATCAAAGGCCTTAGGCAGAAGAAGAGGTATAGAGCTAAGAAAGCAGGCTAAGAAGCCGAAGGCTAATAAAAAGAAGAGTGGACTCTCCCTTGGGACTGCAACTGGAAGGGAAGAAGGAGTGGAATTTGCTCCCCCAGTGGAATTCGCTTTCAGCTCTTACTGGCTTCGTCTCGTACTCGTGTATTAGCTACAGCACCCGCATAAGCGGAAACTAGTCCTATCACTAACCTCCTTAATTCTCATTGCCTGGTCAGCATGAAATCAACCGATCTGAGTGGATCAACTGCTTTAGCAGCTGGGCCCATCACTGCAGAGCATCCAATTCCCAACTAATCTATTCAAACTCCAGCGATCGAATGGCAACCAAGAGGAGGCCCCATAAGCTTCGAAGTTCTCCAGGGCCTATCAGTTACTTCCTTCCAGGGCGGACTGACCTAGGGCCGCATCCTTGGCTCACTGAAACCCATATACTAGTCTGCTTCACTGCTGTCTGATATCCCCATCTCTCTTTCTTACCTACCCTCTCAACTTCCCGTTGGGATATCACAGAGCAAATTCTATACTCTAACTTTCATTCCCCGCTAGCTGACTTGCCTGCGCTTGGAGATTCGAGCACAACAAAGAGCTGATTTACGGAATTTCTTCACATCTGTCCGCTTTCAACCCAAGCGTGAAAAGTCAATGCTTTCTTAGATTTCGATAGAGACAAAGATCTTTAAGCTGAAAACTGGAGTTTAGGGTGCCTATAATATAAGGTCTGAACCCATATTTGGTTTGAATCTCACGATTCTATTAGCAGAGATCGGGTATAGGAGTCTTGGACCTACGCTTTCTAGTTACGTATGAGCAAGTATATCCTAATTTCCAGTCGAGTTAAAGCATGGAGGCTGGTCTTAAAGATTAGAAATGGATTTCTTATACTCCTGACTATGAAAGTAAAGAGACTTAGCAGCATTCCGACTCACTCCTCAACCTGAGAAAGCAGGAGCCGCGGTATTTCACTCAAGATTGGCTCTCTCTACCCGTAGCTTCAGGGGTATTCACCTTTGGCATATGCCCGCTCTGACCGAGATTCTTCCGTACTAGAATTCGGTGGAGGAAGTTTAGGGCACCCGGTTCCGTCGCTAATCGAGTAGCTCCAGAAGCTCGTAATGAGGGATGTGAGGCTAGCAAATAGAGTCCTTTTCTAGCGGCTGCTTGTGAAGTATGGAAGGAGATTCAATTGAAATTCCCAGCAATGGAGACAAAGTAATCCATTAATGTTCGTTCTCGTAATTGAAACTTGCCCTTTCGTTTTCTTCTTTTATATTATTAGTGAGCACCCTCATCCCACACTCACTTGTCAAAGCATGGGAGAAAAGTAAGTAATGCTATTTTTCCTTCTCTCATTCTATGCTAAAACCTTTCTTCTTCTCTTCTGTTAGCGAAGGCAGAAAGCCTATATCCTATATATAAGATATAAGTGTCCTCATTCAGCCTTGCTTGACCGAAGGAGATAGAAGGCTCATCAATCAGTCATAGCCTAAACTGAGGCATTGGAGGGGCATGAGAGAAGGTGCGCATTCCGATTTGGTCAATCTCATCCCTTTTCTCTCGCGAGCCAACCTTTAGTTACCTCTTTTCCCTTCGAGGCAAAAACTAGAAGTTCCCTGAGATTGCCTTCTCTTTCTTCCTTTAGGGGTGAAAAGAATCCTGACCGGAGTTCCCTTCGAATTAGTAAGATCTTACGGATACCTTTCCCTTTCTACCCGGTTTGCCCTTTCTTCACAGTAAGATGCCTGAGACTTTCTCCTTCCCTGGACCTTGTTAACCGGCTGACTTAGCCTTTCTTCAGGAGTGCTAACACGCGCCTTTACTAATCTTTCTTTCCTATCGCCCGATCCAGCAACTCCTCTTTCTTACCTTCCTTTTAGCCTGCCTATATCTATTGAGTGAGTCAAAAGAAAAGAGCTTTCATAGCTTCATAGCTCTCATCCCCTTACCCCCTTTATTGAAATTGGGTCTAGCCAATAACTATCCGGCCCTTCCCTCTGATCCCTTGCCTCGGGTGTATTGAGCGACTGACCGACTGATTGACCGAACTTCCTGCCTGCCTGCTGCCTCCTTGTAGTAAGAGCATTCCCGGGTATTGAGGAATTAGTTGCAATAAGAATTCAATCAAGAAATGCTGCTACTTTTACATCAAGAAATCCGGGATTTTCCTATTCTATTTCCGGTCTTCGGTTAATGGGCTAATCCGTGATAGTTGAAGAGTTAAGGATTGACCGCTTCTCATTTCTGGAAGTCAATTGGGTACTTGCTTTTTGCGGAAGTCGGAATCTTGCTTTCATCTCTTTTTCACTCTTAATGGGTTACTCCTAATCTTCTTTCGGAAAGGTCAAACTCCTTCTCGAGAGGACAGCTTGCTTAGTTTCAGGTGGACACCGCCCTCGCCCCGATATCCCACCTTCGAACTCCATCCCTCCCTTTCACTCCGGCCGTCTTGCTCGCTTACTCGACTCGGACAGAAGAAAGAGCAACTCAGGCTTATCCTAAATAATCCCCTAAAAAGCTAACTAAAGATCTATATAAAGAATGAGCAGAATAAGATATTTAGGAATGAGTCTTCTCTCTGTCTTCCTCCAATGCGCAGACACTCGAACTTGCGGAATTCAATCTCTCAAGCTGAGTAAGAAGGGCTTCCATAAAGTCAAAGGGGAAAGGAAGAGGGCAACAAAGAAGACCTTTTTCTATAATAAGGAAGAGTTTTGTTTTAGTCCTTGACTCAATCTTTGTGGATTTCGGGATTATGAGCTCAGTCTTCTGTGACCCACTCTTGCTCTTCTCCACAAAGCAAAGAGCGAGCTGCAACTTCTAAGGTCCATAAGGAAGTTCCTGGAGCTCCCCCGATTTAGATACCTCAGACAAGACCTTTTTAAAGGGTGCCCCTTTCCTCGAAGGGCTGGGATGACAAGAGAATCTTCCGCTGGGGAACCTTCTTCCGTATCTTATATCGGATCTTATAATTGTAGAGGCCACAAGTAGCATAGTCTTTTAACCCAGCTCGCTTACTCCTCCAAATATGAAGATAAGCCAGACTGAAGGACCCTTTCTCGAGGAAAAACTTCTTATGCCAAGTATGCCAGACTTTTCAAGAAGGTTGTGAATGTCCGTTCTCATCGCTAACAAATTGCCTTCTTCAACCCGAATGGTCCCTTCCGCGCGGGGTTCTTTCGTTTAAGATTTGACTCAACTCTTCCCGACTTAGAGGAAGCCCGAATCATTCTTTATGGGGTTGTATGCAGAGGATAGCTTGCCAGAATCCTTATGTTAACCTGCATCCCCAAGCAGTTACTATGAGCTAGAATGACTGTGTGGCTTACCGGGAGAAAGATAAAGACAAAAGGCAGATCGCTTCGGGATCAAGGGTATCTCAATTCTTCTTTTCATCTTTAAGAATTCCGTCGATACTAATCAAAGTCAGAGGCAGGCCCCTGGGGTTGAAAAGCTTCTTTTTGACTAAGCTAAGAGCTAAGAAGGGTCAGTGTGTCGAGTTGGACGAGGTGAGAATTTGAGTCTAGCAAGGAAGGAAAGTATACCTTTAAGCCTGCTGTAATGCTTGAGTTGAGGAAAGGGGGAAAGTTCTCAATTCAAGGATCCCTATATTAATATTAAGGAGACCACCACTTTCTCCTTACTTTCTTTTTCCTATATCCCCTTTAGAAGCCCAACCCGAAAGAAGTGAAAGGCAAAGGGGCGGATGGGAAGAGTCGGGGCTTTGTTTGACCTTTTTAAGAAGAAGAAGAAAAGGAATAGGCTAGAAACCCTGTTCAATAAAGGTAGCATGAATAGTAGGCCTTTGAGATGGATCCCTCATGTAGTAAGGGTTGTAATAGGTAGCCAGGATATTCCATCTTCTCTTCTATTGGCATTGATGGCTTCTAGCGAAGAGTGGAGGAGAGAGCAAGTCCGGACTCTAGTAGTTTTACATAGAATCATTCTACCTAAAGAAATACGAGACTTTCCAAAGCCACCTGGGACGGACTAAAGACGAGATCTACCAAGGTATCACGATAGCAGATCTCCATTTAGCAAGCTCCCCTACCGCAGCTCTATGCTGCAAGCCAAAGGCAAGCAAAGAAAGCAAATAGGGTTGCCTCCTTTTCGCCCTCTCACGACGTGGATTCGAACCACACTAGCCACTTTCCTGTCTAGTGGATTCTGTCGTCCTCCTCATTATAGTCCTCCTACATCCAATTCTCCAAGAATTCTCGTATAGTGATGTTCGAAATCTGTGGACTGTAAGGTTTTGGGCATCGTACGAACCCTCGTCGAAGGTTCCTCTGCATGAAAGGCAATGGAGCTGCGTCCCGGCGAAATCAGACCCGATTCTTGCCACTCTCGCACAAAGCCATCTTACGTTTGACCTAACCGGTGGCGTACTTCACGGGGAGAGTAATACCGTGCGCCCATACTGGTGTGGACCGTTCTTGCCTATTGGAATCTCTGGCTGCCGGTCTGCTTCACATGGGTCCCCCGCCTCGTTTGAGTGCTTGTTCTTGAGCTGAAGCTACCTCCGTTTGACTTCAGTCTTAGGAGTTTTTTGGAAAACCTTCTCTGAATTTTTGTCTGATTGTGTCCTGTTAGTTGGTCGATTCTTGATATAGTTCTCTATTCAGAATCGAATGTAGCCTTCAAACAAAGGCGGGGCCACCCCACAAGGAAGGCGTATATTGAATAAGAAATGGGGTAGAGAAAGGAGAGCGGGCGAGCGCGCTCTCGACGCTTTTTTTTCCAGGAAATTAGGTAAAGTGCTCCGTTAGGGAAGGAGAAGGAGAAGGAAGAACCTTTCAGTCTACAAGGCATTTCTATGTGGGAAATGCAGTTACCTTTTGCATCTTCTTCTTAGTATTAGTAAGAATGGAAGAAGAACTAAATCAGGTAAGAGCAGAGAACAACAATCGGGAAATCGGTTGTACAAGGACCAAGGACGATGAAGGAGGAGGAGTAGGAGGAGTCAGTCTTCTTTGAAGATCGAGGAAGATCGGACAATTATGCCATTCGGAAGAAGTCTTCTACAGAGAGAAAGCCTGTATCGAGTAAGTGGAGAGGAAAGATCTCCAGAGATTCTTATCTTATTCCATTCCAGTGGCTTGACCAGTAACCAATGGCGAAAACTCAAAAATCTATGGTTTCCCGGTAGAACCCCATTTCGCCCAAGTTGTTTCGGAACCGGAAAAAAGAAACGGTTTTTCGCACAGCTTGCTCATAGTGCAGGTCCCACTTGTATATTGTATTTGGCCGAAGAAGCATCGGATAGGTTGGAGTTCTTACCTTCTTGGGACTCCATGGACCAAGATCTGCTTTTATTATATGGGCAATATCGATCTACTTTAGTACATCATATGGATGTAGAAAAAGCTTCTGATTTTGATGAATTGGAAACATCTCTTTTCCATTTCTATTTACCTAGTTCATATCTTTCTTTCGTGTGTTCCGGGGAGGGAGTCGATCTCTTCAATCTCGGGATACCACCTAAATAACTGCGGCCAGAGAGGAGGTCGGGAAGAAAGAGTCTGAGGTTGGGTTGGACGACATACATCTTGGTTGGTTCCCCCTCTCATGAGGGTGATGACACCAGTAGCTGTAGAGCACAGATGACCATCTCTTCGAGCAGGAATATGGGGTTGGGCCCCTAGATCCAAGTCTAAAACAAAAAAAAAAAGAAAAAGCAGGTTGAGGTGAGGTTTAGAATAGAAGGATCTGTAAATCAGACTAGTCAACCGCGGGCCATTTGCTTAACACAACTCTTTCGATCATCGATTCTGACTCCACACTCCTCCCACTCATCTCTGCCAAAGCAGGAGGCAGGGACAGCTCGATCACGTCCGAACTGCCCAGAAAAACTTCTTCTGGTGCCAGAGTTTACCTAGTACTTGCTCGAAGTTCCATATCTGGTTGACCTAGTCAATACAGCGAATCTGGGTGCTGGGGAGTAAGCGGATCCCGTAGTCAATCCAATTCCTGTGTCAGTTCAAGACCGAGTTGGAGTTTTTTCAGTCCCTATAAAATAAAGGGGGTTTCGTCATTGCCTGCTGCGCATCTATATACATAAAACATAAATCAAGCTTGTGCCTTGCCAAACAAACTATTGAATCCCCCACCAGTACCATCAGCTGAAGCAAAGGCATTAAGGGCAGGGGCACAGCCACCATAGACAGAGGTTACAGTAGTGGCATAGCCAGCACCAGTAACAAGACCAGTCAACCCACCAGCATAACTCTCAGTATCAGTAGCAGCATAGGAAGCAAGGGTAGATCCAGTCGAAAGACCAGTAGCATTAGTAGCTAAGACGGGTACTTTTTAAGTTAAGCATAACCAGTACTGTAGCATATTAAGTGCCCATAATCATACCTATAAGCAAAGGCAGAGACAGTAGCATAGGCGGCATAAACTAGGGTTGTAGAACTTTGATTTTCAAGTTCTTGCTTATTCATACCCACATCAAGTAGTGTATCCAGTACCAGATCCTTTTGAATTGAAGTACCATACGCACCACCAATAGTATCAGCAGCAGCTGGAGCATATTGCTAGAGCAGCAGGGCTAAAAGTGCCTGCTAAGAGCCATACCTCTGCCCCAAAACCAAGAGAGAGACTCTTCCTTTATCTACGATGCTAGTTATTGCACCTATTGATATTCGACTGGGCGATAGGAAAAGTGGGACTTTCACAAAGGAGGTTTGTGGAGAAGTTGCTTGAGTTGTTTGGCATGAGCAAGGCAAAGCCGGTGAAAACACCATTCGCACCTCACTTGTTGTTGTCTTCCGAACAATCCCAAAGTAGGAAGAGGAAAATTAGATGATGGATCGAGTTCCTTGTGGGAAGCTTGATCTTTGCCATGGTATGTACTAGACCGGATATTGCTTATTCGGTTGGTGTTCTAAGTCGGTTTATGGCGAATCCGGGTAAAGCTCATTGGGAGGCCGCCAAGTGGGTCCTTCGTTATTTGAGAGGCACAAGTGGTTATTCAATATATAGCAAAAGTTCGGAACCCATGCATGTTTTTTTGATGAAAATTTTGCTCGACAAAAGGGGGTCAACTACGGGTTATGTATTTCGGTTTGGGAATGGTCCAATTAGTTGGATGTCAAAGCCTCCTTCGGACCATCATGAATAGGGGCGTTGTCGACTACCGAGGCCGAGTATATGGCGTTGACGGAAGCTTGCAAGGAAGCGGTTTGGCTTCCAATGCGTGAGATCGGACTCTAAACCCATGAATTTATCTTGTGATAGCATGAGTGTTGTTTGGCCAAGAACACGGTTTCTCACAAGAGGACAAAGCATATTGCGGTTCAATTTCATTACATCCGTGAATGAAGAAGGTGCGGTTGTTGAAGGTGGGAACCAAGGAGAACTTAGCGGACATGCTAACGAGGTTCAAGTAGAGAAGCGAGTCGACCAACATAGATATTATTTGACCGGCCAGCCGTTTGAATACTTCATATTTTTATGCCCTTGAAATTACACCTCTCTACGCCCACCCTGACGCTACGCATCAGCCTGATCGTTCCGTCCTCTAACAAAAAAAAGATTTTGAGTATCCGACTTGCTGAAGCAAACCCCGTAGCTACTTGTACTAAAAAACAAGGGTGGTCGTAGATCACTAATATGGGTTGCATTCCTTCCATGTTGGTTGCACTCACCATCCGGAATATCACCCACTTCTACATTAACTCGGCCCTCAATTCAATCGGAGAAAGACCACATGAAGGTGCTTCCAATCCGTTTCCATCAACAACTGTAGCTGCAATTCCCGTGTGCCTGCTGACATCAAACTCATATAACACCTTATTTACGGCAGTCTTATCTTCGGCTATATTTTAAGCATTCAAAACATTTGTAGCACCAAGATGCTTTTCTGCTATAACAGCAACTTCATCTACATTTATTCCAGCTACTGCATGATTATCCTCTGGATTAATACCACCTTGTATAGGATTGGCATGATTATTCTAATTGTCTACCTTTTTTGGGAGGTATTTTAACTTAACCCATTGCTTCCGAGGTTTCGAAGGTATCTCAGGAATAAAAACGTTGCTCTTGTCCGCAAATTTAAAATTATCCAAATGTTGACCCTGCCTTTTGATATTTGATAAAAGTCATCCGCCTAAATCCTTATTCAATGAATCCGTGCTATCATTGGAAAAGCTATCGAGACGGGAAAAGGCGCTTACAGACTTGAGATTGACGATCGATGAACTCACTACGGCCGAACCCCCACTATATAGGATAGGAGAAGAGCTCTGCAGGAGGGAGTCCATAGAAGGGAATACTCATCGAATCTCATAGCAGGTTGGTTAGTTCCCCCCTATCTCAACTTGAAGGCCATACGGGAAAGGTTGATCTTGATTTAGGTCTAGCCCACGAGCCCCACCTATTTGGTTATTTGTTACCAGCTTTAGCTCACCCCTTGCTTTGCTCGTACCGGAGATAGGGTAATCTACTACGCAGCTGCAAGCAAGAGCTTTGCCATAAGAAAGAGTCGAGTCGCCTAGCTTAACTTATACTTTGGCTCACGAGAAACTAGCCGGAGCATACTTAAACATGAACTTCATCCTTTATGAAGTTAGCGAGCTACCCGGCTGCTTGGCCTAACATAAGAAAACCAGATTAACTAAACTTAGCACACTTGCAGTAAAATAAGTAGGATCGAATCGCATAGCTATATCGAAGCTAGCGGGAGAGACCCTTCCAGGGGAAGCTCCATAAATTGATTTTATCATCAAAGTCAGACTGATCAGACTCAACAACTACAGTCTGCATAGTCGGATAGGCAAAGCTAAGGTCTGATGCCTATGATTGATTGAAATCCTACACAGAAAGTCGATGGGAAAGCTACCATACCCAGATCGAGAAGAACAAGAAACGCCAGACTCGAGTTCTATCATCTGGAGCCCCTAATAGGGAAGAGAGAGACCTACTAGCAAATGTAGGGGGGTACCTACCGGGAGGCTAGGAAGGAAACTACTTAATAATAGAGAGGCAGACTATCAGGAAGGGGGAATGCCCAGTCATAACAAGGAGATGAACCACTCAATTCCTCTATTAGATCGGATCGAGAAAGAGCAACCTATTCAACAAACCAGATCCATAGGGAAGAATCCGGGGACAGGGATGGATCCCGCTTATTCACTGGAAGAAAGCAACTCCATTGGGCAAGGTTTTGATTCTTTGCTCCTAGAGATCGAACACTTTACCAAAGAGTGAAAGAACTCACAGGTGTTTACATTTTTACCTTTTTGGTTTGACCTTTTCAACGAATCGGCTACCTTTGACACGTGGTTGGCTACACCAATTGAAGCTGGTGGGTTCACCTTTGACCTGTGACACATTGGTGAAATGACCTGCAGGCAATGAACGCTGATGGTTCGGCTGCGGAGCTTCCAGAAAGAACTGCTTTTTGTCTTTCCCAGAGAGAGTCTCTGATTTCAGATTGAGAACGAGAATGAATATGACTAGCCCGTGCCAGAGTGAAGTTCTTTCGCATGAATGTGACAAGCATCATCTTAAAACCCATAAATCATTGAATGAAAGGACTGCTCTTGAGTTCATAGCCAGCAAGGTTTCGCAGGTGTTGTTCCAAGTTCCAAGTGTGTTGTTGATATGCACTACTCACAATGTAAGGTGCTTCCGATGTCAACTATGATAATCGCATATCGAATACGTTTCACTTTTCCTTTCTAATATGAATATGCAATGGGCATACGAAAACATATAAATTCTAGAAGCTCTTTGATGATTCAACAGAAGCTAATTGAACATGGACTAAGTTAGTGCAACTATTTGCAATAAAAGAAGAAATCCGGATAGAATTCCAATAGCTCTACCTTGACTCCAACAGCTATCCTTGACCGGCGGGTTGAACTGAACCATTGAAAAAGAGAAAATAAAAATAAGAAAATTAGATGTTTAATGAGCTTTATTTGCTCCATGCGCTTTGCGCTCTTGGCTTAACAACATCAAATAGGAATCGAACCTCTTCCAGTTCAGTGAAAAACTCGAATCCTTTTGATGTCCAGTCCACCACCCAACCCATCCTCCGTGATTTAGCTGCACGGCTACAGACGCATTCAAAAAAATCTAGTACGAATGAGCAGGTACGTGAAACACTTAGGGAATTTACTCACATCAGGAACATAAATAATACAAGAAAAGATCAAAACGAATTCAATGGCACTCTCTCTTTCAAGGGCGGATCCCTAATGCCGGGAGGTACTCCTTGGAACCAATTCATTCCTGACACCGACGAGCCACCACCCCCAGTGTCGTTATTGATATAGTTAGCAAAAGCCAACAAAATAATGAAATTATTCGCTATAACATAAAAGTTGAATAAAGTCGTAGGCTGCTTCAAACCAGAAACTTCGGTCTTTCGCTTCAACAAGGTCCTTGTAAATGATGAAGAAATCGGAGGAGGGGGAGTCTGAGTTGTCCCCAATCACTTCCGACGAAATTTCGTCAAAAGTTCAGTTTACAGGTATTTTTACGTCTTTTTCAAATAACAGATTTTTAAATTTATGATTAATACCTTGTCTAAGAGCAGCTCTAGTCTCTTGCTCTCCACTTTGATATTGATACCCGGGAAAATGAGTTTCGTTCGGTAATTGTGAGAGCATGGCCTGAAGTTCGGGCCCAAGTTGCTCGTACGAAACGGACATTGCATTCCCTGATGAAATAGACATGGGATCTACTGATGAAATAGAACTCGGCTGCTCGTACGAAACGGACATCGGATCCCCACCCAGCGGAACTCGACTTCGTCTGTCATCGGCGAAAGTTCCTAGCTACCGAAGCTGTTAGTTAACCATTCGATATGTGACATTAGGAAGAAAAGCTTCTTATTTAGTGATTGCCCGGGATTCATTGTTAATTATCTTAATTAGTGAAACTTACAAGATCTCCGTTGCCGCCCAGCTCTTTCTTTAATAAAGCAATTGCCCACGTTCAAGCGCCTAGAGAGGAAGAAGCAAAGCGAGTCTTCTTACCACCTACCGCTACCACAAAGAGAAATCCCATTCGTATTCGCAGCTAACCACGAAGAGAGTGAACCGTCGACATGAGCACCAACAGCTACCACTCCGACATTTGCTACTGCTACCGGGGTTGAACGAAAGTCGGGATTTTAGGCATAACTTCTTTCCTAGAGGGGGTTGAGAAAAGACCATGCTACACGAAGCGGGGAAAGCATTTTCACAAGAACGGTATTTGAAGCTCGTTCCGAGTCGACAAAAGCAGAGAAGATCACAGTCGGTCCTGTTCTTCGAACCGAGTGAACAACTTCTACTAGCCCTCCAAGAGCTATATCGGTGGCACTCGGGATCTACTACTTATTAAATTCATTTTATTACGATAGGACGACTAATCAAAATTCAGCTTCCTTCCCTGGAAGAGCAACTGAACCTTCGCTACGTTCCAGCTAGTCGAACTACCTCAGTGAACCAGAGAAAGCATCTCTATTCAAATTCAAAGCAATCCACCCAAGCCAAGGAAGGCTAGCTAGTCTCTAGGGGCTGAATCTCTAGAAATTCCGTTTTGATACGATAATCAGCCTGCTATTAAAGTAAACAAACCGATGCGCCTTGAGCCTAGTCGTTATTCTTGCCTTCGCCTGCTTCATCTGCAGAGCGAACTCCGGAAGTGACTGCTTTCACTCGGTGATCTGACTCTCTTTGTTCTGTGAGATAATGGATCCCCCTTTCCCTCTTGTATCTGATCCGTAGTGATGAAGGGGTCGGTTCATACTCTTTCACCGGCTTGAAAATAGGCTCCTTTTGCCTTGGTTTTTTCCATCACTGGATGGAATGATAGACTAGCAAGATAAAGGAAAGCGCTCTTCTTCTTGAGATTTCGAAGAGTAAGCTCACGAGACCAGGAATATATGGAACGAGATGTTGCTGTGGAAGAGGAAGGGGACTTGGCTAGCTCTACCAGGTGGGAGAGTAAAGCGGGAAGCAGCTCGACCCGGAGTCGGATGTAAGAGTCAGCTAGTAGTTGCCAGCGAATGGGCCATAAGGGAATGCGCCTCTGTACCAACCTATGATGCGGGAGAGGAGATCGGCTATAAAAGTAGTAGGCGAAGGTCTTAGTTCCTTAAGTTAGTTGTAAACCGCTGGCCCTACGGATAATAAGTGGAGGGACTTTACTGGACTCGACTCGACCAAGCGGTACTGACTGATAAAAGCACACTTAAACTGCTGCAGGAAGGACTGAGCGGACTATCGACGGCATTTGTAAACTCGCATTTAGAACACCTCGGCGAGGAGACTATTTCGTTGGAGGACGGAAAAAGCCAAATCGAGATGAATGGAAGATGCCTATTGCGGGTCTGGTCCCTGCTTCCTCACATTGATCGATTACATGGTGTTAAGCAATTGATATCGACCTTTACTCATGCAATTGAATGCTCCAAGCGATCAGTCCATTACTTCCTTTGTTGGCTCCTACTCTACCAGACGGTGACCGGCTCAATAGAGCACCTTTGGGCGCTGGCTTTTCGAAACCAAGTTAGGGAATCAGTGACCAACAGCTTGAGAAAGCAAAAAAGTTTCATCTCTTACGATAAACACTGAATTGGATTAGCCCCTGCAGGAATTGAACCTACAAACAAGGCTTTTTCCTTGTGTTACCTAACTAAAGAGCTCCCAAGGCCACCTGATTCGGAGTAGAACACTCCTATTTACACTTCGATTCCACCCGGCCCGAAACCAAAGAGGAGAAACTTGCACCGGTAATGCTACCACACAGGTTTTGAGGCGAGGAAGCGGCTTAAAGATCGATCGACCGCCATTCTTGTTGCGAAGGAAAGCCATTCCGAAAGCGGCTACAACCTTCACGCGGGACCTCAAAAAAACACAGCAACGAAGAGAATAAGGCAGGTCTTCCTTAAAAAAAGGACGCACGCTGGATGTTCAAAGAAACAGGGCGTCCATTTGTTCTTCTCAAGCAGGACGGACAACCCCTTGTGTGGGGCGAGTTTTCATTGGATGAAATCCTAGCCGTGCTAGTCCGAAGAGCGCTACTAAGGTAAGGACGAGCGCCCCTGCCGAGCAACTCATGGAGACGACTCCGCCTGACATCATCATACAAAAGCTCAAACGATGTGGGGATTGGTACGAAATCTATGACGATCCCATCTTACGGGGTCTAGCCGTACATTTCTATGAAAGCTTGTGAAAAAGCTCTACGGCGATCTCATGGTCCTTCGAGATACGCGGACGACGCTAGGAGAGCGCTTTGTTTCTTAAATTAACTTAATTAAGGAAATCGAGCTATCAAGAGGGTCGAATACCGGCAACGATTGGGAAATTCAAATTACGTATGGTAATAACAAATTGAATATTTTTAATTCCTCTAGTCGAGCTAGCGATAAACCTGACCGCTAGCGATAGTTAAAAACCTTCTTCTTTATACTTTGAATACGAAATTCGGATTGAGAATGAGTTGAAAGCTTAGAACGCTAATGGAATGCATGGAAAGAAAAATGAATCCTTTTCGGCGGGAAAGCAGTGAAGAAGGAAATCGACACTTAGCATAGATCACATTGCCCCTCACTAAAGGTGAAAGGTAGGGGCACGGATTACACACCTGCAACCAATTCCCTGCAAGACGGCTAAGACTGACCTCAAACAAAAAAGAAAGCGTCGGCAATGAATGGTCCTAGCCTTGCAAGACTCGCTTTGGACTACCTCACCCCAAGCACTCTGATGTATGCCTTCTTTTTTACTAGTCAACAGATTCTTTGAGCGATTTTTGACATAAGTAAGATACCACTAGATAGACTGGAAAGCATAGGGCCCTGGGCTGGACTTATATTAGATAGATTCGCCTACACGATTTCAATGTCAATGAAGTCAATTTCCCCTTACACTACTCAGACACTCCACTCCGCAATGGGAAGACAAAAGGAACCCCAAGCCGCATGCCCTCTTTCTCCGAACCAACTGACCGCTAAACAGACATAGGCACAGACGGAATTTCCTACGATAGGCAATAAGAGCGAAGACTTTTTGGCTGGCAAGGGAGTATGCACTTACTGATAGGATAGAGGCTGACTACGGAAGAAAGCGAATGGAAAGCTTGCAACGATCGAACACACAAAGAAGAAAGGATCGCGAATGGGCAGACACCCCAATCTCTCTCTCCTTACCTTTCTCCGATTATCAAAAAAGGTGCGAAGCGATAAAGAATTCCTTACTTGACTTGGGGTGAGGAGTTAGACATTTAACGAAAGAAGGAAATCGCCTTTATACGATACGACTTCTCCCACTTCTCTTATAAGGTAAGCTTAGTCATAAGGCAGATTCTTAGTTCTCCAAAAGACAGAACGAAAACCGCGCTAAGAAGAAAAGAGCAGTAGCAGCTGCAACAGGAGCTGAGTATACAACAGCCAATGGTTCACAGCCCCAGACAGAAAGTCAGTTTCCACTCACGACCAAAGCGCTGTCGCACCTCTACCATTTTCGGCGTAACGAGGTTTTAGTCCTTACGAGGTCTCTTTTGCACCTACCAATAGGCGCCTAAGTCTATGAGCTTCTGGGCTATGTCTCGCTTAAGCTATACAGTTATGAAAATAGTCTTTTTGGTAGATCACGTGAGGGAAGACCTTCTATCCGAAGTCCACACCCTCTCTCTGACTATAGCCCTTTGCTCCCAAGCGTGCTTTGAACCTTGCTGCTCGGAGATAACGATTAACAAAAGATTTGATCGATGCGAATTGAATACGAAGCATCTGGGAAAAAAAAAAGTATCTTTCCTGCAAGAAGTTGGAAAACTATCTATCGCTGTAGGATTCCTATTAAGGATCAAGAATCGTACATAGAGATGAGAAATAGCGTTAACTTCCAGAGGCTCCTCGTGACCGATGGCCAGATTCAATGTCGGTTGATGCCTTTTTTAATTGACTCCTACCTAAATGCCCAGCAAAGTCCGTACCCACGCGAAAGGAAAGGGAGATGCAATCCGAACCTAAGGAAAGATCCGATCCCAAGTGCCGTTCTCTTTCTTTTTGAGGGAAAGAAGCCGCTGCTTTTAGCTGACCCGGCTCCAGGCCAAGGCAATAACGACCAGGCGCAAGGGGAAAGGCCCTCTGATCTTTACGGAACTGATGGAACTGCATCTCTAACTGTTTGTGCTGCTTCAATAGATACATCTGAGAGCTGGGTTGGGTCTGCTGCCGGGGGAAAGATCAACCTCGAATCCTGCCTTTGAACGCTATTTGTTCTCGAATCGGAAGGGGTGTTACGGGGCAACCATGCACTGGAGGTCAGAATCACGCTTACGAACGTCGAGATTTCGCTACTTATGGCTACTGCTTCTGCCAGATCGATACTCCCCACGCCTCCCCCCTTTCATTCAATTCCTTTGATCGAAGCTATAAGCTTGGCAAGGGAGATGTAGTGGGCGGAGGAGGACTCTTTCAATGAATGCAAATTTCCAAGATCGGAGGTTCCGAAGGAAAGAGAGGAGCAGAAGGACTTTCTTTCCCAAAACCAATAGGAGCAGGGGCGGACAATGATTTTCACCTTTGGTTTGGGTCTTTGATGATTTGAATCCATCTGGGGGTTAAAGTAAAAAGGTTAAAGTTATACCGCGGAGGTCCTATGCGAATACATTCTTAAAAAGTAGTGGAGGGCCCAGAGTGTCGACTGGACTCTAAGTATGGCCGAATCTTCACGAAGAAGGCAAATGTGCCGATTATAATGATGGCTAACCACATACCATTGGTACTACAGAATACAGGTGCCTTTCAGGAGAGATTTTTTAGGCTACCCTTTCCTATTTAGCCCTTTACTTTATAATGGAAGCAGGTGGAGTTACGACTCTCGCTAGCGGTGATGCCAAAGAGGAAGAGAAGGGGTTGACCCGTTGTAAAACGGATAAACTTAAAGTATGCTGAGTAGGAGCCCGAAATCTATTTGACTTGTGATCCGGACTCAACCCAAGCAACTACCTTGTTAAAGTTAAACAAACACTCGATCACTGTCCTCTGGAATGGAACTAAAGAGTTGAGGAAAGCGGTGAGTAGTAACTAGAGCTAGAGCCCACGGCAGGTGCCGCAGACCGTAGAGAGAGTTTTAGTTCAGTTCGCACCGTCAAGCGCTAGTGAAAGTAAGTTTCGGTTAGCGGAGCAGCTGGAAGTCGAGGATGACTTTAAAGCAATAAGTAGGCGCAGTTGGAAAGCGATGCGCTCAAGCCTTTATGGATAAAATGGTAGTAAAGAAACTCTTCTTTGCGGTGAGCGGTACGTCTAAGTTCCGGGAGTCACAGATCTATTTTGATTCCGGTAGTGGAAGGCGAGATGTAGGCCTATCGAAAGTGAAGCTACAAAAATACAATCCGATTCTCGTTATTCAAGCGGTATCCTAAAATGAAAGGGAAGCCCCCTTAATGAAAGCCGGACAACCTGGACGTAGGCCGAGACTAGAGTCCGATCCGAACCTTCACTTTCACCCGAACCCTCGATGTTTAGTGAGGAACAACCAACATGTGAATGCGAGTTTGAAGGTTTTTTTTGCTTGCGATCAATCTAGTGAGCTCTTTCAAGCCCATAGTAGGGCTTTAGGTTCAGACTGAAATCTTTGTCTTTCCGGGCGTTAGTCGAAGGAGGAGAGCGAAGCGACCAAAAGAAAGAGGAGGTGGGCGGTAGACTAGACAGTGTGTCAAGAGCTTGATAGTCGAATAGGTAGAGAGAAATTCGACTCGTGATTTGAAATCAAGGAATGGTTCCAGGATCCTGGGAAACAGGAATGGAGCTTTCGAAGGCAGGCGTACATCCATTACGCACCGACTCTCACATGGTGGCAGCGTGTGGGGTTTGTTCCATGGATTAAGCTACGTTGTCTGGTTCAGTTCAATCGTGAATACATACGTAGGTGGGCCTTGATTTGTGCTTAAGGGGATCTCCGTTGCAAATTCCCGCACGTAATGTGATCCCAGATGAGAAAGAGTGTCCGACCATGGATCAGCCCCTATTAATAAAGGCAAGATCTGTAGAAGCCCTTTTCTTTTCGGATAGAGAGTTGGGATCCACTTCGCTGGTGAAGCCTTCAAGGTAGGTACAATGCGAGTCAGCCATTCTTCTTCCGGACCTACGTGTTTGAATGATCGTGAGCTCTACCCGGTTGATCAGTTGCGTGGGTCAATTCGTCCTATCTTCCTTTCATCGCTAATATAACAATTTCGTATTTGTTCGAAGGTGGTACATCTGCTTCGATTAGTGGCCGAATCAATCACACACACATGAGAGATGGGGAACCGGCCTTCTAGCCCGCGGAAGAAAAGGCCTTTCCGGACATTCTTGAAATCTACGCACACGCCTGACGTTCACCTTCCGCCGTAGAGGAAGATTTCTATTCATAGAAAGAGTTGCACTAGCGGTAGGCACCTTTGGTTTTGGCATAGCTCTCTTCTGATGATGGCGAGGGGACTCTT
>Ga0214473_10002182_pt1 | contig 24368 bp, 21 predicted proteins | sample RVTome_7_FD_203509 | JGI IMG/M metagenome (GOLD analysis project Ga0214473, IMG submission 203509) | Soil microbial communities from uranium-contaminated site in the Upper Colorado River Basin, Wyoming, United States - RVT98D197 | ecosystem: Environmental > Terrestrial > Soil > Contaminated >... | reverse complement strand
CTGCAAGACCCTCGGCTGGCCCAATGATCCGTTCACGCTGAGCGGCAACGAGGTGAGTATTGTCAGCGGTACGGGCGTCTTTGTGAATTCGACGTGCGACAATGCATTCACCAGCAGCAGCAACACGACCTTGACCACCGACACCGGCACGTGCGTGGTTGGAGGCGTCGTCTCAGACGGAAACATCACTCCTGCACCAGAGGCCAATTGCGGTTCGCAGCTTGATCTTGCGCTCTACCAGTTGCCTGCGATCGGCCCGGGCTCATGCACCACCGACGGCCAGATTGTCGACACGGGCGGCAACAACTATATTGCCACTCCTGGTAACTACTCCGGGTCGTTCCCGGATGTAAACCCGGCGGGCACCCTTAAACTAGCCCAAGGCATCTACTGTCTGAACAATGCCAGCAATGCGATGAACTTCGGTGCCGGCTGGGATGCAACGACGGACTTGAACGGAAACGGTGCACATGACGATACCGAGGGCGTGCTGTTCTTTGTTCCCAACGGCGGGGTCAACATTAATGGCACTGCGTCTGTTGACCTTAATGCGATGACGTATCCCAGCGCGAACATCGCGTACAAGGGCTACCTGATCTATCTACCTCCCACCAACACCTCGACCGTCAGCATCGAGGGCGGCGGCGATTCCGCCATCTCGGGGACGATCCTGGCGCCCGGCTCTCTTGTCACGTTGGCAGGCAGCAGTTCCACGGAGAGCTTCGAGCTGCAGGCGCAAGTCATCGGCTATTCGATCAAGGTCACCGGCGACGGCCTGCTAAACATCACGTACGATCAAGATCTCCAGGGCCAGACCTACACGAATCCATTGTTGACACCGTACAAATGAGGATCTGGCAGCAGTCGGAATACCCCGATATTCGAAGCGGGGCCTCTCGCTAAGGAATGAGCTTTGCGGCCCCATGTGAGCACCGGACTCTCTCGAAGAATCGCGCCGGCTGCTGCCGGCCGGGAGCGGCGGGGGCACAGCCGCGCCAGGCCTGCCCGGAGCTTGTTGCCACACCGCCATCTGAGAATGATGACACTCGAAAAGGAACGCGGCCAGGTACTGATTCTGATCGTATTTGGGATCATTGCGATGGTTGGAGTGACTGCCCTCGCAGTCGATGGTGGGAACGCGTACTCGGACCGCCGCAAGGCCCAGAACGCGGCCGACAGTGCGGCGTTGGCGGCCGCCCTGGCTCGCATCAACGGCCAACTCTGGATCGACACTTCTCTTCATGTCGCCGAACAGAACGGCTACAGCAACGACGGCGTCCGCAGCGTCGTGGAGGTCTACAGCCCGCCCATCAGCGGGGGCCAGCAGGGAAATATCGAATACATTCAGGTCAGGATCAGGTCCATCGTGCGCACGCCGTTTGCCGCGGCCGTCGGGAGGCCGGAGCTCACGAACATCGTCGAGGCCGTGGCACGCTCCAAGCCGTCCGAGTACCGTCCGATCTTCGATGGAGCCGCCGTCGTCAGCCTCGCCACCGCTAGTGATTGCGACGACCACAAGGCCTTCTGGGTGCACGCCGAGGCGACCCTGAGCATCGAGGGCAGCGGCGTCTTCATCAACTCGAACAATCCGGATTGCGCGCTCATCCAGCAGGCAAACGGCAGCATCCGTATCGACGGGGACTTTCCAATACATCTCGTCGGCGGATACCGAATCGCCAAGCCCAGGCTTCTCACTCCGTTCCCGCCCATCAAGGCCAGCCCGGTTTTGTACCCGCCGCCGTTCTACATGCCAAAGGTCGGCTGCGGCAAGAAAGAGGCAACGGTATCCGAGGATGGATCGACCATGAGCCCGGGCAACTGGGGGGATCTATTCCCGCCCGAAGGCGTGACGGCTCTGGATAACGGCGTGTACTGTCTCGACGGCGATTTCATCATGAATGGCGGCGGCTCATTGACGGGTGGAAGCGTCGTGATATACATCAAGAATGGGCAAATGCACATACCGGGCGGGGTCCAGCTAAACCTGCACGCGCCCAAGACCGGTAAGTACGCCGGCCTGCTCATATATCAGCCCCAGGAGAACCCCAATCGCCTAGTCCTGAACGCTGCCCTGGGATCTAGCGTGATCGGCACCATCCTTGCGCCCGGCGCCGAGATACGCATCAAAGGCAGCGACGACAAATTTGGGTTCCACAGCCAGCTTGTCGGTCACACGATAAACGCCGACGGTGACAGCAACGTCGTCATTCGTTACGTTGACGAACAGAATTACGATGCCCTCTACTATCCTGAGGTGCAGTTCGCCCAGTGATGCTCCTGTCCGGATCAAGGTATAATCCTTGACGTTCTCTTGCAGGCCGGAGGTGCCTGGAGATCGTTTCCCGGGAAAGACAGCGCATGGACTTCGGTCCGCGGACCGAAGTTGACGAGGCTGAGGGTTCTCCACCGCGAGGTGGAGCCAACGGGCCGGACAACCTGTGTACGTGGATGAAACCGGGCCGGAAAATCGACAGATCAGCGGATGCCCTCCGGGTGCGCCATCACCCGCAACTCTTTCCCTCCAAGATGGATCGCGCTCACAAACCTGCAGGGGTGACCCGGCAGTCAAAACCGCGCGAAATGGCAATGAGATCGTCAGGACTGCAGCGCCGATCGCACCACGGCGGAGCAGAACCTGGCTAACGGTGCACGCGGCCCCTCGGCGCGTAGCACTCGAAGTCGGAGGGAACCCTCATGTGTGGAATCGTCGGATATGTCGGACCGCGCGACGCGATCCCGATCATCCTGAAAGGCCTGAAAAGGCTCGAATACCGCGGCTATGACTCCGCTGGCCTGGCCGTCGTGCACAACGGCGCCCTCGAGATTCGCAAGGATGCCGGCAAGTTGTCACAGCTTGTCGACCTGGTCCGGCGCTCCCCGCTTCGGGGCGCGCCGGGCGTCGGCCATACCAGGTGGGCCACCCACGGCGCGCCGTCAGCGCGCAATGCGCACCCGCATGTCGGTAAGACCGGGCGCGTGGTTGTCGTCCACAATGGAATTGTCGAGAACTTCCTGGAGCTGAAGGACGAGCTGGCCTCTGAAGGCGTGCAGTTTCGCTCTGACACTGATACAGAAACCATAGTGCACCTGGTCGAGCATTACCAGGCAGCCGGCTCCGGTTTTGTGGAGGCGGCACGCCGGACATTCCAACACCTGGACGGCGCCAATGTCGTCGTGCTGCTTTCCGCCGACGAGCCCGACAAGATCGTTGCCGCGCGCATCGGCAATGCAGGCGGGGTCGTCATCGGTCTCGGCAACGGCGAGAACTACATTGCCAGCGACACACCCGCCATTATGGAACACACCCGCCGCGTCATGTTCCTGGAATCGCGGCAGATGGCAATTGTCGGCTCGAATCAGGTGCGCGTCGAGACCTTTGACGGTGTCGCCGTTCGGCCTCAGATACACTCGCTTTCCTGGGATCCGGTCACGGCCGAGAAGGGCGAATATCGCCACTTCATGCAGAAGGAGATCCACGAACAGGCGCGCGCGGTAACCGATACCCTCGCCGGCCGCGTCGATTTTCCTGGAGGGCGCGTTCGCCTGCCCGACCTCAACCTCACGGCGGAACTGGCCCGCAAGCTGGAGAAGATCGTCATCACCGCCTGCGGCACGGCGTCCTATGCCGGCATGGTCGGCAAGTACCTCATCGAGCGCATCGCACGCATCCCCGTTGAGGTGACAATCGCCTCCGAATTCCGGTACAGCGATCCGATCATCGATGATCGTACCGCTGTGCTCGCCATCAGCCAATCCGGTGAGACGGCAGATACCCTCGCCGCCATGGAAGAGGGTCGGCGCAAGGGCGCCGTGTTGTGGAGCATCGTCAACGCCATCGGCTCTCAGGCCATGCGCCTTGCCGATGGGTACATTTCCATGCAGACCGGACCCGAGATCGGCGTGGCCTCCACCAAGGCCTTCACGGCTCCGCTTATTGATCAATACATGCTCGCCGTATTGCTTGCCGATCTGCGAGGCACCCTCGACGATGCGACGCGGCGGTCGCTTGTCGCCGACCTCAGGCTCGTGCCTGATCTGGTGGGCAGGACGCTGGATCGCGAGGCCCAGGCCGAGGCGCTCGCCGTCCGTCTCAAAGACATCCGGAACTGCCTGTACCTTGGTCGCGGCATCAACATGCCCATCGCCTACGAAGGCGCGCTGAAGCTTAAGGAGATCTCGTACATCCACGCCGAGGGCTATCCCGCGGGCGAAATGAAGCACGGCCCGATCGCCCTCATTGATGAGGACATGCCCGTGGTGTGTCTGGCCCCGATGGATCCGTGGCACGAGAAGATGATCTCCCAGATCCAGCAGGCAAAGGCCCGCGGCGGCGTCGTGATCGCCGTGGCAACCGACGGGGATGACCTGGTAGGGAGCATGGCGGACTACGTCCTGCGCGTCCCGGCCGCCCCGTGGTTGCTTTCGCCCGTTGTTACGGTGATTCCGCTTCAGCTTCTTGCCTACCACATCGCCACACTCCGCGGCCTCGATGTTGATCAACCGCGCAATCTGGCGAAGAGCGTCACCGTCGAGTAGACGGCGGCGTCCGGAATCGCGGGATGCGTCCTGCCGGGTCGCCACCGCGGCTCCAGTTCCGGTCGGGTGGCATGTGATGACGCAGGCCGGTACATGCTTGCGCATCCAGCCGTGCTGCCCGGTGCAGGCACTCGCCCTTCGGGGGATTGCGGCCGGCGGGCTCCCAAGGTAGCATTACAGGTCTCGGGCGTGACGCCATGCCCGGACCGACAGCAACGGCGGAACTCCGGCGGCTCCCAGGTGTTGTCTACTCACAGTGGAGTAAAAAGCGAGAGGATCAAGCCATGACTGGTACTAGCTCGTCCCCCGGATCGTTCTTCGAAGAGCACGGCGTCGAAAACGAGGACATTCGCATTGGCGATTCTGCTGTGCCATTCGGCCTGATCCGCGTCAGCAATCCGACGGTCGGGGTAGGCGGTGCCTACGGCACGTGGGGCGAGAGCTGCGACAACGCCAGGCTTCCGTCCGTCATTCAGCACCAGCTGGGCCAGGCCCTCCCCGAGTCTGACTTGATGGAGCTCGATCAGCTGGGCTTCCTCAATCGGCACCTGACCCCGGAGCTTTCCGAACCGGAACACGTGGAACTTGAAATCGAAGTTGGCGCCCGGCTTCTGCGTCGAGCGGCGGCCGCGAATGGCTGGGATCCGGCTGAGGTGGACGCGGTCCTGATCGGTGTGAGCATTCCCATCATTCCCGACTACGTCGACCAGATCGCCCTTCGGGCTGGAATCCCTGCGAGCGCCCTCAAAGTCACGGTCCACAAGGCCTGCGATGGGTCTGTCGGCAGCCTTCACCTGGCGCTGAATCCCACTCTGGCAGCGCCGGGGCAGCTCAATATCGCAGAGACTTTGTATGGCAAGAAGGTCCTGCTCGGCGGGATCGAGGGCCTTACGCGCGGCCTGCGCTTCTCCCGCGACAAGAATGCGCTGCAGTTGTTCGGCAACGGGGCAGGCGTGATCGGTGTCGTTCCAGGCAAGACGATGAAGTTCCTTACGGGCAAATCACACGAGGTCTTCGACGAGGACGGCGTGCTGGCGCTGCACATGTACTACCCTCACTCGGGCCGCCGCGAACCAGGCCGCTCGCTGGTTGAAGTCTCACAGAAGGGCCAGTCGATTCGCGTTGCCGGCCTGATGCACGAGCCGGAAGACGGCGCCTCAATCGCCATGGCAGGCCCAATGGGCATGGTCAAGCTGTTTGTGCGCAGCGGCGTGCAAGTGGTCTCAGACGTCTACCAGGCCTATCAGGCCTTGATGCAGAGGCTGGGCGAGACCCCCCGGATAGCGGTGGCCATCGTTCACCACGCCAACTACAAGATCAACAAGCTGAAGGAGAAGCAGTTGGCGAATCTTGGCATCAAGTTCCCCATGCCCTGGCTGCTCAGCGAATTCGGGAATGTCAGCGCTGCCTCCAACATGATAGCCTTCATGCGTCAATTGCCCAAGCTCAAGCCGGGTGACCATGTGTTGATCGATGGCTTCGGTGCGGGAACCTACTACGATGTGCTTGCGGTCGAAATGGGTGCCTGAACCGGCCTAGACCCACTCCGATCCGAAATCGCCAGAATTCCATTCCATTGGGGCGTGGACACCAGCGCGCGTGTCCACGCCCTGCTTGTTGTGTGAGCGTCAGCTCCGTCAACGGCGTGCCCGCCAAGGAACCTCGGCGCGTGCGAGGGCCCACGCCCATGCCTCCGCGAGGCCTGGCCGCCAGGGAAGAACCCTCGCAGCCTTCCCGGCTACTTGAAACTGAAAACGCACTGGGACCCGGCGCGGCCGCTGAGATCGATCTTGGCGAGCTGTCGGGCGCGGCTGCCCATTGCTGCCGACACCGCGCGCCCATCCATCTGGCAGAGTTCGGGGTGATTCTCGATCACGGCTGCATAGGGGCAATGGCCGAACATGAGTCGCGGACCCTCGGCGCCCGCCTCCCAATGCGCCCGATAGTGAAGCAGATTCAGGCGCGTCACGAGAGCGCCAATGCGGCTGGCTGGCGCCGCATCCCCTGGGATCCGGCCCAGTTGATCCAATAGGCCGTGAACCAGAGCATCCAGGAGCTTGCCCGCCGCGCCGGAGTTCGAACTTGCCTGCCCCGTCTTCAGCAGGTTGTCAGTGATCATCGCCAGGTTGTCGCCGAGGAGCAGCTCCGAGACGCGGTACAGGAGTTGCGGCCGCCCACGCCCCCGCCACGGCGCGGCGGCGCCCAGTTCGATCCGCCCATCGGATCGCAGCACCCCCAGATGGTGCCGCACCGCGGGTGACGACATGCCCAGCCCCCGCGCGATCTGGCTCGCCGACGCATCGGGGTGACTTGTCACGTAGTCCAGGATGCGCTTCCGCGCCCGCGTTCGCATGCACACGATTCTAGCTCGACTGCGGGATTTTGTAAATATATACTTATCTAATTCGGTTGACGGATGTTCGACATCACCGTATACTCGCACCTGGAAGATTGTGAAGTGGGTCTCAATTGGGAATCTGCTTACGCCGTTGCCCTCGAGTTACGCCGCGCGCATCCCCGCATCGACCTGCAGGATGTGACACTGGGCCAGGTTTTCGAGTGGACGGTCCGCTTGCCTGGGTTCAGCGACGACCCGGAACTGTGCAACGACGAGATCCTGGCATCCATCTACCAGGAATGGTACGAGGTGACAACCAATGACTGAATCCAAACTCAACGCCCCGGGCTACGAGATTCCCGAGGACCTGCAGCACGCTGTGAGCATCACCACGCTGGATCGGCTCTACAACTGGGGCCGGCGCTCATCCGTGTGGCCGATGATGTTTGGCCTGGCATGTTGCGCCATCGAGATGATCGCTGCCCAGGCCTCGCGTTACGACCTGGCACGCTTCGGCATGGAGGTCATGCGCCCCAGCCCGCGCCAGAGCGATCTGATGATCGTCGCCGGAACTGTAACAAAAAAAATGGTGCCCAACATCGTGCGCCTTTACAACCAGATGCCTGAACCGAAGTACGTGGTGGCGATGGGCGCGTGCGCGGCTGGCGGAGGTCCTTTCAAGGAGGGATACAACGTTGTCGCCGGCGTGGACAAGTTTGTGCCGGTAGACGTGTACATTCCCGGCTGCCCTCCCACGCCGCAGGCGCTTACCGCGGGATTGATCAAGCTGCAAGAAAAGATCGATCGGCAGTCCATTCGAAAGGTTCGCTGGTACCAGAAGGGTGCCGATTCCGTGGAGATTCCGGTGCCCGTGCTGGGTCCGGATCTCATGGACCCGCGCCGCTACGCAGAACTGAAGCGTCTTGCAGCGAAAACCGCAACGCCGCCGGCCGAAGCCGCAGTAGAGCCCGCGGGCAAGGCTTAGGAGTCCGAATGGCCACCCTGGATCGAACGGATACGCTGGACCTCTCCGCCCTCGCCCCCGAGAGCGTAAAGGCGGACACGCGACCCAGCTTTGAGGGCTGGATCGTCGACAAGGCAAAGCTCATCGATGTAGCCACCGCGCTGCGCGATCGCCACGGATTCGACCTGCTCTCATCGGTGACCGGCGTGGACTACTTTCCCGACACCATGGAGGTCGTCTATCACGCCTACCGGACGATTGGCGGACCTGGCATCGTCTTCAAAGTGCAGGTTCCGCGCCACGATCCCATAGAGATCCCCTCCCTGACGCCGGTCTGGCCCGGCGCCGAGTTCCAGGAGCGCGAGATTTGGGACCTGTTTGGCATCAGGTTTACAGATCACCCCGACCTGCGCCGCATTCTGATGTGGGAGGGCTTCGAGGGCCATCCCCTGCGCAAGGACTGGCGCGAACCCTTCTATGAAGAGGACTACAAGCCTCTGAAGAGCCGGTGGCCGGAGGGTCACTACGTCAGTTCAGAAGACAAGACCGTCTACAAGGACAACCTGCAGTATCCACCCAATTTCGATCCGGAGAAGGCCGTATTCGACGGTGAGGCTTCGCTGTATGGCGCCCTCGCAAGATACACGACCACCGATGCAGGCCTTAAGACGGATCGCATCGTGCTCAACCTGGGCCCCCAGCACCCGTCCACGCACGGCGTGTTTCGCGCGGCCGTGGTGCTTGACGGAGAGACCATCGTCAGCCTGAAGCCCGTCATGGGTTATCTGCATCGAAATCACGAAAAGATCGGCGAGCGCAACACCTACCTGCAGAACATGCCCTATACTGACCGCCTCGACTACTTCAACTCCATGAGCAATAACTGGGGCTACTCGCTGGCCGTCGAGAAGTTGATGGGCGTACGGCCGCCGGAGCGCGCAGAGTATCTGCGTGTCATCATGGCTGAACTCAGCCGCATTCAGAATCACTTGATCCTCATCGGCATGCTGCTCAACGACCTCGGCGCCATGTTCACGCCGGCGCTGTATGCATTCGAGGAACGCGAGCTGATCCTGGATATCTTCGAAGCCGCCTCGGGTTCGCGCATGATGTGCAACTATCATCGCTTCGGCGGGGTCGCACGTGACCTGCCGGATGGCGTGCTCGAGAAGATCCGGGGACTGGTGCTGGAGCGCCTGCCTCGCAAGGCAGACGAATTCGAGCGTTTGCTGACCGAGAACGAAATCTTCATCTCGCGCATGCAGGGAGTCAAGGTGATCGACGGCGACGATGCCGTCAGGTACTCCATCACGGGCCCGGTCCTGCGCGCCGCGGGCGTCCCTTATGACGTTCGGCGCGCACAGCCGTACGGGGTCTATGACCGCTTCGAGTTCGATGTTGCACTTCGCGAGCACGGAGATCTGTACGACAACTACCTGATCCGGTTGGACGAGATCCGCCAGTCACTGCGGATTCTGCAGCAGGCCGTCAGCCAGATGCCGGAGGGGCCGATCATCGCCGGAAAACCTCAGTACCAGGTCCGCGTTCCGGCTGGCGAGGCATACGGGCGAATCGAGGCGCCGAAGGGGGAACTCGGCTACTACCTGGTTTCCACCGGCAAACCGAATCCGTGGCGCTATCACGTGCGCGCGCCCTCGTTCATAAACATCACGGCCCTCGAGAAGATGTGCGTCGGCAAGAAGATCGCCGACTTCGTGGTCATCCTGGGCGTCATCGACATTGTGCTCGGCGAGCTCGATCGATAAGCGGAGATCTATCGATGTATGGAAAAGGCATTATCAAGGGGCTCGGCGTCACCCTCAGGCGCTTCATCGACACCTATCTTGATGACTTTGCCTGGTGGGGACGGCGCTACTTCAATCCCGAGGGTATCGCGCACCGCTCCAGCAAGAACACGCGCGGCATCTTCACGGTGCAGTACCCGGAGGAGAAGCTGCCAGTGCCGGAGGAGTTCCGCTACGTCCCCTTCCTGGTCTATGATGAACGCGGGGATGGCGGCCAGGAGATCCGCTGCACTTCCTGCGGGATTTGTGCCAAGGTCTGCCCTCCACAGTGCATCTGGATCGTCCGGACGAACGACCCCCAGACCGGACGCCCGGTCCCGGAGCCCGCGGAGTTCTTTATCGATGCCGACATCTGTATGAACTGCGGCTTCTGCGCCGAATACTGCCCCTTCGACGCCATAATCATGGACCATGACTATGAGATCGCGTCCTACCAGCGCAATGTCTTCAACATGCAGCAGTTGTTGAAGCCCGCGTCCTACTACAAAGGCATCCGCCCTCTCAACTATCAGCGCAATGAGCAGGAGCGCCAGGCGAAGCTGGCGGCCAAGGCCGCCAAGACGGAGGCCGCCTCCTAGCGTCCTACAAGGTCAGACCCTAAAGGTATGTCAGAAGACATGAAAGCCTCTCCCACCAAGGACGAAATCCTCTCGGCCCTTAGCAAGGTCCAGGAACCCGAGCTTCACAAGGACCTGGTCACCCTGAACATGATCCGGGATCTGCAGATCGCGGGCGGCGCCGTCACCTTTACGATCATGCTCACAACGCCAGCCTGTCCGCTGCGCGGGCGGATCGAGAAGGAGGCGCGTGAGGCAGTTGCCGCGGTCCCAGAGGTCAAGACCGTCACCATCAAGTGGGACTCGGATGTGCCCAACGACGGCCGCATGCGGGGATTGGTGAATATGCCGATCCGCAATGCAGTGGCGGTTGGCTCCGGCAAGGGCGGCGTCGGGAAATCCACTGTCGCGGTGAATATCGCCGTTGCCCTGGCGCAGAGCGGCGCGCGCGTTGGCCTCCTTGACGCCGACATCTACGGGCCGAACATACCTACCATGCTCGGGGTGACTGCACTTCCGCCTCCCAATGGGACCAAACTGGTTCCCGCGCAGGCATACGGCCTGAAGATGATCTCCATGGGCCTGCTGGTAAAGCCGGGCCAGCCCCTGATCTGGCGCGGACCGATGTTGAATTCGGCCATCCGTCAATTCCTCGGCGAAGTCGAATGGGGCGAACTGGACTACTTGATCGTCGACCTGCCTCCAGGGACGGGCGACGCAGCGCTATCGCTCGCGCAGGCGCTGCCGTTGAGCGGTGCCATCATCGTCACGCTGCCTCAGCTCGTCTCGGTTGAAGACGCCAGCCGGGGCCTCCAGATGTTTCGCACGCTCGAGGTGCCAATCCTCGGCGTGATCGAGAACATGTCATTCCTGGATCTGCCCGACGGCACACGCATGGACATATTCGGCACGGGCGGTGGCGAGAAGCTGGCTGGCGACACGGACACACCCTTCCTGGGGAAGATACCGATCTCCCCCGCGGTGCGCGAAGGCGGTGACGCCGGAACCCCCATCGTGATCTCTCAGCCCGATTCTCCGGCGGCGCTTGCCCTGCGCGGAATTGCAGAGGGCCTCGCCGCCCGGATCAGCGTCGCTGCGCTCAGCGGACCGAACGAGCTCCCCATCAACATCGTGGAGTGAAGGCGAGCCCCTGCTCCTGAACCCTGCACTCGCTCTATCGCTGTACGCATCAACTTCTGTGCCTTCCCTGACCGGTAAAGTATAATTACCTCATGCAAACAAGCATTATCGGTGTCCGATTCACCAAGATCGGTAAGGTCTATCACTTTGACGCCACATCATTAGGGGCAGTTCAGAAGGGGGAGCACGTAGTGGTTGACACGGCCCGCGGCAGACACCTGGGGGAAGTCGTTCAGCTGCTTTCCGATGCGCCATCTCGTCCCGATGGCGGCTGGAAACACGTGGATCGCCGCGCCACCCCGCGGGACCTGCTCCTGCAGCAAACCTGGCGCGGACGCCAGACCGAGGCGATGATCAATTGTCGGGCGCGTGCCGCTGAGCTCGGCCTGCGATCGATCAAGGTCGTCGCCGCCGAGTACAACTTCGACGGCTCGCGCCTGGTTCTCATGTTCAGCACGGATAGCGATGAGAAGCCGGACCTGAAGTCCCTGCGCAAGGACATGCAGGCGATGTATCCCGCCACCCAGGCGGAGCTGCGGCAGATTGGCCCTCGCGACGTGGCCAAGATCCTTGGCGGGATGGGCGCCTGCGGCCTCGAGACGCGCTGCTGCTCCAAGTTCCTGACCGACTTTAGCCCCATTTCCATCAAGATGGCGAAGGAACAGGGCATCTCGCTGACCCCCACCGAGATCACCGGCATGTGCGGCCGGCTGCGGTGCTGCCTCATTTACGAGTATGAGCAGTACGTCGAGGCCCGCAAACAGCTCCCCAAGCGAAACAAGCGCGTTGTGACGCCGCGCGGCGAGGGCAAGGTCATTGACGCCCTCCCGCTCGCAGGACGGGTGATGGTTCTGATGGACAACGTTGAGAACAAGCACATCGTCATGACCTTCGACCGCGAGGAGCTTCAGCCTTGGGATGAACTCGAGGCGCTGAGGCGCAAGTCCGAGGCCCCCTGCGACCGGCACGAGGGCGGCGGTTGTACGTGCGGCGGGGCTCGAAAGAACTGATCGAACGCCTCACTTCCTGGCGTCACTCACAGGGCGGGGAGCTCATCATCCATGTCCACTGGCGCGCAGCCGGGCGCGGAAACGCCGGGTACCTGGCCAATTCGCAGGAACATCTTGGTCGTGCTTGCACACCCCGACGATCCGGAATTCTTTTGCGGCGCCACCCTGGCGCGCTGGGCCCGCGCCGGCCATCACATTGAGTACTGCCTGCTGACATGCGGAGACAAGGGGTACAACGACACCACCACGACCGAGCACCTGACGGCCGATGAACTCTGCGCGACCAGGCATCGCGAGCAGCAGGAGGCCGCCTCGGTGATCGGCGCGCACGCAGTCCATTTCCTCGATCGACCGGACGGCTATCTCGTAGCCGATCTCGATTTGCGCCGGGACATTGTGCGCCTGATTCGCAGGCTCAAGCCGGATATTCTGGTGACCTGCGACCCGCAGACATTATTCGCAGCCTATGGGATCAACCACCCAGATCACCGCGCCGCAGGGCAGGCCGTGCTCGATGCCGTGTTTCCGGCCGCAGGCAACGCGTCCTACTTTCCCGAGCTCCTGACAGAAGGCTTCAGCCCGCACATGCCGCAAGAAGTCTGGTGCTCCCTGACCAACCAGCCGACCGTTGTCTTGGACGTCACCGAGGTGTGGCCCACCAAGCTCGAGGCCTTGCTCAAGCACCGGACGCAGGTCGGCGATATCGAGAAGTTCAAGGCCCGAATGCTTGCGCGGAGGGCTGAAGGCAGCACAGAGGACGACCCGCGCTACGAAGAGAGGTTTCGTGTCGTCAAATACGGGTAGTGCCGATCATGGCCGGTCGGCAACTGGGCCCGGCCTGGGTTTCCAGCATGATTGATTTCTTCCAGGAAGCTCAAGCCCTCTTCTCCTACACGCAAGCGTTGCGTCGCGACCTCCACATGCACCCCGAGTTGGGCTTCCAGGAAGTCCGCACGGCCGGCATCGTGGCCAGGGAATTGGAGGCACTGGGCCTTGAGGTCACCAAGGGGATCGGAAAAACCGGCGTCGTGGGTCTGTTGGAGGGCTCGACGCCCGGACCAACCGTCCTGCTGCGCTTTGACATGGATGCCCTGCCCATCCAGGAGGAGTCTGGTGCCGAGTACGCCTCCAGGACTCCGGGGGTCATGCACGCCTGCGGACACGATGGCCACACCGCCGTGGGCCTGGCAGTGGCGAAGATGCTCCACGCACATCGCGATGCCCTGGGCGGCACGCTGAAGTTCTGTTTCCAGCCGTGCGAAGAGGGCCTCGGGGATGAGGGCCTCGGCGGCAATGAGATGATGATCCGCGACGGCGTCCTGGAATCCCCGCAGGTGGATCGCAGCCTTGCACTCCACCTGTGGAACGAGAAGCCCGTCGGGTGGTTGGGCATTGCCGCCGGGCCCATCATGGCCGGCGCAGAGCTCTTCACGCTGAAGTTGACGGGCAGAGGCGGACACGGAGCTGCGCCCCATTTGACCTTTGATCCGATCGTCGCCGCGGCTCAGCTCGTGAGCGCCCTTCAGACGATCACCTCGCGCAATGTGGCGCCTCTGGAATCCGCCGTGGTCAGCGTCACTACCATCCATAGCGGGACAGCCTTCAATGTCATTCCCCAGGCTGCCGAGCTCACAGGCACCATCCGCACGTTCGACCCGGGCGTCCGGCGCAAGGTCCTGGAGCGCCTTGAGCAGATCTCCAAGGGCATTGGGGAGGCGATGGGCTGCCAGGTAGCGGTGGAATCAAAACGCGTGACTCCCGCGGTGATCAACGATGCATCCATGGCCGCGCAGGCTCAGGATGTCGCCCGCGATGTCCTTCCAGGCAGCGACATGGATACCGCCGGCTATTTCACGATGGGCGCTGAGGATATGGCCTTCATGCAGGAGAAGGTCCCCGGCTGCTACCTATTTATCGGCTCGAATAATCCCTCCACGCACCTTGACTATCCACATCATCACCCCAAGTTCGACTTCGACGAGCAGGCCTTGCCGCGCGCTGCCGCCCTCATGGCGGCAGCCGCTGCAAATCTCTTGAAGTCAGCGTGAGCGGGCGAACCCCGCGGCCTCGTGGTCTGCTGGGCCTGCATGCCCAGCACTTCCTCGCCCTTCATGCGGCTCCTCGCTCAATGATGTTTTCGCGACTGTGACCGGCCTCAAGTACAATCGAGTCGAGGGCCTCCTCGTGGCATGGCGACTTCTCAGCGTCGTTCTCATAGCCGCCCAGTTCCTTTGGGCATGTTCGCCGCGCCCCTTGCGGCCCATGCCCTCGGGCACACCGGGAAAAGGCCGGTCGCCTACCGAAGCCCTGGCGGCACCTTCCGCCACGGCGGCTGGGGACACACCAGGCTGCTTCTACGTCTGGGCCACGCAAGAACTTCGCGACTTGAGCGAGCAGCTGCAAAGCGAGCTCGCCACAGACGACTCCGGCATTCGTGCCAGCGCCTACGCATTTGGTGAGGATTGCCGCCAACAGAACGGAGAGACGACATTCCTCCCCATGGAATCCGATTTCCGAGTGCGTATACCCGTCCAGTCCCTCACCGACGAGGTAGTCCTAGGCGATTGGATCGGCCGCGTAATGGTGGCAATCGAGAGCTTGCCCGCTGCTGAGATTCCGGGAGGCCGCCCAGGTCGGGTCGAGTTTGAATTCCTCAGCAAAGACGCCGGGAGTCTGCACCTGAACATAGAGATCTCAAGCTACCGAGCCGATGCTCAGGGCCTTCAGGGCGCGACACTGTTCGAACATTTCCGCTCCGGTCCGTGATTCAGTTGAGCGGATCCCAAAGCCACCAAGCCCAGAGATGAAGATCGCGGTAACTGGCGCGTTTTCCTATTCCGGCAAGTACATCACGCGCAGGCTGTTGCGCCGCGGCGAGCAAGTGACAACCCTTACGGGCCACCCCGATCGCGCCAACCCCTTTGACCAGCCGGTCGAGGTCCTCCCGTTGGATTTCAGCGATCAACGCCGGCTCGTGAATTCCCTCAGCTCCGCCCAGGTCCTGATCAACACCTACTGGATAAGATTCGACCATGGACGAAACACACAGGCACGCGCCGTCGAGAACACGCGTCGACTGATTGAAGCTGCATCGACAGCGGGCGTGCGGCGGGTGATTCACATCAGCATCACCAATCCTTCCTTGACCTCCCCCCTGCCGTACTTCTCGGGCAAGGCCGACAACGAGCAGGCCGTTCTCGATTCCGGGCTTTCGTACGCGATCTTGCGGCCGACCGTGCTCTTCGGAACAGAGGACATTCTGATCAACAATGTGGCGTTCCTCCTTCGGCGTTTTCCTATCTTCATGATCGCTGGCGACGGCAGCTACCGACTTCAGCCCGTGTACGTCGACGACCTGGCTGCCATGGTCGAGGATGCCGTATACCGCAAGGACAGCTATGTCAATGACGCCGTCGGAAGCGAGGTCCTCAGTTTCAGGGCGTTGGTGCAACTCATTGGCGCGGCGATCAACTGCCGGCGGTTGTTGATCTCAGTACACCCGAGGTTGGTATTGCTCGCCGCGCGCGCATTGGGCCGCTTCTTCGGAGACGTCCTGCTCACGCCTCAGGAGATAAACGGCCTCATGGCGAACTTGCTTGTTTCGTCCGAGCCGCCGCGCGGTGCAACACGGCTCTCGGAATGGCTGCACCAGAACAAACACTCTGTTGGTCTGAAGTACGCTTCCGAATTGAAGCGTCACTACGTCTGATCTCACTCGTCTTCCGCCGGGCGAAATGCCCGCGCTACCCAACGGCAACGCGGCCGGGGCAGGTCGGATTGTCGATGCAGCCGTAGTACAGCCTGCCTGCGGCTCGTCCGCTGCGCTGGGTCCGCAAAACCATCATCTTTCGACAGACTGGGCACATGGGGACCGAGTCTTGGGAGATGCTGGCGGCTCGTCCCTCCCCCTGCTTCACACGGGCAAACGCCTGCTGGAATAATGTCGCCATGTCGGCGATCTCGAATCGATCGGCCGCGCGGATCTGAACCAGTGGCAATCGGGCCGCGAGGAATAGGTCCTGCATGAATCGATCCGCCTCGCGCATGCCGCCTTCTGAAGAAGTGCGCACCAGCTCAACACCAATTTGTGGCGCGAGCGTCTCTGGGCTGCACAGCAGGAAATCCACGCACTTCCGAAAGAGCTTGTTGAAGTAGTGTACGTTCTCATTGGGCCGCACGATCAGGAAGATCTCATTCAGCGCCACCTTGGCGAAAACGACGTAGCGTTCCTCGGTCATCCTATGCAGTGCGCGATAGAGGCCGGTCTCCCCTGCCGTCAAGAAGTTCTCCCGCAGCCGATAGGGTAGCGTGGCTGCGTCCCGTGCCCTCGTGCGCACCGCGGGGGTTTCCGTCATCCGCGGCAATATAGAACAGATGCTCGAGAAGACCGATCCAACGACTTGTCTGCGACCATCACACCTTTCGTCACGCGGGCCCTTTGACGGTTGTGCGAACGCCTGCCCGCCTGAGCCGCCGCACGTAGTTCTCGATTTCAAGCCGCTCCTCGGCAACGCTCTTGATCGTGCCGTCGATCCATGCAGCTCGCAGCTCTTGCAGAATCGACCGATACGCCGGTCCGGGCGGGATCCCAAGGGCCTTCAGGTCAAGGCCGGTCGCTCGGGGGCGTATGTGCCGCCAGGTCGTCAGGTATTCCTCAAGCAACCGCCGTGGCCTCCCCGGCGGAAATGCAGCCTGCACCGCCTCCACAGCCCCCAAGGGAAGACCGCGGAGGTGCTCCGTCAGCCTGCTAGGCCGCAGCCTGATGAGGCTCTTGATGTCACCGCGCAACTCAGAGGCAGCGACCAGCTCGGCGGTCAGCTTATTGTCGAAGCACAGCCTCCGGCGCACGGACTCGATTTGCGCCGGCGTCAGGTCCATGAGCCACAGGAGCCACAGCTTCGCGCGTTCGCGGGTGCCACCCCTCGCGTCTGCCGCGTCGCTGCGTGCCGGCTTTCCATTTCGCAGCCACCGTAAGGCGCGGTCATCATCTGGCAGAGCTCGATGAACGGCGCTGAGCAGGCCAAGTCGCCCCAATCTTGACAACATCGCCGCGGCCTGATCCTCCTCCAGGATCTGCTCCAGCTCCTGTCGAATGCGGTGGGCGGAAAGTTGATCGACCCAGCGGCGTGCATTGGGTGTGAGCCGAAGCGTCCCCGGCGCGATCTTGAAACCCAGGCGTTTCTCGTAACGCACGGCACGATACATGCGCGTTGGATCGTCCTGAAATGATTTGTCGTGCAGCACCCGAATCGCGCCGCGCTTCATGTCCTCCAGCGCCCCCAAAGGGTCCAGGACCATGCCGAAGTGCTTCCCGTCAAGGCGAATTGCCAGCGTGTTGATCGTGAAGTCGCGGCGTTGGAGATCCTCTTCGATCGTTCCGAGTCGGACGTGCGGCAGCTGTGCCGGCCGCGGGTAGACCTCGCTGCGCGCCGAGATCAGGTCGAGCCGAATGTCGGCGTGTCGGCGGCCTTTTGAGCCACCGCCGGGCCGCCCGGGAGTCGCACTGCGATCCAGAATCCACTTCGCCGTGCCGAACCTTTGATGAACCGTTATCTGCCCGCCGTATTTCGCCGCCAGGCTATTGGCCAGCTGGATTGCACTCCCCTCCACCACCAGGTCATAGTCTATGGGCGCCCGTCCCAGCACCAGGTCGCGCGGGAAGCCACCCACCATGTAGAGGGCGAGTCCCAGGGCGCGCGCTTCACGTGCTACGAGCCGCAGCAACTCCAAGTCCCGCCCGGAAAGCGCCTTCTCCAGTTGATCGCCAAGGCTGAGACTCACGCGATTATTGTAACTGAAGAAATCGTGTATAATGCCGTGCATGTCGCTGAAACCCCTCCCGGTCCCGCAGTTGATCATAAACGCTTGGTCTGGATAGGCGTGTTTCAGCGTGCGAGAAGCGGCTCCCAGACCTGGTGAGCCGTTTTTGTTTGTAAAGCGGGCAGGCAGGGTGAGGTCAGAATGAAGGTGTCGGTCTTCGGCGGCTCGCAACCGAAGGAGGACTCGCAGGCTTATGCAGATGCCCAGGACTTGGGTGGCATGCTCGCGCGCCAGGGGCACACGGTGCTTACCGGGGGCTACACCGGAACGATGGAGGCAGTTTCCAGGGGCGCGGCGATGGCGGGTGGATGTGTGATTGGTGTCACCTGCGAGGAGATCGGCCGCTGGCACGGTCGTTCTGCCAATCAGTGGGTTACCGAGGAGTGGAAGAAGAAAACGCTGCTGGAACGCCTCCAGACCCTCATTGAGCTTTCCGACGCGGCCCTGGCGCTTCCCGGAGGTCCGGGCACGCTGACCGAGATCGCCTTGACCTGGAACTTGATGATCGTGGGCTCCCTGCGCCGCAGGCCGTTGATTCTGGTCGGAGAGGCTTGGCATCGCGTGTGGGACGCGTTCTATTCGCAGCTGGCCGACTACACCCCGTCCCCGCAGCGCGAATTGCTGAGCTTCGCGGCCACGCCGCTGACGGCTGTCGAGATGCTGACAAGGATGTCAATGTACACAAAGGGCGAGCATGACCCGCATGGCGGGCACGACTCCGCTCTATCCTGATCCTGCGTGTCAAAGGTGATTCATGGCTGAAGACAAGCTCCCTTCCCGTACTCAAAACTTCTCCGAGTGGTACAACCAGCTCGTCCTGAGGGCCGAATTGGCCGACTACGCCCCTGTGCGGGGATGCATGGTCGTGCGACCCTACGGTTGGACGCTATGGGAGAACATGAGCGGCGCCCTCGACGCGCGATTCAAGGAAACCGGGCACGTGAATGCCGCCTTCCCCATGCTCATTCCAATGTCGTTCTTCGAGAAAGAGAAAGCCCACGTAGAAGGCTTCTCACCCGAGCTGGCCGTTGTGACGCATGGCGGGGGCGAAAAACTGGAAGAGCCGCTCGTTGTGCGCCCCACGTCCGAGACCATCATCGGCTACATGTACTCAAAGTGGATCAGGTCATGGCGCGATCTACCTGTGCTGATCAATCAGTGGGGCAGCGTGTTGCGATGGGAGTTGCGGACGAAGTTGTTTCTGCGGACGGCTGAGTTCTATTGGCAGGAGGGGCACACCGCGCATGCCTCCAGGGAAGAGGCACTCGAGGAAATGTATCGTATTCTCGACATCTACGCCGACTTTGCCATCAACGAGGCGGCAGTACCAGTGATCAAAGGCGTCAAGACGGAGACCGAGAAGTTCGCTGGAGCCGTCATGTCCACCTCCATCGAGGGCATGATGCAGGACAAGAAGGCCCTGCAGTCCGCGACCTCGCACTACTTCGGACAGAATTTCGCCAAGGCGTTTGAGATCCAGTATCTGGACCCCAGTAACACGCTGCAGTACTGCGAGACGACCTCCTGGGGCCTGTCCACACGCATGATCGGAGCCATCATCATGGTTCACGGCGACGATCAGGGCCTCGTGCTGCCGCCCCGCGTAGCCCCGATCCAGGTGGTGCTCATCCCCATCCACCGAAATGACACTGAGAAAACCGAGGTCATGCAGGCTGCACACCGGATCTTGGCTGAGCTTAAGGAGGCTGGTATACGCGCGAAGATGGACGACCGCGAGGAGGTCACCCCCGGCTTCAAGTTCAACGACTGGGAGATGCGCGGCGTTCCGCTTCGAGTCGAGCTCGGCCCCAAGGATTTGGAAAAAGGCTCGGTGGCCGTCGCGCGCCGAGATATCGCCGGCAAGGCCAACCGATCCTTCATCCCCCAGGCCGGCCTCGCCGCCGCTGTAGCCGACCTGCTGGTTGAGGTCCAGGCCTCCATGCTGGCGCGGGCCATCGCGTTTCGGGATGCCAACATCCACGACCCGGGAAGCTTTGCCGAACTGGCTGCCGTTGTGCGGGATGGATGGGCATTCTCGTGGTGGTGCGGCCGGAAGGAGTGCGAAGCCAAGGTCAAGGACGAGACCAAGGCAACTACACGCAACATGCCTTTGGATCAACCCGCCGGATCAGGGAAGTGCATAGTCTGCGGTGAGCCCGCCGAAAAGAAGGTATATTTCGCCCGAGCCTACTGATCGCCCTCCGCGGCTGTTGAGGGGCACGCATCTGCCACCGACCCGGGCGCGTAAGAGACATGCCTTCGATAGACCTCGCCCGACTTAGAAAGCAGGCGCTTCGCCTGGCGGACTTCTTCTTTGCGCCGGAGGAGTTCACCCGGAACCTGAGCGCCACCCTCGACTCCTACGTCAATTACACGATTCGAGGCCGCCGCCCCGCGGCTCGGGGCGCCGGCCTCCCCACGCATGGGACGCCGGCCGTGGTGATAAAGCAAATCGAGCAGGAACTCTCGGCTTTAGCATCCGCCCGAGAGAACGCCGACGCAGCAATGGCCCTGGCCGACCGCCTTTGGGACGAGGCCTGGCTCGAGACGCGGCTGTTGGCCGCGTTCGTCCTGGGGCAGATCTCGCCTGAGGAAGGCCCGTTGATCGCCCGCCTTACGGCTTGGACTTCCCAAGTCCGTAATGCCGAGCTGCGTGCGCGTTTGCTGGACGCAAGCTTGCTGCGGATGCGGAAGGAAACGCCGGACATGTTCCTCCACATGCTTCGCGAGTGGCTCCGTCCCGAGCGTTCCCGTCTCTGGCCGGACGCCATCCGGGCCTCGATTTCTGCGATCAACGACCCTGCCTTTGGCAATCTGCCCGCCCTGATGGAGTCGCTTGAGCCCGTGGTGATGGCCGCCCCCGCCCAGATCCAGCTGGACCTGGAGGAGCTCATCCTTGCCCTCTTCCAGGCGTCACCGACCGAGACCACCTTCTTCATTCGCCAAGTCCTGATCCACTCGGACAACCCGATGACCTCCGTGGCTTTTCGTCGCATGGCGCCGTCTTTCCCGCAGGAACTCAAAGAGGAAGTTCGTGAGTTCGTGCGCGGCAAACCGTTTTCGATCGTGTGATTCGCGACAAATGAGACTGGAACAGCGCGGAAAGGAGGCGACGTGCTCGCATTCTTGAATGTCCTCATCGGCGGCGCCCTGCTCCTGGCCGGCCGCAAGCTATTCTGGCTCCTCGTCGGCGCGATCGGATTTCTCGTCGGCCTGGAGGTCGCCTCGCGAATTCCCTTCCGCTCGGAGCTTGTGCTGATCCTTTCAGTCCTCGCCCTGGGTGTGATCTTCGCCTTGACGGCGATCTTCCTGGAGACCGTTGCCATCAGCATGGCTGGTTTCCTGGGAGGAGGCTTCGTGCTTATGCGCATCGCCGCCTTGTTCGGCATCGACGGGGGCCCGGCCCGGATCGTGGCCTTCGTCGCGGGCGGCATACTTGGCGTGATCCTGGTAGTCTGGTTCTTCAACCTCACACTCATCACGATTTCCTCCCTGGCGGGCGCGTCCATGGTCGTCAACGGGCTATCCGTGCGGCACGCTGACCGCCCGCTGCTCTTCCTGGGGCTTGCAGTCTTGGGCATACTCATACAGGGGTTTTTCTTGCTCCGTGAGCGCCCGTCCCCCAAGGCCGGACCTCGTCCAACAGAATAACCGCCCGAGAGTCGGGGCCGGCTTCGCGCTCGTAGCGCCTTCCCGCCTTCCTGGGCATATCGAGCGCGCCCTTTGCGCGCCTGCACATGCGCTCGGTGCCTCGCCGCCCCGCGAGCTGAGCCTAGAAGGCGGTCGGAAACCACGCTACTTCCTGCCCATGCGACGAAGTAAGGGAAATCCTCTCCAAGTTGCCGCTGACCTCCAGCGAGCTTCCAGGGCGCGCGGTCATGGCGAAACGGGACGATGCCGATTAGAATTGTGCGCTAACCAAGAGCGGCACAGGAGACTCGCATGGCCAAGTCAGTCAAGTCAAGCAGCATGCAGGGCGATGTTTTCTATCCATCGGCGGAGGTCGCAGCCCAGGCGCGCCTGAAGGATTGGGAGGCTCTCGCAAGAAAGAGCCTGGCAGATCCGATCGCGTTCTGGGAGGCTGAGGCCGAGGAACTGGAATGGTTCAGAAGATGGGATAAGGTCCTGGACGACTCAAAACGACCGTTCTTCAAGTGGTTCCTCGGGGGAAAGGTCAATATTGTCCACAATGCCATCGACCGGCACCTGCACACCTATCGAAAGAACAAGCTGGCCCTGATCTGGGAATCGGAAGATGGCAAGCAGCACCAGACGTTCTCCTACTACGCCATGAACCGTGAAGTGAGTCGCATGGCCAACATCATCAAGGCCATGGGCGTCGGCAAGGGGGACCGGGTCACCATCTACCTGGGGCGCATTCCGCAGATCGTCTTCGCCATGCTGGCCTGCGCCAAGATCGGCGCCATTCACTCCGTGATCTTCGGGGGCTTCTCCGTGGATTCGCTTCAGGGCCGCATTGAGGACAGCGAATCCAAGCTCGTCATCACAGCCGACGGCAGCTACAACAACGGCAAAGTGGTCGAGCTCAAACGCACCGTTGACGAGGCCCTCGGACGCTGCCCCACGGTCGAGAATGTGGTCGTCATCAAACGCATCGGGCATGAGGTTCCGATGGAGGCAGGACGGGATCACTGGTACCACGAGTTGCTCGCGCTGCCGATCGCCAACGGCAAGTGCCCCACCGAGGTGATGGATGCCGAGGATCCGCTCTACATTCTCTACACGTCCGGGTCCACGGGCAAGCCGAAGGCAATTCTGCACACGCATGGCGGCTACATGGTCGGGACATACAGCACTCTGAAGTATGTTTTCGATGTCAACGACGAAGACCGCTGGTGGTGCGCGGCAGACCCGGGCTGGGTTACTGGGCACTCCTACATCGTCTACGGTCCGCTTCTAAATGGGGCAACTTCGTTCATGTTCGAGGGTGGACCCGCCTACCCCTATCCGAATCGGTGGTGGCAATGCGTGGAGCGCTACGGCATCACGATCCTCTACACAGCGCCGACCGCGATCCGCGGATTGATGCGCTTTGGAGAGGCCTGGCCGAACAAGCATGACCTGTCGTCGCTCCGGCTCCTCGGGACTGTCGGAGAGCCCATCAATCCCGAAGCCTGGAAGTGGTATCACAGAGTGATCGGCAAGGAACGCTGTCCGATCATGGACACCTGGTGGCAGACCGAGACTGGTATGTTCATGATCACACCGACGCCAACAGTGCCCTTGAAGCCGGGATCCGCCACCCGGCCCTTCTTCGGGCAGGAGGCCGACATACTGGACGAGACAGGAAAATCGGTTCCGGATGACACCGAGGGATACCTTGTCCTCAAGCACCCCTGGCCCGCCATGTTGCGGACCGTCTACGGAGACCCTGACCGCTACTTGAGCCAATACTGGTCCAAGTATCCGGGCGTCTACACGACAGGCGACTCGGCCAAGCGCGACAGAGATGGTTACTTCTGGATCATCGGTCGGGTCGACGACGTCATCAAGGTCTCGGGACATCGTCTCGGCACAGCGGAGGTCGAGTCAGCTTTGGTGAGTCATCCCGCAGTTGCTGAGGCGGCCGCCATTGGACTGCCGCATGAGCTCAAGGGCCAGGCCATTCATACCTTTGTAATTTTACGCTCTGGATTCGTGGCCTCGCCCGAGCTCGGAGAGGAGCTGCGCCAGCACGTCGCCACCCACATGGGACCGATTGCCCGGCCGGAAGACGTCAAATTCCTGGACAAGCTGCCCAAGACCCGTTCGGGCAAGATCATGCGCCGCGTGCTCAAGGCCAGAGCGCAGGGCCTGCCCGAAGGCGACATCAGCACTCTCGAGGAATAGGCCCCCGCGAGCCCTGGCCACGGACGCGGGGCTGCCGCGGAACTCCTCCTGCCGTCTTGGTACCCATGAACGGCTCCCCACCGCGGAGAGTCGCCCGCATCCAAGCCGCCCGAGATCGCCACGCCCCCGGAACCGCGGACCCGGGTGGCTCTAATGTACAATCAGGGGGATGCCTGACTCAGAATATGCCCAACGTGTTCAGGCTTGGCGCTCGGGCTTGGACGCCGACATTCGCCGCGAGAACGGCCCATTGGCGCTCAGTGGCCTGTTTTGGCTGCAGCAGGGCATCAATACCGTCGGCTCATCTCCAGACTGTTCCATTTGCCTGCCGAAGCCAATTCCGCGGCT
>Ga0214473_10002181_pt1 | contig 24380 bp, 20 predicted proteins | sample RVTome_7_FD_203509 | JGI IMG/M metagenome (GOLD analysis project Ga0214473, IMG submission 203509) | Soil microbial communities from uranium-contaminated site in the Upper Colorado River Basin, Wyoming, United States - RVT98D197 | ecosystem: Environmental > Terrestrial > Soil > Contaminated >... | reverse complement strand
TGCGGTCCTCCATGACAGTCCATTGCCTTACCCCAGGAGTCTACCCGACAGTGTTATACAAGACAAACAAAATCCGCAAAAAGACGAGGGGTTTTTCAGCAGAATCAATAATTGAGACTCGACCCCCATTGCCCCCATGAAGACACGGCCCCTCCGGCGACTCTTACCCACCAAGCGAAATAACTAGTTAATTAAAGATGTGACCCCTTCCCCCCCTTCCCCTCGCTGCCACACATATCTCTTCTCTTCATTGTCCCAGTTGAGTTCCGGTGCGAGTCCAGAATGGTCCACCCAGTACAAGGGATTATTCCTGCAGTATGAGTAGAGATTAGGCGCATCACCCGCCGGGTCGGTTTGGAGGAATCTTCCTATGTAGGGGTTGTAGTATCTGGCGCGGTAGTAGTACAGGCCGGTGTCGGCGTCGAACTCTCGGCCGGTGAACAGGAAACGATTCGGATGGTTCGGGTCGCTGGCGCTTACCTCGCCGTAGACGCTGTACTCGTAGACCTCGACCGTGCTGCCGGAGGAATTCGTCAGGGCGACGACGCTGCCCAGGCCATCGAAGTGATAGTAGTACGCGGCATTGCTGTGCTCGACATCGATCATGCAGATCGGCTGATCCACGCCGGGACCGTAGATGTACTTGTGCAGCAGGCTGTCGGTGCCGTCGTACTCGGCGATGATGTGCCCGCCATCGTAGAGGTACTTCATCACCGTCTGGCCGTCATACGCCTTCTCGATCCGCCGCCCGGCCGAGTCATAGCCGTACGTGATCGTCAGCCAATCGGTGGGCGACGGCGACTGGACGTAATCCACCCACGCGCAATCGCTGCCGCCGCTGCCTCGCTCACGGCGTGTGTCATTGATGCCAACCTGTCGCGCGATCCCAAACATAAGCGATCATCTTGCCCGCCGGCCATCCGGTTGTCAATATCCGACAGAAGGGGATTTTGCGATGCCAAGACTCGCCTATCCTGGAGACTCGCCCGCGTTCTCCACGCCGCGAATGAATAATGAAGACACGGCCCCTCCGGCGCCTTGCGACACCTAAATCCAAAGCCTGACCCCTTTCCTGACCCCTTTCCTTTCCTCACATCACACATGCATCATGACCGGAATCGTGAAAGCCAGACACCCAAGTGATACAACTATAAGGAATACAATGGCGGTGATGCCATTCACAATAGAGATCTTTCGATTTATCATCAACATCACGGTGCCCCCTACTAGAAGGACAGTCCCGAGTGTGGGACCATATACCTGGAAGAGCATATTCCACGCGACACCTCTGAAGGGCCAGAGCGGATGCACAAACACGGACACGACGAGCAAACCGCTGTAGGCGAAAACCACGCTCCAGTGCTTCTTCTCCATGCTTGACATATGCACCGTTCTCATAACCTATCGCTATCACGACGGGTAGGATCAAGGGTCACATCTTTAGTTACATAATTAAGTTCAGTCGTCGCTGGAAGGCCTTGTCGTTTTGCAGGCGTGCCTCGGCTCGTGCTTTGGCGACGGACACGGCCGGATAGCCGACGCCGAAGTACTCGCCGATCTGGGCCAGGCGAAAGCGGCCGTCGCGCCACAGCAGATAGATCAGCAGGTCTCGATCCGGACGGGCCGCGTGGCGGGTGGGACGCCGCAACGCCCGGCAGGCGGCGTCGCTGATTCCCAGGACTCGGCGACATGATGCGATACACGCTTCGACGCCGCCATGCAACCGCAGTTGCTGCACCTGTGGCTTCTCCACGTCGGACGATTTGCCGAACTGCTGACGCAACGACTCGACCACCTCGGCACTGCCCAGGACCAGGCCGCAGTACAGATGCGAAAACAGATCGTCCCGCTTCTCCTCGTACGCGGCCACCGCGCGGCGAAACGCCTTGCCGTCGATGTCGAGAAATCGGTACGTCCCGGCCGCATCGAACCAGGCCGGCCCGCCGCGCCCGTAGGCCAGAACCCTGTAGCTGCTCCAGGGGTAATCCGCCAGCCGCGCCACCACGTTCGCCCGCAGGGGGTTGCGGTGCATATAGAGCAATAACCGATAGACATACTCCTGCTCCTGCACGAGGAAGCTCTTGAACCGCCCCTGAAACAGGTGCCCGCTGCGGCGATGACGAGCGTTGTGCCACGAGCTGTACGCCACGCCGAGCCACTGCATCGCGGCCGACAGGTTCGCCCGACGCGTCCGCAGCAGCAGATGGTAATGGTTGCCCATCAGCACGTACGCCAGGACGTCGATCTCGAATCGCTCCGCGCACCGGCCCAGCCGATCCAGAAACCCCTGATAGTCCGCAGGCTCGTGGAAAATCCGCGCCCGGGCATTGCCCCGGTTGATCACGTGATAGCACGTGTCCTCCCGCTCAATCCGTAATGGTCTGGCCATACCTCCCACCGTACCGCCAACCCCGGGGGGCTGTCAAGCGAAATAACTAGTTAATTAAAGATGTGACCCCGCCGGAGAAAATGCGCAGCGAAACAGATGTTTCAGGGCGGGAATGGAGTGAGCCAGGCCGACGGCGAGGAGCGGACAATAGAGGAGTCCCCAGTACCAGCTATCTGCCCTGCCGACGAACATGAAGGCGCACACGTATGCCAACATGGTCGCGGCCAAGCGCTTGCCGAGGTCCCCCGGATACTGTGATAGTCCCAGGAGGACCAACGGCGGGACCACCGCATTGACGCGAGTGGAGGAGAAGAGGAAGAATCCCGGCCAGGTCCACCGCGAGGTGCTTACGACAAAGGACCAGCCGGGAAAGCAGACCCACGTTCTGGCCCGATCCGCCGGGGTTACATATCCCGAAACCACGTGCGCGTGGATAGCCAGATACAGCACAAAGCCACATACACAGACCGCCCAGACACCGGCTTCGCGGTATCGCTTGTCCCATAAGGCAATCACGCCCATCGTGAGAACAAACACCACCGCATGCTCCCGGATTGCCAGGGCAAGTGCGGCACACACGAACGTACCGATTCGATTCCGTGGATACCACCAAAGGGCAAGAGCGATCAGCAGGCCGATCCATAGATCGGGCATCAGCCAGGCCCAGGACGCATATACACTCATTGCCACGGGGAAAAGCAGCAGTGCGCCGGCAATAATGGTGGCAAATCGTCCCGCATGCCGGATTTCCCACATCCAGGCGGCAGCCACACAGCACGCCAGTGCGACCAGAATGATCCGGACGACCGGCTCGGGAACGGAGCTGCCGGCCGTCGCGAGCAGGGGCAAGCGGAATGCCGGCAGGGGTCTAAGGCAATACCCGAACTCGCGAAGGGCGCCGTTCATGGCGGGATAATAGCCCTGCCCGGCGCGCATGTCGGCAATCACATGATACAACAAATCGATATCATTGACCCGTTCGGCCGGTGCGGGTAGGTCGCATTGCGGACCGGTGGCCCCGATCAGCATCAGCACGAAAGCTCCCAGCAGCAGAGTCAGCGCAACCCGACGAGAATCCATACTATCTCTCCAGAGTACCTGTCGACAGGCGAGGAGGAACACGCATGCGCACCATCATCGTAGATTCGCGACGCGATTCGTTCAAGAAAAATCTCTCATCGGCGGGGACTGCCTGTCTGATGTAAAGTATGTATTTTGCGTGATTTAGGGCAGCCACGTCTGCGAATTCGATTGACAAGGTTCGGCCGGAGGCTATAATGGTTCTGGTCGTCACCTGGTGTATGTATCTCTTCGACGATCTGCGGCTGTGAGTGCCAGAACGTGGAAGGGACTTGGAGTGGGCATCTGTGAGAGAGTATCGCGTAAACACCGAACGCCAGGGAGAGGCAGTGGCAGCGGCGGTCAGGGTCTTTGCCGAGCACGGCAATTTCATCCGCAACATCATCCGCCTGCGGGTCCGTGACGTGTCCCGTCGTGAGGACCTGTTCCAGGAGTTGTTTCTGAGACTTGTCGATCTGCCTGTGCCATCCGACGTGCAGAATGTCAGAGGCTATCTTTACCGGACGATCGTCCGTGATGCCATCGATCTGGCGCGAGAGCAGGAACAAGAGCGTCGCCATTTGAAAAAATATTCGAAAAGAAACCGGATTTTCATCTACAAAAGGCCCCCCCGAAACGCCATAGCAGAGGAAACAGAGAAAGGTTCCGTATTCGCGTGTTTGATCGAACAGTTGTGTCGACGGGAAGCGCAGGTGATGACCCTGCGGTATCGGGATAATTACAGTATCCCGGAGATTGCGGCCGAGATCGGTATCGACAGGCGCAGTGTCAGCCGGTATCTGACGTCGGGCCTGAGAGAGCTCAGGAGGCAATTGGCGGTTGAGTGAGGGAGTGTAATGGTCACTTTTGGCCGAAGCATGTTTTGCACGGACGCCGAGCCATACTACTATGACTATCTCTGTGGCGTCGATGCGGGTGTTCCGCACGTCGTAGCCGACCACATCCGGCAGTGTGCCCACTGTCGGACGCAGATTCGGCAATTGGAGGCAGCCATCGCGGAATCCGAGGCCCCGGATCGCACGCCCGAGGGCGGCGTGGATGTCGTCGGGTCGTTGGGCCTTCAGTTTGCCCATCTTGGCGAAGATATCACCTGCGCCAAGGCCAAATCCTTCCTTCCCGTCCTGCTGGTGCCCTCGTTGGAGATCCGGATTCCCACGCCGATTACCGTTCACGTGGATCACTGCCGGTGGTGCGCTGAGGACTTGGAGGCGATCCGCGAGCTGGAGCTTGGGCCCGAGCAATTGGCACGGCTGAGCCGACTGTATACCGCGATCTCTGGCGACAGTCCGGAAATGTGCCGGCGGGCGCGGTCGAAGACCTGGGCCTTTGCCTGTGCCTCCTTTGAAGGCATCGACGCGGAGACACTGGACCACATATGTGCCTGCCCGCGGTGCCGCAGGCGGGTGCACCGGTGTCGCGAGAAGATCCTGGCCGGCCGGCAACCCGGAGACACGATTGCGGGCGTCGGTCTTTGCAGCGGGATCTCGATGGCCGATCTGTTCGAGTGGGTGGTGCCGTACGGCCGTGGTGACGGCAACCATGAACACGTGTCCGACGGCGACGAGGCGATGCCTTCCCATCTTCAGGCATGCCCCGAATGCATCGAAAGGATGCAGGTGCTGCATCGCACGATCTATAGCGTGGCCGAGCGGGTCGATTCCGGCGTCTCCACGGTCTATACGACCGACAGCGGGGCCCAGACGAGCGGCGGCGGGGCGGAGAGCCTCTACTGCGGTTATCCGGTCCATGTGGAAGTGGCACAACGCGACCCAATGCCAGCCGTGATCCGGTTCGGGCCGATTGCCGGCATCCGCGAGGCGCTGGGCCGAAGGGTGGCGAGCCGGCAATTCAGGCCGGTCCTGGGAGCCGGGCTTGTGGCCGCGGCGATGATCCCCCTGGCCATTGCCCTGTTCGTCAACATCCAGCCTGCATCTGGTATAAGAATGCAACAGCTCTCCGACACCGTCAAGGGCGTCGAGAACCTCCATGTCACGCAGTATGACCGCGATAGGAGGCGGGTAGTGCAGGAGTTGTGGATAGCGCGTGGCTCGGGCCTGGTGGCGCTGAAAGATGCACAGGGCGACACGTTGTATGATGTCAAGCGGCTTGAGATGGTGACCCGCCACCCCGGCGGGGGGAGAATTGAACGAGCTGCGCTGACGCGGGATGATCTGGCAGGCCTGGAGGTCTTGGTGGACGGCGTCTTGGGACTTCTGTCCGACGGTGCTCCGCCGGACAAAGAGTTGCGGCCTCCGGCGCCCGATGCCGTCGGAGACACCGGGCAGAGCTGTGCAGTCTATGAGTTGCCCTGGGATAGCATGTCCTCCAATGACCTCGTGGTGCATAACAAGAAGAAAGTCTCCCTCGATCCCGTCACGGGATTACCTCAGAGCACAGAACTGTCCCGATTGACGTCGGATGATGGGCAATGGCAACCAATGGGCACACGAGAATTCAAGTATCCCACCCGGCAGGAAGTGGAGTTCGATATCCGAGACCTCTTCCCTGAATGGCGGAATCACTCGGGCGACCATAGAGGACTGTAGTCCCATCCCCCTTCGTCTGTCTTCTCCACGAGCAGGTCGCGGGCCTTGGTGCGTCTGACACTACCGTCTGCAAAGGCGATATTGATGGTTTGATTGGGATGCCGGCCGCCAATGGCATCCGTGTCCTGGCCCGGCCAGAGCATTTTCTGCTTGTTGATCTCCAGGCCGGGGACATAGGCGGCGTCCTGGATGGAGCTGCCGAACGTGACCGGGGGGTCCTTTGCCGCATGCCACCAGCAGATCAGGCTGTACCCGCTGTCCAGAACGAGCAAGGTCGATGCCGGGCGGCGGATGGCGCCTATGGATAGAGGATCCCCCTCGAATTCATTGCCGGGCAGACCGTTGACGGCGCTCTTGCAGAGGGCGCGATTCACTCCATAGTTGCCGCACAGGATGTCCCGCTTCAGCTTGGCATCCTCAAGTCGTTTCGATGGACACCGCAGGGCATTCATATCCCTGAGGGTCCTGTAATGGACCGCGCCGATGAAGTTGAACCACCACCATCCCTGGGGATTGAATGTCGGATCGCCCGAGTAGCGGCCCGGCGGAGGCGCGTTGCGGAGGCCGCTAAACCCGTAGGGAAACGACTGGTTGTCCCCCTCATAGGCATGCAGGGCGAAGGCCAGTTGCCGTACGTTGGCCTCACAGGCCGTGGCCTTCGCTTGTTCCCGCGACCTGTGGAAGGCGGGGAACAGCAGGGCCGCCAGGAAGGCGGTAATCGAAAGCACGACAAGCAACTCGACAAGTGTAAGGCCGGCAGGTTTCATGGCCTGTTCATTGTACCGCTTTCGTGCGCAAGATCAAGTTGTCCCGTTCTACATGCAGGCAAGCATATAATAGTAGTACCAGATCCCATCAACTGTGCAGAAGGAAATGGGATCGAAAATACAGGCAATTTCCTGGTACCGAACGAGTACCTGGCTGGAGCACGTGCCGCTTGGCGCAGTTGCGCAGCCGTATCTTTTCCAGTAGTATGTGTAGTAGCCCTCGCAGCCCTCCATGCAGTAGTACCAGTGCTCGTACTGTATGACCTTCGTGCAGGTCCAGCCGGAACCGCCGACGACCGTGGTCAGACTGGCGTCCTCGATAGCCGGATGAGGGCCGGAGATCGGTGCGGAGGAGACCAGCAGGGCCAGACCCTGGGACCATTGCTGCTTGAAAGAATCGACGGTGTCGCTGTAGCAGAACTTGTTATCCGACAAATCGATGATTTGGACGCGCCTGTCATCGGCGGAATCGAGAACGACGAAGTGGTTCTTTGCCGGGATGTGCAGGATGGCTTTGACAGGCCCAAGGTTCCGCAGGCTCGCCAGGTCGGTTTGAATGGCCCTGCAATAGAGGCCGAGGTCTTGGACGAGCTGTTTGACGCCGTACAGGGTCGTTTGCCCGCCGGGCTGCACGAGGGATGCCAGCGTGCTGTCCTGCACGGCCTTGCCCAGCCGGGACGCGACATAGCCGACGGCCGCGGTGGCGCAGTTCTGCGGCTGCTTGCCCTCGGAGGCGATGTAGGCCAGCCGATCCGCCAGAAGCCGGTCCATGTCCATGGAGCTCGAATAAATGTACGTAGTCGGCTCGGTGGTCACGTTCGAGATATGCTGAATGAACGTGTTCGGCTCGTACTCCGCGGTGAAGCTGCCGGGAGGCGGAACCGTGCCGTCGATGGTGACCAAGGTCCACAGGTCCGAGCCCAGCAGCCTGCCTGTGGTTGCGTCGCGGCGCTCCATGAAAATCGTCGTGGGGACCCAATTGCCGGCCACCTGGCGATAATCCCCGTAGTTATTGACGGAGATGGAACCGCTGGCCGCCGGAAGCGTACCGGCGATCACGGCGTAGTCCTTGGAAGGGTCGAGAGTCAGGCTCGCCGACAAGCCATCCGCCCAATCAAGCGTCATCTGTATCCGGCTGTTGCCGTCTATGGCCAGCTCGGTTGCCGAAACAGCAGCGGCACTGAGATTCGCATAGTCGAGCCGGCCATAGCCCCAGGGAACCAGGCCCGCCGTCAGCGGCCCGTTGACCGCTCGCGGCAGCCGGCCGGCGGCATCCACGGTGGCGAACTTGCCGCTAACCGTATAGGTGACGTACTCGTCCCCGTTCCACGCTGAGACCGTTCTTCGGTTGAAGCTCAGGTCGAACTGCTCGGTCATGAAGTTGCCCGCCAGGCTCGAATCGGGAATCACGGAATCCTGGCGCGAGTCCACGTTGATCTCCCAGTAAAACCTTTCCCCATCGTACTTTACGGCCACTGTGGAGTCCATCGTGTGCTTGTTGGCAAGCTTGAAACGCACGTTGAACGGGATGGCGGCGAGCTTCATCTTCTGCAACTCGTCCGTCAATTCGACCTTGTCGGGATTGTTCCGGTACTCCTGGATTCGCTTGTTGATCTCATCCTGGAGGGCGGCGGAGTCAGTGATCTTCGGCTCTCGCTGCTCACGGTGCGTAGCCTCGATGGCGCCTGCGGGAATCCAGGTCTTGCGGGGCTGACTGGTCAGTTTCTTGAAAATTTGGAGGATCTCATCGGATTGGAGGGTCCGCTGGCCTGATGCTATGGCGGTCAGGGACAACGACAGGACAACCACTGGCAGGAAAAATCGTGCTTTCATCATACACCTCCTTCTAAGTGAAGTCTCTTGACAGGAACTAGTTATTGGCACGGAAGCCACCTGGGTTTATGCGATTAGACAATCACCCGTAGGATGGCGGAGGAGGCGATAGAAATGTGGATGCCTATTTGGAGATTTTTCCAAATTTTTTTGTCGCGGCAGACGAACGGGGCGCGTGGTCCTCGGGCTCAAAGTCCGGCAGCAGGGGTACTGGGCTCCGCCGCCGGGGCGCCGCAGTCTGTTCGCTCCAGCCAGTATCCACTGAACATCGCCAGATCGGAGGGGCCGATAAGCTGATCCGCACTGAGATCGCGTGGGTATGCCGGATCGGCGTTGGGCTCAACCGGCTGTCGCCAATGGGAGGCCAGCGAGGCAAAATCATCGAAATTGACGATCCCGTTGCCATTGAAATCCCGTGAGGGAACGTGGGTAAAGGAGAGGGTCTCTTTCGGCACGTCGAAACTCAAGGCATAGTCGAAGAGGCCCACGTCACATGTGCCGACCTCCTCCGCGATGTAGTCGAGGACAAACCAATCCCCTGCGAGGGCATCGGGGTATGTCGTCAGATCGAAACCGACCCTGTTGAGATCGAGTTCGGGGTATTCGACGAAAGTCACGAGGGGTGAGCGGCCCGCGGCAGGAAGGCACGAACCGCTGTAGTTGAGGCTTCCCTCGTTCGGGTCGTATCCCCTGCCCGCCAACCGGCCGCGTTCCCAATTATCCCATGTGGACTGTAGACCGCCCCACCAGGGATTTCTCTTGCGAGGCTCGTCAGAGCTGACAACCAGAACCAGCCTCGTGCCGACCATGATATCCGAGTATACACGTGGGGTATTTGGGTCTTTGGGGGCCAAGGGTGTCTTGCCGTCACAGCGATACGCTTTCACGAAGACCTCGGCGGACGCGAGTGACGCGAGAATAACGCTGAGGGCAATTGCTGCGAGCACTCTCATCGTGTTGCCTCCTTCCCCGACGGCTCGGAGCAACGCCGTCCAAGCCAGAACCCAAATCTGTGGGCCATACGCAGCCACAACCCCCGATTATAAGACTTGCCCATGCGCAAGTCAAGTCCATCGGCTGTGTTCGGTTGGCCAGATGCCGGGCGATCCGGCTGCACTCAGGCCGTACTTCAAAGGAGGAATCACACAAGAGAGACAGGTGGCGGCAAGGGGCAAAAGTAAACCGGGCCCCGCGAGTGCGGGGGCCCGTGTGACTTCTTTGCTTCTATGCGGGATTACGCGCCTGCCGGCACGATATAGATCTCTACGCGGCGGTTCTTCGGGTTGCCGCCCTTATTCGAGGCATTCGGGGCGATCGGTCGATATTCGCCGAATCCGCGGGTGCTCATCCGCTCGGGGACGATGCCGCAGTTCTGCAGCGAGTTCAGGACGGAAATCGCCCGGTGCGAGGACAGGTGCCAGTTCGTGGGGTGCGCCACCTGGGTCTCCGCCCGGCGGATCGGCATATCATCCGTGTGTCCGGCCACGATGATGTGGAATTCCTTGGCCTGCTCGGAATTGAGAATCCCGCACAGCGCCTTGATGGCATCGCCGGCGGCCGACATCACCTGATCGCTGCCTTTCTCGAAGAGCAGGTCGCTCTTGAACTTCACCAGGCCGTGGTTCGGGTCGAACTCGATCAGGTCGCTATGCTGCCTGGCGAGGTCCTCCAGGGCCGTGTTGAGCTCGACCGGCAGGGGGGTCACGCCCATCAGTCGCGACTGCATGGACTTGATCAACTCTTCTTTCTTGGCCAAGTCCTCTTCGAGGGCGGCGATCTTCTGACGAAGGGCATCGACCTCGACGCCCCCGGTCTTTTCGATGGCCTCCAGTTTCCGCTTAAGCTGATCGAGTTGCATTTGGGCGGTCTGCAACTCGCTCTGCAGTCTGGAAATCTCTTCCTGCTGGACCTGGTTGCGACGCTGCAAGTCCGCCATCTGGCCGTTGCAGCCGCCGATGAAGGCCATTCCGCCGGACAGAACGAGCACGATCAACACGGTCGAAAGCTTCACACTCCGCATTGGCAATCCTTTCCAATTATGCCGAATCCTATCAATTACCGTCCCCGAAGAGACAGGTCGCGTAGGATGGGCTTTAGCCCATGCGGTCGGTTCTCGCGTGGGACAACAACAGCAGCATGGGCTAAAGCCCATCCTACATGCGACCGGCTCCATTAAACCTGTTCCCCGCACGCCGTCAAGGACAATTTGCGAGTTTCTTAGGCAATCGGCGTGGCCCCAATGAGGGATTCTCCGATAGGCCGCGAACCTCCGGAAGGACGATAATGCGGGCAAAGGCATACGCGAACTTGGGCTATTTGGAAAGGGACATCCGATGGCATTACCAGATATCTTCAGACCGAGCAGGGGGCTTCGTCGCCGAGAGCCCGAAACCTTTTTTATGCGTCCGTTCGAGGACATGAGACGGCTGATGGAGGATTTCTGGATGGCCCCGTTCGGTGAGGCCGGCCGATGGGGCGAGCACTTCATCCCGAGCGTCGACGTCAAAGAGGAAGACGATCAGGTCATTGTCGCGGCGGAACTGCCCGGCATGGACCGGAACGATATTGACGTGGAAGTCACCCAGGACTCCGTCTGCATCGCCGGCGAGAAGAAGAAAGAGGAGAAGAAGGAAGAGAAGGGCTACTACCACCGGGAAACCTCGTACGGGGCCTTCGAGCGCATCATCGACTTGCCGGCGCCGGTGGACGAGGAGAAGGCCGAGGCCGAGTTCAGCAAAGGCGTGCTGAAGATCAAGCTGCCCAAGAGCGAACAGGCCAGGGCCAAACGGAAAAAAGTTGAAGTCAAAAGTGCCTAAGCTCCTGCCAAACGGACGGGCTCGGGGCCCCAGAGCGAGCCATCGAGCCCGTCCAGCCATTTACACCCGGCCGGGAGTTGCTCGATAAGAATGAATCAGTCGTCAAACCGTGTCTGGTTCTGAGGGAGATGCCAGTCAGGTTGCATCCATATCCTGCGGAGGGAAGTTGACCGGATCGCGGTACTTGGTCTGCGTCCGGACCTGCGTGCCGATAGAGCTTCTTTCACTGTTAGACCGCCGCCGGCGAGACGCCCGGCATCCTGGCGACCTCGCCCGGCCGATGGCCCGCGTCGAACAGGGGTGTGGTCGGAATATGTGGCAGGCCATGCGGTTTCTGTAGGGCGAGCGTCCCCGCTCGCCCATTTCAAGGGCTCACAATCGTCGGAGATGTCGTGCGAAGACGCTCAGGCTAATTTGCGGCCCGAATCCGCCACCGTATGCCGACCGCACCGTCGAGCAGTGCGATGGTGCGGAATCGTTGACGTTCGAGTGCTTCGGGTGTTCCTGGTGTTCTCATGCATAATGACATCGGCCACTCATGGCCATTTCATTTAACTATTCAAAGGTCAGTAATCTCTCCTGTGCCGCTTGTCGCACGTTGTCGCGCTCACCCGTGTCTTCAGCGATCTCTTTGAGCCGCTCAAGAGCGCCCAGCGTCGCGCCCTCGCTGGAGCATGCCGAGAAGGCTCTCGGATGCGGCCAGTCTCACGAGAAGACCTCGCGTTCGACGGGGCCGAGGTAGAAGCGGCCGTCGTTGCGCATGAATTGCAGGATGGCGTCGAGCTGCTGGTCCACGAAAACCGCCTCGTTGGAGACGACGGCGATGCCGAGGACCGCGGTGGTCTTGCTATCCTGGTGCTCCACCTCGGAAATCGAGATGTTGAACCGGCTCTGGAGCCGGCCGATCACGCCCTTGACGATGTGACGCTTGTCTTTGAGCGACGTGATCCCGTGCATATACATCTGTACCTTCATGACGCCGACGAGCATCGGTTCACTCCTGGCTCTCTCGCTGACAGTGAGGCGGAGACGCAAAATATTGCGTCTCTACATAATGCGTCATCGCCTGCTCATGTTCGCCCAACACATTTTGCCGCAGCCGGTCGTCACGGGCGCCAGACCCGCGCTTGCGTGGACATGCTTTGTCCTGTGGCAAGAGGCATGCTTACGCAAGCATAAGCACATGTCCAGCCCGCACGTCCCTCGTGTCCCGGGTGGCACCGCCAAACTCGTTTGACGGTGCTGCTTCGGCCGAGCCTGATCCTGCGAGACCCCACGGGCAAACGAGTCTGCCCGTGCCACCCATCATACCCGCCAGGACGTCGACCGCGTGCTACAATCTGCGCCGGGTGGCAGCGGCAAGCGGCCAGCTTGCCGATGGTTGTCCGGCATTAGCCCGACTTCGCGGATTCGGGGGTTGGAACCGCCCTGGCGGGGTCGCAATCGGCTTTTTCGGCCCAAAGTCTCCACTACATCGACGCCCCCGTTTGAACTGGTGCGACCGTGATCCGGGGCGGTGGCTGGGCCGGCAACTGCAGCTTCAGTCGCTCCAGGAGCAGCCGCAATTCCGCCTCTGGATGTGTGTATCGCTGCAACAGCAGCGTGCGGCCGTCGGTCGTGGGGATGTGCACGTCGACCATCTGGACCCCTGCGAACTTCTCCAGGACACTGCGGCTGGTCAATCCCGGGGCCAAGTCCCGAAGCCATCGGCCCAAGGTCACGTGCAGGCAGTACGCCAGGAAGCTGACGAAGAGGTGCGCCTCGATCCGCCTCTGGTCCTGGTGGAAGATCGGCCGGATCGCCAGGTCTCCTTTCAGCGTACGAAAGGCCTGCTCGACCTCCACCAGTTGCAGGTAGTAGCTCCACACGACCGCCGGATCTGTTTCCATCAGGTTGCTCCGTAACAGGTAGCGACCCTCCCGCCGACGCGTCTGACGCAGCTTGTCCTTGCGCAGGCGATACGTGAACGTCGCTGCGATGGCATCGACCTCCACCGCCACCAGACGCCAGGCGCTGGGCGACTGCTGACGGGCCGCCCCCAGCTTCATCAGCAGGTCCTTACTGCATAGCCTCATCCCCTGCAACTGCCTCAAGCGTTTCCAGAGCCGCTTCAACTGCTTTCGTCGCATCGCCCGTTCCTTGGCCACACGATCTCGGCTTCGGGCCAGCACATACAGTTCCCCTTCCTGCGCCAAGAGCTTGACATCGACCCCCGCACGGGCCTGCCGCCACGGCTTGTCCAGCAGGTCCTTCTCCAGCTTGCTCAGCCGGCCCTTGGGCGTACCCACCAGGTACTGCACCGGCGGATCACTGGCCCGCATCTCGGCCAGCACCTCTTCGGTGGGGATCCCCCGGTCCATCACCCAGACTCGGCGGGCCTTGCCATATTGGGCCTCAATCTTCTGAAGGAACTGCCGCAGCGTCGTCTTGTCCGGCGTGTTGCCCGACAGCACGTCATAGGCCAACGGAAAACCCTCCGGCGTGACGATCAAGGCGATGACCACCTGCACGCAGTCCGGCCGCTTGTCCCGGCTGTAGCCGAACTTGCGTTTATCCTGTTCCTCCACCGGCGGATCACACTCGAAGTACGTGCTCGTCAGATCGTACAACAACACATCGAAGGACACGTTGAACAGGTCCCGCCAACGCTGCGTCAGATGACTGAACAACGCCGCCTTGTGGGCCAGGAGCAGATCGTGACAGCCGTAGAGCTTGTGCGGATCGGCCAGGGAAAAATCCGCCCCCAGCAGATCGGCCATCGCACTGTTGTCAAACCACTGGCGATGCAGCCGCCACTCGCTGCCCGGAGCGATCAGCCGATAGGCCGTCAAGACCGCCAACACCTGATCCCAGCGGGTCCCCTTGCGGCCCGCCGGCAGTCGCTGGACCCAGAACTGATCCAGCCGAAGCTCCTTCCACAACTGCAACGCCAGCCAGCACGCCCCCCATTGCCGCGGCCGATGCACGGACAACGCCCCCAGCTTCAGCCGTACAATGGATGCGTCATCCACGACGGCGGGGACACGATCCTCCGGGAACAACGCCATCGTCTGCGGCGTGGGATGGTCATCCGTCAGGACCTCGATGGACCGGGCCCAGGCCCGCTCCTGGGCATCGTTGATCTCGCCGAGGTACAGCACGTGCCGCTGGACCACCCGGCCGTTGGCCAGTCGGCGGCTCTCCACGATGCTCCAGTACTCGTGGTCTTTGCCGTTCTTCCTGCGTTGGGTGCGATGCAAGTACATATCGGCACCCGATTATGCACACCGGCAAGCCTTCGCCAACAGGGTAGGTCGTCACTACAACGGGTTTGCAACCCTCCACCGCCCCTCACGCCCCCGAAATATGGGATTTCAGCCCGAAAAAAATCCAAATCGACCCCGAATCCGCGAAGTCGGGCTAGCCCGCATATTTCATCGGTTTTCGGTGATTTTTGGTAGACAAATGGCCTAACTGCCGGTAGGGTAAGGAGTTGTAACGATTCCAACCCCCAGACAGAAAGGCCATTGCCATGACAGACTGTACCACCGAACCCCTGCTGTTTGCAAGCCTCAAGCGTCAGAACATCCAAGCCGACTTTCGCGGCGGTCGGCTGACCTCCGATGGCGGAGCTTTGCTGCTGCGCGAGCAGGATCGGGCCCTGGGCCTGATCGACGCCATCAACGCCTGCATTCGTGATCCCCGCCATCCTTTCTTGATCGTCCATTCCCAAAGGACCCTGCTGGCCCAACGCATCTTCGCCATCGCGCAGGGCTATGAAGATCTCAACGATCACCAGGGTCTGCGGGAAGATTTCCTCTTTCAGGTCCTCTGCGAACGGGGCGTCCGGGCGGACCTGCCGCTGGCGTCCCCGCCCACCCTGTGCCGCCTGGAGAACCGCGTGGATCGCCAGGCCCTGGCCCAGATCGCCGAGGTCTTTGTCGAGACCTTCATTCGCTCGCAGACCACACCGCCGAAGGAATTGATCCTCGACTTTGATCCCACCAACGACCCCGTGCATGGCAACCAAGAGATGCGGTTCTTTCACGGCTACTATGACCAGTATTGCTTCTTGCCCTTGTACGTATTCTGTGGCAGCCAGTTGCTGGTGGCCTATCTGCGGCCGGCCAACATCGATGGGGCAAAGCACAGCCGAGCCATTTTGAAGCTGTTGGTCCAACGGTTCCGCCGGCAATGGCCGAACGTGCGGATCATCTTTCGCGGCGACAGCGGCTTTGGTCGCTGGAAACTGATGCGTTGGTGTGACCGGCACAACGTGGGCTATATCATCGGTCTGGCTCGCAATGCGGTACTCGAAAGATTGGCCCGTCCCTGGATGGCGACCGCGGCGTCCCAGTTCACCCAGACGAACCTGAAGCAGAGGCTCTTTGGCGAGTTTGTCTATGGGGCCGAGACCTGGGACCGTGAGCGTCGGGTGATCGTCAAGGCCGAACACCTGGACCAGGGACCGAACCGTCGCTTCGTCGTGACCAATCTGGTCGGGGAGCCGCAACAGCTCTACGACGAAGTCTATTGCCAGCGTGGCGACGCGGAGAACCGGATCAAAGAGCAGCAGTTGGGCCTGTTTGCCGACCGGACCAGTTGCCATGACTTCGTGGCCAATCAGTTTCGCGTGCTGCTGTCGGCAGCGGCGTACATCGTATTGGATAGCCTGCGCCGACAGGCGTTGGCGGATACGGAATTGGCCCAGGCCCAAGTGGACACGATCCGCCTGAAGCTGTTGAAGATTGGCGCGCGGGTGGTCGGTTCGGTGCGGCGGATCGTGATCCATCTGGCCCAGGGCTATCCGCTGAAGGACCTGTTTGCCCGCATCCTGAGCCGCCTACGTGCTCTGCCCACGCGTGGCCTGGCCTCGGGCTGATGCGGGTAACATTCCGGTGCCGAGTCAGGGGGAAAGGGGGTAGTGTGCGCCGACTACGGCAGGTCGGTCATTTCCAGCTATCATATGTCCTTAATGCGGCCGACAGCAGAGCTCACCGACCCCGATGAAATATGCGGGCTAGTGCCCCCGATCAACAGCCTTGAATCCACGTGGATCCGTATTGTCCGCGACCAAGACATAACGGTATTGTCGCCATTCTTCGTACTTCACAGGGCCAAGCAATTGCGATATAAAAATCATATGCTACAATCGGCCAAATGAAGATGATCTATCTCGATCACAATGCGACGACACCAGTTCTGCCGGAAGTACTCGATGCGATGATGCCCTATCTGACCGCGGACTGGGGTAATCCATCGAGTACGTACAAGTTCGGCTCGAAGTTGAAGGTAGTAATCGAGATGGCGAGGGAACAGGTGGCGGATCTGATTGGGGCACAGCCCCGTGAAATAATATTCACCTCATGTGCGACTGAGAGCAACAACGCCGCGATTCACGCGGCGATCAAGGCAAACTTTCGCAAACGTCACATCGTGACGTCCGTCATTGAACACTCCTCGGTGCTGAACTATTGCATGGCCCTGGAGAAAGAGGGCTACACCATCACGTATCTGCCCGTCGACCGTGAGGGCCTGCTAAAGCTCTCCGATTTGGAGAACGCCATCACCGATCAGACCGCCGTCGTTTCTCTGATGTGGGCGAATAATGAAACAGGAGTGCTCTTTCCAGTGAAAGAGATCGGAGAGACTTGCCAGTCGCGCGGCGTGCTGTTCCACTGCGACGCCGTGCAAGCAGCAGGAAAGGCGCAGATTGACGTTCAGAAAGTGCCAGCGGACTACGTGTCGCTGACGGGCCACAAGTTTCATGCGCCGAAAGGAATCGGGGCGCTTTACATACGGCGCAAGAAGCCGTTCTCGCCTCTTGTCCATGGGGGTCATCAGGAGCACAAGTTGCGAGGCGGGACGGAGAACGTCGCTCTTATTGCCGCTATGGGCAAGGCCGCCGAGTTGGCGCGGAAGCGTCTGCACAGCTGCGAGAGAAAGGTGCGTCTGCTGCGCGACGCGCTGGAGGACGGCATCTTGAAGTCCGTGCCGAACACGGAGTTGAATGGCCACAAGACCGAGCGGCTCGCCAACACAGCCAACATCACCTTCCACGGCATCGAGTCCGAGGCGCTCCTCATCCTGCTTGATCAAGAAGGTATCTGCGCATCGTCCGGATCGGCGTGCCTGGCGGATTCTGAAGAGCCGTCGCATGTGATCAAGGCGATGAAACCGGAGTCATCTGGGGTAAGGCAGATGATTCGTTTCTCGTTGGGGCCAGAGAACACCGTGGCGGAGGTCCAAACCACGCTCGGGGTACTCTGCCGAGCCATTCAGATGCTGCGAACTTGAGTATCATCCGAGTGTGCCTTAGGATGGTTGCCTGCATTTGAAGATCAACCATTCCCGTTCGCCAGCCTGTTTGAATGCTATCAGCTCGTACCGGCCGCTCAGACGTTGGCCGTAGAGAGTGAATGAGATTCGGTCGGGTAACCACTCGTGCAGTTCATAGGTGCCACTGTCCCATATACTCACGATTCCAGTCCCATGAACCCCTGGGGCTATCTTGCCCTCGAAATTGCCCCACTCCAGAGGGTGGTCGTCAACTTGCACAGCCAAGCGTTTCACACACAGCCGAGTCGGCAGCCCTTTCGGAACGGCCCAACTCTTGAAGACACCGTCCTTCTCCAGCCGGAGATCGAAGTGGCGATGGCGAGATAGGTGTTCTTGGACAACGAAACGCAACACACTAGAGCCCTCAAAGTCCGCTGAGCCCAGGTAGAGAGCCGACCGAGGTTGAATCTCCGAGCTACGAGGTGCGAATTGCTGGGGGTCTCGGTGGCAAGGAGTAATGGAGATCCTTCCTTACTTCCTGCAACAACGCCGTGAGATAGGAGTCCTCTGCTGGTGATGTCTGGTGGAGCAGATATAGGCAGATTCCTAAGGCAGCGTTGCGGGCCTTGGCGGATGCTTCAATCTTCCCATTGTTCCAAACAACGCCGTCGAGGATTCCGCCTGGATTCTTGAACTGAAGGGTCTTAAGACCACTCGCCAGTGCGGCCAGATTTCCACGAGGCTGGAAGTGGACATAAAGCCTGGAGAGCAATTCCATTCCAATCGGCCGGAAGAAGAGGTTCTTATTGTTGGTACGCTCGGATGCTGGAGTCGTAGCATGTTGTCTGAAATATCGCTTCAGGGAGGGCTCATTCTCGATGACAAAGTCGAAGAAACCTGTCACGATGGCTTGGAAGGCGGCCACATTCTCAGGGGCGTTTTCTAGCGTTCCACGAGGCTTTCTGAACAGCTTTTTGAGCCGTCTGCAGACGGAATAGATGGCCAGGAGGCTGGTGAAATGCTCCTTGCCGTCTTTTGTCAACTGCTCCTTCTTCTCTGTCACTGCGATTTCAGCCCCACGCCTGAACGCCGGGTACTCGGCATAGATTCGTCGCGCGACAATAGCGCACAAATCGTCCTCATCGATCACGACTTTGTCTCCTTCCGCGACCGCCACCGCGTTCTTGTTGATGTCGCAGAATAGGCGGCGTGTTCGCACCTTGCCTAAAGCGTCGTCTTTGTGTGCGAGGAGCAGAAATGAGTACTGGTCGTTCCCCAGCCGTTCCGCATTGTCCGGGAATGCCTCCTTGATTCCCTCCACACGGTGTTGGCCGTCGATGGCAAACATCTTCTCGGTGCCCGCAAAAACTAGCAGTCCGAGCGATTCCTCGACCTCCCCTATTTCCGGAATGTCTAATTTCTCTCCGAGTACCGAGAGATCGAACTGAATCCAGTCAGGAAGGCTGTCAAACACACCGACAATGATGGAGTTGAAGAAACGATCGTTGCGGCGTTTCAAGTATGTGGCGATCTTCTTCACGCGTGGTTTCAGAGTCCGCTGGAGAAAATCCTCCAATGCCTTGGCCTCTCGGATCTCTTTGCTCGTCTTGATGCACTTGGCGATCTGCGCCGGCTTCATCAGAGTCGAGTAATAGACCCAGTCACCTATGACACCGCGTAAACACGGGACGCACCATTTCTTTTTCATATCACACCAAAGGCTTGTTGTTGCGCTTTGACCGAAACCGGGAAGTCCCGGCGGGCAAAGCAAGGGTGGATGTAGCCATGCAGAGATTCTTCCAGAGCTTCGAGGTCCGCCGCATGGTCATGCGTGAGAGCATAGGCTACCCAAAGGCAGCGGTAGTAGAGCTGAAGCATCCGGTGGATGTTCTGTCGTTTTTGAATTCTGGCCAGAGCTGTTGGTAGGTAGTCTTTGAGTCGCTCTCGCAGCGGGCGCATCGACCCCCCCTCATTAGAAATGCCAACGTAGAACGCGAACTGTGGGAACTGATGGATTACCCGGTCGGGACGTGCATAGAAAATGTAGATTCCAGGGTCGTCGCCCGCAATCAGTCTGTCCACGTCTGACCCCTGGCGCAAATCTGCGTAGCGGAACTCCTGCCAGTCAAGACTAAAAGCCCAACTGGGAGGCCTGTGACGGCGCCAGTGCTGGGGGTCAACACAGAACTCACGGCGATAGTTCTCGAATCGCATTTCATCCGGCAACGCCTGGCAATAGTCAAAGGCGTCCCCAAGCGGCGCATCAAAGAGATCGAACGTTGCTTTGCTCATGCCGACCCTACCGACGCACATCTCTCCGAACTCATCAAACTGATTCCGTGAGCAACTTCCATGTGATGTCTGCCGACCATATCAGATTTGTGCGCGTCCTGAACAACACCATCAGATACATCTGTCCTTGTTGTGATTGCGGCTCTACGCTCGAGTCAAACGCATTTTCTTCTAAGCAGCACATTTAACCAAAGGGTCCGGTCGTAGCGATTCATGTACTCGAAGAGCCATGCCCGTGATTGCTTGTATGACGGCAGGTCGTTGCCGTCGCGGTCCGAAAGCCATACGCGGATTTCCTCAGCATAAGGAACTCGCTCCAAGAGGACACGGATGTCTTTTCTACCATAGTAGCTGTAGAAGCGTGCATCGTATTCGTGTTCACCACGACCGTACTTGAAAGACATGAAGAGGATTCCACAAGGCTTCAAGGCTTGGATCAGTTTCTGGATGGTTTCCTCCATTTGCTGAGATGGGACGTGCAGAAGTGAGGCTGCGGTCCAGACCCCATCGAAGTCATTCCGAAATGCTATCTCATCAAGGGTTTGTTCGAAGGAGCGACTCGCTATCGCCGCCCGCTTCATCTCCGCATTTTCTGGTCTGTCCCTTGCGTCTCTGAGTTTTCTTCGGCACTCTCGAAGCATCGCTGGAGACGCGTCGATAGCTGTTACTGCGTACCCTTTTCTGAGAAACTCATAGGTATCTCTGCCCGTGCCGCAGCCCGCATCCAGAATACGGATCATGTTGTCTGCAAGGCTCTTAGGCCGGGCATCATGTGTGCTTTCGAGGGTCTCGATGAACCGCTGTCTGATCCGTGACAGGTCAAAAGCGTCGAACCTCGCGGCGTAGTCCTCGGCGTGGTCTTCATAGAACTGTAGGTTCTGAATGAGCTGTTGCCGGTGCTTTCCAGTCGCCGCGTTCTTTTGACGTAGAAGGTGGGAGATTATCTTATCGCCCGCATTTGCATAGTTATTGAGATAGGCCAGCACCACTTTGTAACCTTCGCGAATCTCGCGATTCAACATCCGTGGATAATAACCATATTCGTGCCAGCCCTCCTTCTGCTCACTACTCAACTCCTGCTCACTTGCCGCGTTCAGAATCTCGAAATGAGCCTGGTACTCAATGAATGTTGGAGCAATCCCGCCTTCGATCAAGCCAGCCTTCTGAGAGATTAGGTTCGTAAGCTGCTTTCCAATCTTGAGGATTCGTTCAACAAGCGGATTCAGGTTTGGATCTTTCCTGAATTCATGGATGTGATCAAGCAAGCGAAACCCGTCGAGAGGTACATCCTTTCGTTCTTCTCTGATCGTCCACAGCAACTTCTCATAGACCACTCGGCTTTGCTCTATATGCAAGAGGGCCGGCGCATAGAACTCTTGCATCTGGCGGAACCGGTATTTTAGGATTTCAGAAGCGTATGTGTACCTCGCATCCATTTGAACCTGGAGAAGGACTATACAAGCTGCCAAGAATGCCAGAACTGCCCCGACATAAGGTCCACATGTCTGAATCAGTTCCAGCCAAGCACTTGTGGTGGGTTGGATGACCTGCACTGATACAGGAGTGGGAGGTGATACCGCCTGGACATTCGACGGAACCAAAGGAGGATTCATTGCAGTCCCCGAAGTCGAAGCCGATTGACCAGGTGCCATTGTCCAGACGACCACAAATGAATAGCGGACAGCGATAGAAAAAAGCAGCCTCATGCAACTGTGCCTCCATCCCGCCAGAACTGCCGTGCCAGCCCCGTGAACAACTTGCCCTGCAACCGAAGAGCAGCCTCGGCCTTCTTGAACCTGGCATGGATGATCCCGCCGAGGATCATCCGTTGCTGAGCGTCAGTCAATTTGTGCGGGGAGAAATGGACGCCACACTCGGCCAACTCGGCGAAGTCCGTTTCGTCGGTGCCGGGGGTGAGGAACTTATCGGCGTCTTGCGATGCGAGCCAGACAGGGACGCCCCACGACCGACCCTGCCGGGCAAGTGCACTGAGCAGACCAGCCTTGTTTTCCTTCGGCAACAGCAGATGTGCCTCATCCACGAACAGCACCATCTTGAGGGGTTGGACGTCGTTCTTCACAGCCAATTGCTGATTCAGCTTCTTAATCAAGAAGTTCAGGATGAGAGCAACGGCTAATGCCTTCGTGTCACTGTCATTGCCGAACTCCTTGAAGTCAATCACCATCGACTGGCTCAACCATTCCTCGGCGCTGACCGCTGTTTGCGCACTGGTGAACAGATTGAAATCCACGATCTTCTTCAGAACGGCTAAATCAACGCCTTTTGCCCCGCGCTGCTCCATTTCATCGGTGAGCGACACGAAGTCAGGCGCATCCAAGTCTTTGTATGCTTCACGAATAGCCATCTCCTGTTTCGCACCGAGCTGAGGGGCAAAGGCCCGAATAAGGGACGCCATTTCGGAGGCCACCTGTGCATTCTGAGTGGGATTCTGGTGCCGGTAGAACGGATTGATTGGCAGGCCCTGCTGAATAAGGCGAACGTAACGCGCTGCCGTCATCTCCAGGAATCTTGTGCGGTTTTTTCGTTGCTGCGTGTTCCGAGAATCGTCTTCCAACTCTCCTTTCATGTCGAAAAACACGAAGCGAACGCCACGGCTGCTGAGTTGCACCAGCAGATCAAGGGCAAGCTGGCTTTTGCCTGATCCCGTTGTTCCAGAGACAACCAGCAGCCCATTGTTTGTGCCTGGGCCGTTGACTGACCACTCAGGTGCATCCACCAATACCTTGAGCCTGACTTCAGTTTCGACCACTGGCAGGACTGGCACAGTGGGTATCATACCGCCGACGAGACCGATATCGCCTCCTGACAACTTCAACAAGGCTGAAACGAAACGGGCTTGGTCGTTACCGGACTCGGCCCACACCTGCCGCAATCGCCAGCATCCATACTCAAAGTGACGGCGGAACTCCTGCCTATATCCGCCTTCGTCCAGCGTTCGTCCAGCGCGGTGATTCAACGCGGCTCGCACCAAGTCCCGCAACTCGTCGCCAACGACTTGCTCGTCGTTCAGCGTAACGCCCTTGGCATCTTTCGGTTTGAACCCTCGGGGCACACCTTCGCCTAACCCCAGAAACAACGCCGCACGACCCAGCACGGCCTGATTGCGTGCGCCGATGCGAGGGAAGACGGTCTCGATAAACTCGCGAGCTTCGCTGCTGGTGTCAAACTTCATGGCTCTTCCTACACGTCATGTCCGAAGTAGTCGCTTGTGATGCGTACCTCGTAGTTCGGGCTATCGGATCTTCCATGCGGATGCAGGGTGTACACGCGAGCGATCCGATCTCGAATCCGGTCAAATAGCGGGCCTTCAGGATCGATCTCCGCGTTGGTACTGAGAATAATAGACTGGTGGCCACTGAGATAGAGCTGGTCCAAGACATTGGCTCGCACTTCCTTGTCGAGCCGGGCCAACGGCGTGTCAACCACCAGTGGCGGCACGAGTTTCGCCAGACGCCGCAACGCTTCATAGAAGGCGAGCATTCGCACTTGCCTCTGTCCGGCTGATGTGTTGGTCTCTTCCCACGTCAGCTTCTTGCCATCGCGACGAAGCAGCCAACACTGCCAGTGACTGTCGAACTCCATCCCATCGAACTCCCGTTCCCGCTCTGTGATCTCTACCCACAATTGCCCGACATGCTCGGAAATCTGCCGGCGCATCTGAATCGCAGCGCGACTGCGAATGTCGGCGGCCGCTTCGCGGTACCGGGCTGCGAGAGCGGCAAGGCTCTCACCCTTCTGCGCACGCTCAACTACCTCACGTTGGGTAGTCTCTTGGCGTTTGAGGTCTGTAAGCTCCACCTCCAGTCGCGAGATTTCGCTGTCCAGTTCCTGGATACGCTTGTTCAGTTGGTCGCGCCTCGTAATCAGCTCGCCGCGTTTCTGATGCAGTTCTGTCCCGCGTTTGAAGGCGGCAGTGTTCTGCTGTATCTGTTTGAGCTTCTGGTCCAGCTCACGCAGTTCGACATCCATGAGCTCGATGCTACCACACATTTCAGCCAACTCGCAGAGCGAGTGTCCAACAGCAGTGGCCAAACGAGCGCGAATCTGAGCGCTCATATCATTCCTCTCGACCACGAAAACATGGTCGGGGATTCCCTCTGGTGGTGGATGAAACAGGCTATGAAGGGCGTCTTCAAGTCGCCCCATATAGAAGGCCTCTATGTCCGGCTGTAAAACAAATTCGTCGGGCACGTTTCCGAACACATCTTCCTTCACCTGCGGGATCTTTGGCTCAACTGTGGACTTGGCGTTTTCCCACTCCCGCCGGCGTTCCTCTGACTGAAGATAGTTGTGAAGCTCCTTGCGGTACTCGCCGAGCAACGAGACAGGAAGCGCCAACTCCCACGCATCGGTCAACTTGGCCTCCAAATCGGTCTTG
>Ga0214473_10002180_pt1 | contig 24382 bp, 16 predicted proteins | sample RVTome_7_FD_203509 | JGI IMG/M metagenome (GOLD analysis project Ga0214473, IMG submission 203509) | Soil microbial communities from uranium-contaminated site in the Upper Colorado River Basin, Wyoming, United States - RVT98D197 | ecosystem: Environmental > Terrestrial > Soil > Contaminated >... | reverse complement strand
GAGGTGAGCATCTTCATTCGGAGGAACCCCAAGGCTCCCCGGCTTGATTTCGCGGCCAGGGTCGCCGAATTCCTCGGCGAAGTCCGCTAACCCCTCGAGCGGCCGGACCTCCGCCGCCGCTCCGTCCCCCGGCCCGCCGCCATCCAGGAACGATTAATGGTATAATTAAGTTTTACTCTCCCTGGAGGTTACGGCATGAGGAAAAGAGCCTGGTTCCCGGTCCTGCTCGTCGGGGGCCTGGCCGGGATGTCCGGGTCCCTCGCGACCCAGGAGAAGATCGTTCTCCAGTTCGCCCCAGCCGAGGGCACCCGCCTGACCTACACACTGACCAGCGTCGTCAACGTGGACGGCAAGAACTTCCTCGGCACGGACCTGGCTCTCAACGCCGATTCCCGCGGGGAGATCCGGCTGTTCGCCAAGCCGTCGACCCACGAGACCGTCCGAGCCGACCTGACCAGTCCCGGCATCGAGGTCAACGTCCGGCTCACCGACCGCGTCCTCGCCCAGAAGCTCGGCACGACGGAGGGCGAGGCCCTCGAGGTCGTCTTCAACCGGACGGGCAAGGTCGAGTCCATCCGCAACCCCGAAGCCCTCGGCTCGGGAAACCCGTTCAACATCTCCATCCCCCAGATCTTGCGCGATTATTTTCCGGCCTTCCCCGTCCAGCCGGTCGGGCGCGGCGACACCTGGACGGAAAGCCGGCGTCTGACCATCCCCTTCCAGGGACTCGACCTCCAGATCGACCTGATCATCGACTATACGCTCGACGACATCATTCCCGCCGACGACGGGCGGTTGGCCCTGGTCTCCGCCGTCTACCGGGTCGCCGTCTCGGGGGTCAAGGACCTCGGGGACACCCAGGGAGTCTTCGAGGGCCAGGGCGCGGGCGCGGGCAGCCTCCATTTCCACATCGACAAGGGCTGGTTCTCAGAATACCGTCTCGATTTCAAGACTGACGCCGCCTTCGTCATGAAGAAAGGAGCGGACCGGCTCGTCGAATTCCCCTTCTCCTTTTCGGCATTCGCCGAGATCGCCCTGATCAACGTTCAGCCGCCAGATCCGGTCATTCGCTAAGCGGCGGAGGCCACTGCTTAGCGAATGACCGGATCTGGCGACGGAGGCCGCCGCCTTGCGAGTAACCGGCGCAGGCGACGGGGCCCGCCGCGAATTTATTTTCGTCCACCGCTTGAAATCCAGAAAATTTGAGCGTATCATTCTATCTGCATCAGGAGAGGCCCGGCCCTAACCGGCCGGACCCGGCAACCTGGGACGGACACCCGAGGTGCTCACTCGCCGGCAGCGAGGATGTGGTCGCGAAAGCGCAAGCGGCAACCAAGTGTCCACGGCGAAAGACCCGTTCCCCTGATGTCGATGGAGCGGGTTTTTAAATGCCGGACCGAAAGCCCATCGCGGCCTCATCCCAGCCCCTGAGCGAGCCGAACAACATCGCATGTCCGGAAAGGAGGCTTCAATGGCCAAAGATTTCGTGTTCACCTCGGAGTCGGTCTCCGAGGGCCATCCCGACAAGATGGCCGACCTCATCTCCGACGCTTTTCTCGACGCGGTCCTCGAGCAGGACCCTTGCGGCAAGGTCGCCTGCGAGACACTGCTCACCAAAAACTTCGCCGTGGTCGCCGGCGAGCTCCGGACCACCGCGCAGATCGACCCGGTCCCCATCGTCCGCCAGACCGCCCGGGAGATCGGGTACAACGACCCCTCGAACGGGTTTGACTCGAGCTCCTGCGGGGTCCTCACTTATCTCGGCCAGCAGTCGGCCGATATCGACATGGGAGTCAGAAAGGCCAACGGCGAGATCGGGGCCGGCGACCAGGGCCTGATGTTCGGCTACGCGACGACCGAAACCCCCGAGCTCATGCCCCTGCCCATCCGCCTCGCCCACCGGCTCGTCCAAAAACAGGCCGAGGTCCGCAAGAGCGGCCTCCTCCCCTGGCTCCGGCCCGACGCCAAGTCCCAGGTCTCGGTCCGCTACCTGGATAAGCGGCCCGTGGCCGTCGAAAAGGTCGTCCTGTCGACCCAGCACTCGTGCGATGTCGATGACTCGACGCTCCGCGACGGTGTCATCGCCGAGATCATCGAAAAGGTCATCCCGGCCGAACTGCGGTCGAAGACGATCGAATACCTCGTCAATCCGACCGGCCGCTTCGTCATCGGCGGCCCGGCGGGCGACACCGGCCTCACGGGCCGCAAGATCATCGTCGATACCTACGGCGGCAGCTGCCCCCACGGCGGCGGCGCTTTCTCGGGAAAAGACCCGACCAAGGTCGACCGCTCCGCGGCCTACACGGCCCGCTACATCGCCAAGAACATCGTCGCGGCCGGCCTGGCCGACCACTGCACGATCCAGCTGGCCTACGTCATCGGCGTCGTCGAGCCCTTCTCGGTCATGGTCAACATCCACAGCGGCGGGAAGGTCAGCGAAGAGGCCATCGAAAAGGCCGTGCGCTCGATCTTCCAGCTCACGCCGGCGGGGATGATCAAGATGCTCGACCTGGGCCGTCCCATCTACAAACAGACGGCCGCTTACGGGCACTTCGGCCGGGAACTCCCCGATTTCACCTGGGAGAAGACCGACAAGGTCGCCGAACTCAAGGCCTACTTCGGCTACACCAGCCTCGACGCCGGACGAGCGCACCCCGTCGCTTGAATGGCGGGCGGGCCTGCGGTCAGGGCTTTTCGACCTTGAACCAGGCTTCGTGCGCCGTAAAGTAGAGCCCCGATTCCTTGACTCTCTCGCCCGTGATCTTTTCCCAGAACCGGCTGTAGAGTTGGACCTGCGGCCGGTAATATTCCACGAGCGCGTCGAGGGCCCTCTTGGCTTCCTCCGCCCCCCTGTCCAGGACGGCGTCGGGTATCCTGTCGGTCTTGTAATCGGCGATGACCCAGCCGTCCTTTTCCCGGAAAACGAGGTCGATCGCCCCTGTCAGGAAAATCGGCGCCCCGGGCACGACGGCAACGGGCTTCTTCCCCGCGAGCGCGACGAGCGGTCCGCGGCTCATGAGCTCGGCATAGTCGGGGTCCCTCGGCTCGATCCGGACAGAAAAGGGGACCTCGAAGTATTTTCGTCCGGCGGTCATGGCCCGCACCCAGAATTCCGAGACCGCGATCGATCGGACGAGAGCCGCAAGCTCCTTGTCCTCCTCCCTGCCGATCTCCACGGAAGCGAGCGCGTTGCCGGCCAGGTGCAGAAGTTCTCCGTCGCTCACGGGAAGGCCGCCGGTTCCGGGCACGTTCCGGACCCAGGCCCGCCCGAGGGCATTCAAGAGACTGTGGATCGCCGTCCCCCATTCCCTGCCGAGCCCGCCCGGCTCCCAATCTCCGGGTCTCGGGCCGGCCTTGGCGAGAGCCGTGACGGTCTCGAGGCGGTAATGAGCCCGGGCGGCTTTGATCTTTTTTTCCTGGATGCTCCGCCGGGCCCCGGCGACCTCTCCGGAGGAAAGGGTAAGCTTGGCCGGCGGCTTGTAGGCCGTCTCCCCGCCGGGAAGTGGTTCGAGCTTGGGGACATCCCCGAGCCGCTCATCCAGGATCCTCCAGGCTTTCTTCGCCCCAAGATCTCCCTGATACGCGCTGACGACCAGCATGTCCCTTGCCCGCGTGGCCGCCACATACATCAGCCGGTGTTCCTCTGCCTCCCGGAATTTGGCCGCCCGGTCGACCACTCCGGCCCAGCCGGCCGGCTGGGAGATGAGGGTGACCTTGTATCCGGCTCTTTTCTTGAACAGGAAATAGCCGCGCGGACTCCCTTCGATAAGGCCCGTCCCCGAGTCCGTGTCCCCGCCGAGCCGGACGATGTGCTTGTCCGGCTCCCGGTCCCTCATGCCCGCGGGATTGGCCAGGAAGACGACGTGCGCCTCCAGCCCCTTGGCCTTATGGAGGTTCATGAGGCGCACGGCATCGTGGCGGCCGGGCGTTAAGCTCATCTCCTCGACCGTCTCCAGCCGGTCGGGGTCGCAGATGAAATCGGCGATCGCGGCGAACGACGTCGTCCCTTCGGATTCGATGCTCCGGACGATCTCGACGAGCTTGAGGACGTCGCCTGCCCGGCTGCTCCCCATGTCCGTCGAAACGAGGTAACCGAGCAGGCCCGAGGCCTCCAGGATCTTCTCCAGGACGACGGACGGGGGGTACGATTTCGTCCAGCCCCACCACCCCCGGAGATTCGCCAAAGCCCTCCGGATCGGGTCGGATGCGGTGCCTCCCACGGCGGCTTCCCCCGCGAAGGCCAGCGACCCTCCCGAGGCCCGGTGGTCGAGGAGCGCCTGGTCGCTCACGCCGAAAAATATCCCGCGCAGGGCCGCGACGGTATAAACGGCGTTGGACGGGTCCTTGAGCGCCTGGAGCAGGACGACGATCTCTGCAATCTCCGCACTTTCGGAGAAAGCGTCGCTGCCGGAGATCTCGTAGGGAATCCCTTTTTCCTCGAGGCTCCGGGCGTAGATATCCATGTTCTTCTTGTAGCGAAAGAGGATGAGAAAATCCCCGGGCCGGGCCGGTCTCCGACGCTCGATCTTATCGGGGCCCTCCTCCGGGACCTGGAGGCCGCCGGAAACGGCCCGGGCGATGAAGTCGGATATCACCGCGGCATCATTACGGGCGATCGGCTTCTCCGAATGGCGAAACTCCTTGGGGACCGGGATCTTGAAAATCCCCTTGGCCCCGCCTTCGCAGCCATCGCGGTTGGTGATCAGGGGCGCGAATCGGGCCTGGTATTCCGTCGCAGTCGCAGGAAAGATGTCCTCTCCCTCCTCGTCCTTCTTCGGCTCGAAGACGGAGTTTACGTACTCCGCGATGCACGGTAGGGAGCGGAAGTTGGCCACGAGCTCGAGGACCTCGCCGCCGCCCCCGACGATGATCCTCTTGACCAGGTTGTAGGTATCGATGTCCGCCCGCCGGAACCTGTAGATGGACTGCTTCGGGTCGCCGACGAGGAAAAGGGATCCTGGCGCCGGGTGGAGCCGAGCCCAGTCGGTCTCGGCCGTGTCCGTGCCGGTGAGGGTGAACAGGATCTCCGCCTGGATAGGGTCGGTGTCCTGGAACTCGTCGACGAGGACCCGCTTGTACCTGCCCTGGAAATATCGACGGACCTCGGGGTTGTCCCTGAGGAGGGCCGCAGTCAGGAGGAGTTGGTCCCCGAAGTTGAGTTTCGACCTGCTTCGCCGACTCTGTTCATAGAACCGCAGGGCAGGGACGAGGAAGGCCAGGGCTCTCGCGTGCCGGTGTTCCCTCCAGGCCAGGAGTGCGGAGGCAACCGGACCGCTCTTGAAAGCCTCGAAGGCTTCCGAAAAGCGGACGGCCTCCTCCTTGGACCGCCAGCGCTTCTGGACGACTGACGGGTTTCCTTCGAAAAGCTCGAGTGTCTCCATGAGGAGCCGGGGATCCGTGAATCCCAGCCGCACGCGGCGGCCGGAAAGCCGGCGTATCAGGGCCTGAAGGCCGTCCCAACCGGCCTCGGGCCGGGCTTCGGGGATAAAGGGCGCCGCCGCGTCCAGGAAGCGCTCCAGCGCGGTCCGGACGGCCTCGAAATCCGGCGGCTCCTCGCGCCCCGATTCGGGCTCTACCTCGGGATACATCGCAAGCTCGTCGTAGGCGTCCCTCAAGTCCTCCGGGAAAAGGCCCGCGTCGTCGAGGGCCCTGAGGACATCATCGGATTTCAACCTGGCCTCGGCGAGAAAATCGTGCCAGCAGGTTTCCCGGAATACGGCGTCGTCGATCTCCTCCATCTCCACGAACTCGGGGTCGACGCCGCACTCGAAGGGCCGTTCCCGGAGCAGCCTGGCGCAGAACGAGTGGATCGTGCCGATGAAGCCCTGCTCGAGGTCGCGGAGGGCTGCCCGGAGGCGCGCCCTCTCATCCGGCTCCCATGCCCGCTCCCCTTCACGCGGCTCGTCGGCGAGGCTGCGCTCGAGGGCGACCTGAAAACGTCCGCGGAGCTCGGCGGCGGCCTTGCGCGTGAAGGTCACCGCGGCTAGGGTCCGGATCGTCGCCCGGCCCGTCGCGAGGAGAGAGATCATCCGGTCGACGAGGCTTTTCGTCTTGCCTGAACCGGCCCCGGCCTCGACGAGGAACGTCGTATCTAGGTCGTCCGTGATCCGGCGCCGCATCGCCTCGTCCGGCCCTTTGGCGGCCCCCGTCTTCCTAGTCATAGGCCTTCAGCCTTTCCAACGCCTCGAAGATCGCCGGGTTGGCCTCGATCTTCCTTTTCGTCTCTGCGGGAACGCCGCCGCAAACGGGGGAGAAATCGCAATAGCCGCACTCGTCCTTGAGGGCGCTGACGAAAAATCCTTTCGAAATCAAGGCCAGGATGTCGCCGAGGAGATCCCGGAACACCTCACGGTCGAATTCCGAGACGATGACCTCCCCTCCTTCGCCCCGCCGGGTCGGGAAGGAATAGCCGCTCTCGGTCACCCGGGCCTCCCGGGCCAGGCCCTCCGCGACGAGGAGCTTCTCGGCTGCCACGGCATACAGAGCATGCTGGATCATCCGTCCCTTGCCGAAGGCGACGAGGTCTTCGAAGGGCTTGGGGCTCCCCGTTTTATAATCGAGGATCCGGAAAGTGCCGGGGCCCGTCCGGTCGATCCGGTCGATGAAGCCCTTGAGGCGGAATGAACGGCCGCCCTCGACCTCGACCGGGATGCCGGCGAACCGTTTCTCGAAGACGAATGGGCGGACGTTGGCCGGCCGGCAGCTTTCGACCTTCAGGAAGATGGCCAGCGCCGCGAGGATATCCTGTCGTTCCTTCTCGAAGATGCCCTCGGACGGCGGGGGCACGTCCCGCTTCCAGGACGCCATGATCGCACGGGCGACATCGTCCATGAGAGAACCATGGCGGCCGGCGTCCGGCCTTTCACCCTTTTCCGCGACCCCGGTCATGAACTTGCAAAGGATCTGGTGGATGAGACTGCCCCGGTCCTTAGGGTTCAGCCACCGGGAACGGTCAAGCTCGAGCTCCTCGGGGGGCTCGATCCGGAGGACGTATCGGAGGAAATAACCGAAAGGACACTTGACCAGGCTCTCCAACCGCGAGGCGGACAGCTCCAGACCGTGGTTAACGAGGGGATCGAACCGCTCGCCGTCGACCCGGACGACGCCTTCGTATTCGGAGAGTCTTTCCCCGGCCCGGGCCTCCTCCGCTTTCATGCCGTCCCCCAGACCGGGAAAATTCTTACGGACGGCGGCCAAGCCGCCGATCCGCCGTCCTTCTCCGGCGAGGCGACCGAGCCACCAGTCCGTTTCGTCAACCGCTCCTTCGGGGGCGTCCGGCAGGAAGCCCGCCGGGTCGGGCCGGCCGGCGTTCTTCGCGGCCGTCGCGAGAGCGTCGTCGAGGCTGGCGTAGTCCCGCCGCGCGTCCCCGCAGAGGAGACGATGGACCTGAAGGACGAGCGAAGAGGGGAACGCGGCCCGCTCTTCGAGGATGTCGTAGGCCGGAAAGCTGAACGTCACGCGCCCGCGAAGCGAGGCGAGCAGGGCGGCCATGGAATAGAGGTTTTCCCTGAGAGAATCGGCCGTGGTCGGCAGGAGCGGGGATATCTTTTCCCGTTCGGCATCGAGGAGGACGGGGTCCTGTAGGCCGTGGCCCGGAAAGTTGGCGTCATCGAGGCCGACGATGAAGGTCATGGGCCTTCCCGAGGATCCGCCGGAGGAAAAGCCTGAGACGTGGATGTGGCCGGGCCGCGGAGCGGATGCGCCGACCGAAAGCGAGGAAACCGCGGTCCTGAGTCGGTCGAGGGATGCCTCGAGGTCGACCGGTGCGGGCTTACGCCCGTCCGCAGAGGGCACTCGCCATGGCTCACCGGCCAGGGCGCGGAGCTCGCCGGTGATGAGCCGGAGGGCTTGGCCGTCCCGGCCCTCGGCGTCCGGACGGATGACGGAGCACGCTTCAAGGGCCGTCGCCAGCCCCTGGCACAGTTCGCTGAACATGACCGGACCCGGCGGAGGGACATCCGGGATGAACGCCAATAACGCCCGGACGGCCCCGGTCAGTCTGTCTAGCTCAACAGCCGTCCGCTCCAGCCCTCTCCTCTTTTCGTCTGACAGACAGTCCTCGTCGCTTGCCCTGACGACATGGAACTCCGCCTCGAGGCTCGTGCTCAGGTCCTCCAAGCGGCCGATGGTGCGCTCCCTCCCCCAGCCGATCATGGCTTTCTGGAGATGCCGACTGACGGTCTGAGGGGGAACGTCCTCATCCGGTCCCTTGAAGGGAAGCCTCATGTCCTGCGATTCCACGAGCCGGCACAGACCCGCGGCGGGATAGCCGTTTTCGATCCAGTCGACGAGCCCGGCGAAGACCCGGCCAGGCGCCGTGAACGCCAGGGGCAGTCCGTCGGAGAACGTCACCGGGACTCCGGCCCGGAGCGCAAGATGATGAAGAGCCGTCGTGTAGGCGGGCCGGGGCGGGCAGATGACCTCGGCGTGATCGAAGGGGAAGCCGCCGCCGAGGATCCTGCGAAGGACCTCGCGGCACTCGTTCATCGGACCGACGGCCCGGAAAAGTTCGATGGAACCGTCGCCGCAGGGTTTCGGAGCCGCCTCGGGCTTGAATAGCCACGACAGTCGTCCTGTATCCGACGAGGCGGGCGAAGGCGGGGGACCGGATGCATCGTCCGAAGTCCGGAAAAGGCGGGGACGCTCGAGGCCGATGACGGGGTCGCAGGGGACGACGACGATCCGACCGCACGCCGCGGCCTCGAGAAATTCGTTCTCGGCCCGGCTGAGCGCCGTGTCCCCCGGACATAGGAACCAGGATGGGCTGTCTTCACGGGAAGCCCCCTCCCGCGAATCGACCACCGGACCTGCAGGCGCGGCCCTGCCGTCGTGCCCGCCAACTCTCAAGGCGATGGCATAGAGGTCCGGAAGGTCGACGCCGCCCGCGGCTTCGAGACCGCATTCATATTGTCCGAGAAGCATGATCATGTCCCGCCCCTTCGACGCGATCAAAAAGGCGGCAGGGTCGAGATCCGTGCTTGCGAGGCCTTCCATCCTCAGAGACCCGATCGCCCTGAGCAGCGCCCGGGCCACTCCCGGCGCCGGATCGAGCCGGAAAAAGTACTCGAGTCGGCCGTCTTCTTTCAACTCACGGAACAGCGTGTCCACGAAGACGAGCAGTTCCGACCCGGAAACCAGCCGGAGCTCCCGACGCGAGAGTTCGAGGGCGGCCATTTGCTGCGCTAAAGAAGGCAGGGTGACGAAGCGCAGGTTGACCCATGACCCGGCATTGCGGGCCAGGGCTTCACCGATCTGGCGCCCGGCGATGAAGGAGGGAACGATGAAGATCTTCTCGTCGAGCGGATGCTCGCGGCAAAAGCCGGCCAGGAAACGGATCATCGCGTTGGACGCGCCGGCCGGCGCCGCCGCCGGCTTGGCGGCCTTCGCCCCGGTACGCGATTTTTCCTTCACGTCTTTCCCGGAACCTTGTAGAGATGGATCTTGTGCTCGCGCCCCTTTTCGTCGGTCACGACCTCGCTCCGGACGAGCCGGTCGTTCCAGCCGGGGATCTCGTAGTTGTGAGAGACGATGCGGGCGCCGGGGGCCAGGTCCTTGTCGAAGAGGGGCTCGAGTGTTTCCATGGACTCCGGTAGGAGATAGAGGGCCAGGACAGTCGCCTCGGTCACCCGGGCCTTGGTGGCGTCCATGTGGAGGAACCGGACGAGCTTCTCGACGCCCGCCCGCCTGGCGCCCGCCCGACACTCCTCGATGAGGGCGGCATCGATTTCAATGCCCACGCCCCGGGCCAGGTACTTCTTCGCCGCCGTGATGACCATCCGGCCGTCGCCGCAGCCGATATCGTAGACGACGTCGTCCCGGCCGACGGCCGCGACCTCGAGCATCCGCTCGACCACCGTCTGGGGAGTGGGGACGAAGGGGGCGAGGTCGGCCACGCCCTCCCGCCCGTGCGAGCCGGGGTAGACCTTGATGACGCCGTTCTCGTCGTAGCGGAAGGAGTAGGGCTTGCCCGGATGAACGAGATATTCGCCCGTCCTTCTCCCGTTGTCGAACGAGATCTCGACGGGCAGGTCGGTGGCGATCCTGTCCACGGCGTCGACGCGGAGGGTCCGGGTCCGCGGCGCCCGCGCACCGGGTCCAGGCTTGATGGTGTACACGATGTCGTGCTTGGTGACGTTCCTGAGGGTCGCCTCCGCCCAAAAGGCCGTCGCGGAGGAAGGCCGGGGGTCGAGGTCGACCCTGTTCTCGGCTTCCCGGCCGGGCCGGACGCCGAAGAAGGCCAGCATGGCCAGCGCCAGGAAAGCGACGACGAGCCCAGCCTGGATGGCCCGCTTCATGACGGCCCCCCGAGCTGAACTCCTGTCCTCATCGGCTCCAAGTTAAAACAGCCCGGGAGCGAAGTCAATCCCGGGACTCCCCGGCATGAATGCCGGGGCCGGGCTTCCCACCGGCTTTGCAGTGCCGGTGCTGGAAACCGGCAGTCCCGGTCCTGGCAAGGCCGGGGCTTAGCGTCGGCGAACGGGTCAATCCGCGAAGGAGCGCGCTAAAAACGCGGGCCCGACGGCGTTTTCATTTCCCGTCCTCCTGCCCTCGACGGAGACGGCCGGCCTTGCGGACCGCCTCCTTGAGGAGGTATTCCATCTGGGCGTTGATGCTTCGCAACTCGTCGGCCGCCCATTTCTCCAGGGCGTCGTAGAGCGCGACCTCGAGCCTCAGAAGGAACTTTTTCTTTTCACTCACGACTCACTTTCCGTCAGGTGTGGAGTGTTCCCGTATTGACGATGGGATGCATTTCCGTTTCGGAGACCAGGGCCACGAGAAGGTTGTTGACCATGGCCGCCTTCTTCTCCTCGTCGAGATGGACGACGCCCTGGGACTCGAGGCTCTTGAGGGCCATCTCGACCATGCCGACGGCGCCGTCGACGATCTGGCGGCGGGCGGCGATGATGGCCTCGGCCTGCTGGCGGCGGAGCATGGCCTGGGCGATCTCCGGGGCGTAGGCCAGATGGGAGAGGCGGGCTTCGACGACATGCAAGCCGGCGATATCGAGCCTGTTCTGGACCTGGCCTTTGAGCTTCCCGGCGATCTCGTCGGGGTTGGCCCGCAGGGACTCCGTGTCCTTGTCGTGGGCATCGTAGGGATAGTGGGTGGCCAGCTGGCGGATGGCCGTCTCGCTCTGGATGGCCACGAAGTTCTGGTAGCTCTCGACGTTGAACAGGGCCTTGGCCGAATCGACGACGTGCCAGACGACGACGGCCGCGATCTCGATCGGGTTGCCGAGGGCGTCGTTGACCTTGATCGTCTCGCTGTTGAAATTGAAGATGCGCAGGGTCACCTTCTTTTTGACGGCGAAGGGGTTGGTCCAGTAGAAGCCCGCCGCCAGGGCGCTGCCGACGTATTTCCCGAGGAAGGTGAAGACCTTGGACTCGTTGGGGTGGATGAGGAAGAACCCGCCGAAAGTCATGAAGGCGAGGATCAACCCCAGGATGGCCAGGACCATACCGGCCGTCGGGGCCGACCGCGCGGCATGAGCAAGGATGTACCGGCCGCAAAGGACGACGACGCCGAGGTCGACGAGGACCATGACCCAGCCGTTCGTGCTGAAGATGTTCTTTTCCTGGATGTCTTTCATGTCAGCCTCCTATAATAGCAATATAATATTATTATGATATCATTGTCAAGTTATTTTTTAGCCATAAAAAACCCCCGCCGCCTGAGGCGTGCGGGGGGTTGGGAAATCCCGAAAAACGCGGCTTAGGCGAAGAAATCGCCGGGGACGGCCCTTAGGCGGCAGATGTCCTTGACCCTGTCGGCGATATCGAAGCCCTTGGCGCAGACGGCCGAGCAAGAGGCGCAGGGGCCGCAGGGATTCTCCGGAACGTCGAGGGAGCCGAGGAGCTCGTGCGCAGCGTGGAGGTTCCGGTAGCCGTAGGCGTACATGTAGCTTCTCATCAGCGACGGGATGGGGAGAGCCTTTGGGCAGCCGGAAACGCACTGGCCGCACTGTTGGCAGTAAAGGCCAGCCACCTGTTCTCCGAGCCTGAGGTCCTTGATCTCCTGCGGGGTGAGTTTCAGGTCGCTCATGACGGCGATGTCCTCTTTGATCTGGTCGAAGGTCGTAAAGCCCGGGATGGCGGTTGTGACATTAGGATCGTTGAGGACCCACTTGAGGGCGGCCCGCATATTGATCGGCTGCTGCCGCTCCTTGTCCCAGTAGGCGCCGGCCAGGGTTTTCATGGCTACGACCCCGAGGCCCGCCTTGACCGCCTCGTCGACGGCCTTTCGGACTTCTTCGCGGTGGTCCTGCCGGAAGTTATAGGCCGTCAGGATGACGTCGTAGACCTTGGCTTCGACTGTGGCCCGGATGACGGCCGGCTCGTTAGAGTGCGTGGTTATCCCGATAAACCGGGCCTTGCCGGCCTTCTTGACTTTCTGCAATGCTTCGAGCATAGCCGGGTTCTGCACGTCTTCTTTTGTCGAGTTGTTATGGAGATAGAGGATCTCGACATGGTCGAGTCCGAGACGTTCGAGGCTGAGGTCGAACTTTTCTAAAAAACTCTTCTGTTGGGCCTCGTAGTCCAGTCCCTGCATGGACCGGTCCCGGCCGGGACCGGGGACCTTGGTTGCGATCATGTACGAGTCGCGGGGCTTGCCCTTGATGACCTGGCCGATCATCTGCTCGTTCCGGCCACGCTGGTAGCCGTGGGCCGTGTCGAGCATGAGGATGCCGGAGTCGAGGGCGGCCTGGACGACGGCGGGGTTGTCGGCGTTCATGACGCCCATGCTGACGACGGGGATCTTGAGGCCGGTCTTGCCTAGGGTCCGGACGATCGGCTTCGCTTGACCTTGGCCGGCGGCGGTTTGCCCGGGTTCCGGCGACCCGAGGGAGGCGGCCTTGACCGCGCCCGGGATGGCCCCGACCGCGGCCAGTCCCGTCAGCCCCTTCTTGAGGAACGCCCTTCTCTTGAGTCCGTTGTCATTCCTGGTCATTCTCTTCTCCTCCGATGAATTGATTACGGGTCCGTCAGCGGCTGTCCGTCAGAAATATCCATTGTAACGATAGCCCGGGGAATGTCAAACGTGCGGTATACCGGAAAAGCGGCGAATTGACTTTTCCGGACCGGGGGTTATACTTCCTGTCGATGACGAGGAAGACGCGGCTCCTGCTGACCCTGGCTTTCTTCTCCTGTCTCGCAACGGACCTCCCCTCCGGCGGACAGGTTCCCGCGCCCGCCGCCTCTTCGTCTCTGAAAACATTCTTCACCGTCCGCTCGGCCCAGCAAGACGACACGCTGCCTCCGGAGATCCGCAAGGAATTCGAAAAGGACGACGGTAGCCCGTTGAGGTCCGTGGCCCTGGACCTCGACGGCGACGGAAAAGAGGAGAAATTCGTCCTCTGCGGCGTTCCCTCGGCCGCCGGCGGCCACCAGTGGCTCGTCTACGACCCGGCGAGAGGCGCCGCCCGGGGGGTCGTCGTCGGCACCATCGTCTTCATCGGCCGGGAATCCGACGACGGCTATCCCAAGCTCGAGACCTATTGGAAACAGGGCGGCGCCATGTCGGTCGTCTTCCGCTACAAATACGCCCGGGGCCGGTACGGCCGTGTCGGCGCGCGGGCCATGACGCTCTGGGAGACAAGCGAATATTTCCGGGCCAAGCCGCCCCTCGACCTCGACAAAGAGCTCGTCGAGATCAAATAGTACCGCGATGGCCAGGCGCAGTCTCATCCTGATCTCCGCAGTCGTCTTCGACGCCTCGGCCAAGCTCATCGAAGCGCTGGAAAACGGGAGGAACTGATGATGAAGCCATGGCCCGGAATAACCGCCCTCATCGCTTTCCTGGCCCTCTCGGCGGCGCTCGTCACGGCGGCCGCGACGGGACATCTCCATATCATCTCGTCGAGCCATCAGGACATCGCCTGGATGGACTCGCCCGAGAAATGCATCGTTTTCCGCGACACGAACTGCATCACCCCAGCCCTGGCCATGATGGCCAAGGACCCCGCCTATTCGTTCACCATGGAGAACATGCTCAACCTCATGGAGTACGTCGAGCGTCACCCGGAGCGCGCCGAGGAGATCGCCCGCCTGACCCGGGAGGGACGGATGGAGTGGGGCGCCACGTTCAATCAGCCCTATGAATCGCTCTATTCGGGGGAACAACTCATCCGCCAGACCTATTTCGGCCGCCTCTGGATCAAGCAGAATTTCCCCGGCGCGGACGCCCGCGTCTATTTCAATCCCGACGTCCCCGGCCGGGCCGCCCAGATGCCCCAGATCCTGGCCAAGGCCGGCATCCCCTACCTGGTCATGAGCCGCTACCACGAGGGTTTCTACCGCTGGGCGAGCCCCGATGGGACGTCCGTCCTCGCCTACTCGCCCGGCCACTACGGAAACGCCGCCGCCACCCTCAACGCCCCGCCCGCCGAAGGGGCCAAGGCGATCCTCGAAAAGCTCGCGAAATGGTCGGGCTATTATGCCGCGCGCGGCCTGCCGCCTGAGTATCCCCTGCTCAACTCCGTCGATTTCTCCCAACCGACCGATTTCGGCGGCCTCATCCGCAATTGGAACGGGACTGCGGCGAAACCGAAGGCGGCGGCGGTCATGCAGTACTCCACGGCCCGGCGCTTCTTCGAAGCGATCGACGTCAAGACGGCCAAGCTCGAGACGATCGCGGGCGAGAGGCCGGGCCTCTGGCTCTACATCCACGGCCCGACCCACCACTGGGCGATTTCGGCCGAGCGGGAAGCCGGCCGGCTCCTCCCCGTGGCCGAAGCCTTCAGCACGGTCCGGGCCCTCCTCGACGGAAGTTTCGCCGGCTATCCGGCGGGCCGGCTCGAGGCCGCCTGGATGGCCGCGATCTACCCCGACCACGGCTGGGGCGGAAAAGAAGGCCAGATCACCGACAGGCTCTTCCGCAAGAAATACGAGTTCGCACGGGACGAGGGCCGCGAGGTCCTCTACGGCGCCCTGGCCGGGATCGCCGCCCGGGTCAGGACCCGGCCTGAAAAGGGTGTTCCGCTCGTCGTCTTCAACTCGCTCTCCTGGCCGAGGACGGACCCGGTGACGGCGCTCGTCACCCCGCCAGCCGACGAGTTCCGCCTCGTCGACGCGGCGGGCACGGATGTCCCCTATCAGCGGCTTCCGTCGGGCGACCCGGCCACGCCCGGCGCCGCCCTCATCGAATTCATCGCCCGGGACGTCCCGGCCCTCGGCTATAAGACCGTCTACCTTGTCGAAGGCACCCAGCCGTCTCCCGGAAAGACGTCGCCGGCGGCGAGCGCCGAGGTCCTGGAGAACGACTTCTACAGGATCGAGCTGGCCCCGGGCGGGGTCAAGCGCCTCTACGACAAGGAGCTCGGACGCGACGTCCTCGACACGGGAAAATTCCTGGGGTTCGAGGTCTTCACCATGCAGTCCATAGGCAACGGCGCAGGCGAGTTCGGCCGGGTCCAGCAGCCGACGATGGAGGGTTTCGACAAGACGAGCCTCCACCAGCCGCGCTGGCGCCTCGTCGACGGGGAGTCCGGCCCGCTCAGGACCGTGTACCTTCTCGAACAGCCGCTCCGCAACTGCACGGTCCGCGAAAGGCTCATCGTCTATCACAGCCTCAAGAAAATCGACTGCGAGGTCTCCCTCATCGGCTGGGACGGGGAGCCCTACCGGGAATTCCGCCTCGCCCTGCCGGTCGCCGCCGCGGACGGCCGTGTCGCCTACGAGATCCCCCTCGGCGTCCTCGAGGTCGGCTCGGGCGAGGCCAAGGGCACCGGAGGACCGGTCTACGGGAACCTCGTCTACGACGAACTTTTCGCCGACATCCGGCCGCGGGAGGTCCAGAACTTCCTTTACGCGGGCGACGGACATTTCGGCGTCACCCTGACGACGAGCGTCGCCGTCAACGACTACAAGGACCCGACGGACGCGCCCGTCCCCTACCCCGTGCTCCAGCCCATCCTGCTCGCCTCGAGGCGGAGCTGTCACGGCGAAGGGAACTGGTACCTCCAGGAGGGCGACCACCATTACCGTTTTTCCGTCGTCAGCCACACCTCCGGTTGGAGGAACGGGTACCGGGCGGGAATCGCGGCCGGGAGCCCGCTCATCGTCGTCGGAAACCCGGCCTCCGGGCCCGGGGCTTCCCTGCCCGAGGCCAAGAGCTTCCTACCGTTCGCCTCGCCGAACATCATCCTTTCGACCATGAAAAAAGCGGAAAACGACGACACCGTAATCCTCAGGGTCTTCGACATCGAAGGGAAAGACACGGAAGCGGAGGTCGGGCTATTTACTCCAGTGAAAAGAGCGGAGCGGTCGAACATCATCGAAGAAGAAGGCGTTTTGCTCAAGCCTCGGAAGGGGCGCCTCGTCCTCCCGGTCGGCCATCACGCCGTCGAGACCCTCAAGCTCTTCCCGGCCTGGACCGAACGGCAATAGTGAGAAAGCGGCCGGGCTTCCTTCGTCTTAGTCTGTGAAGATGAAGTCAGGGAGGCACGGATGAAAAGCAAACTCACCCAAGAGGAATTCGTCAAGCTGGCCATCGCCAGGCTGCGCCTCGAGAACTACAAGGGGATCCACACGGTCTACAGCGGGTTCAACGACGCCTTCAGGGCCTACTTCGACGGCGGGAACCCCATCGACGCGACCGGCGAGCTGGCCCGCTTGGGGAAGATCGTCATCAGGCCGGTCAAGGGCGGCGTCATGCTCTACATCCCCGGCGAGGGGCCGGAGATGAACCGCGGCGACATGGCCCTGAAGAAGATGGGCCTGCTCGAGAGGCCGGCGGCGGGTCCGCCCGCCACTATTCCGGCAGGACGCGGCTGAGACCGGTCGACAGGGCCTCCAGGGCGTCGGCCGCCCGCCCGATGGACTGCTCCATCTCCTTGAAGGCAGCCAGCCAGTCCGAGGTCCGGGCAGGCCGGCGATCCGCCCTTTTTTTTCGTTTCTTGGGCCATTTATGACTCCTCGAGGTCCAGTTTGAGGGCGATGAAGCCCATGATGTCCTTAAGCGCGATGACGCCCAACAGCTTCCCCCGGTCGGCGACGACGAGCCGGCTGCGCCCCGTCCTGCTCATGAGCGCCAGGGCCGTCAGGACGTCCACGTCCGGGCCGATCGTATTGTCGGCGGAACACTCCCTGGCCAGCTCCGCCACCTTGCGGGCGGGCCTTTCCTGCCGGGCGACTCCCTTCACCTGATCGAGCGTGACGCAGCCGACGAGCCGGTCGCCGGCGACGACGGGGTACATCTTGAAATGATACTTATAGATGTAATCGTCGACCAGCTCTTCGATCGAGATATCCGCCGCCACCGTGACCGGATTCGGGATCATGAATTTCCTGACGGGCTCGCCTTCGAGGGCCCGGCGGAAAAGAAGCTGCTGATAGGACGAGCGGGAGGCGCTGCGCACGAATATGCCGATCAGAAGAGTCCACAGACCCCCGATGGGATTGCCCAGGAGAAACTGCAGAGCGCCGAGGAGCATGAGGGTGATGCCCAGCCCGCCGCCGATTGTGGAAGCGACCTTCGTGGCCGCACGGAGGTCCCCCTTCAAGCCCCAGAGGACAGCCCGCAAGACGCGGCCGCCGTCCAGCGGAAAGGCCGGGATCATGTTGAAGCCGGCCAGGATCAGGTTGAGGATCCCGAGGTAGTTCAGCACGCCGACGACGGGGGTCAGGGGCCCTCCTCCCCGCACGACGAGGCTCACGCCAAGAAGCAGGCCGGCCAGGACGACGCTCGATGCCGGCCCGGCCAAGGCAAGGAAGAACTCGGCCTTCGGACTGGGAGGTTCGTCCCCCATCTCCGCGACCCCGCCGAAGAGGAACAGGGTGATGCCTTTCATATCGAGCCCGAACCTGCGGGCGATCAGGGAATGCCAGATCTCGTGAAAGACGATGGACAGGAAAAGCCCCACGGCCCCGGCGATCCCCATGATCCAGTAGACGGACGGGTCGAATCCCTTGTGCCAGCTCGGGAACAGCCCCGTGGCCAGGCTCCAGACGATGAGAAATCCGAGGATGAGCCAGCTGAAGTCGACCTTGACCTCGAAACCAAAGATCCGGAAAAGGGTGAGGGGCTTGCCGAACATCTTCTTCTCTCCTCCGACCGCGACGTTGCTTAGAAAGGGACCGCCCGTCTATTATACAAAAAACGTGCCAAAAGACCCTGCCGGGAGGCCAAGCCCTCGGGCCCCCGAGAAATCCACTCCCCACGCCATCGGGCGGTATCGGCAATTACAGCGCGGCAAGATTGTTTCCCGGTCAACGGGACAAGGACACCCGAAACCAGGGAGGTCTTTTCCGTCCGGGCTCTTTCAGGGCTACAGGGCGCTGCCCGTGGCGGCGGGCTGAGCCGGCTGTTCCTCCATGTACTGGATATAGAGGTCGGTCAGGTCCTCGTGGGCCAGCTCCTTGGCCGTCTTCATCATGACCAGCCGGCCCTTCCTCATGAACCCGATCCGGTCGGCGATGAGTTTCGCCCGGAAGATGTCGTGGGTCGACATGAAGACCGACTTCCCCTTGTCGCGCATCTGGACGAGGATCTCCAGGAACTCCCGGCCCGACTGCGGGTCGAGGCCCGAGGTCGGCTCGTCGAGCAGGACGTTGGCCGCGTCCTTGACCACGGCGATGGCGATGCCGAGCTTCTGGCGCATGCCCTTGGAGAAGTTCTTGACCCGCCGGTCGAAAGCCTCCTTCTGGAGGCCGACCCGCTCCAGGACCACGGCGTAGTCTTTCTTCGTGAGATTCCGTTTTCCGGCCAGGCGGCTGAAGTAGTCGAGGTTCTGGACGGCCGAGAAATTGCCGTAGAGCATGACGTTCTCGGAGACAAAAGAGACGTGGCGCTTGGCCTTGAGCGGGTCCTTAGCCACGTCGATCCCCTCGATGAGGGCCGTCCCGGACGTCGGGGGGATGAAGTTCAGGAACAGGTTGATGGTCGTCGTCTTGCCCGCCCCGTTGGCCCCGAACATGCAGAAGATCTCGCCCGGTTCGACCTTGAAGGTCAGGCCGTCCAGGGCAAGTTCGCCGTCCTCATAACGCTTGGTCAGCTTGATCGTTTCGAGCATGGGGACTCTCCTTAACGGACGTCGTAGCGCAGGAACGAGACGTACGCGCCGACGAAAAAGACGATGATCATGACGGCGAGCAGGGCGAAGTCGGGGATGGTCCGGACGAGCGACCGGCTCAGCCACTGCGGCTCGTAGAGGTGCTGGGGCATGTCGTCGATCTTGATCTGGACCGTTTCTCCCGTCTGGAAGTTGATGCTCTGGCCGAGCTTGGAGTTGATCCACTTGGTGTAGATCGGCTTGTAGGCCCGGACCGAAGCCAGGAACCTGTCGAAGTCGTCGACCCCCGTCCGGGCCAGGGTCATCGAGCCGAAGGTCAGGGCCGAGGCCGGAGAGATCCGGGAGAGGTTGACGGCCAGGCTCTGCTGGGCCCGTTTCATCTGCTGGTAGTCGCGTTCGAGCGCGGCGTTGTTCTCGTCGATCTTCGAGGTCAGCTCCTGCTGGTAATCCTGGATGAACTGCCGGAATTTTTCCTGGTAGGCCTTGATGTCCTTTTGGGCGTCAGCCGCGTTCTTCTTGGTCCAATCGAGGACCCCCTTCTGGGCGCCGCTCTGGATCTGCTGGAGGAAGGCGTCCTTCTTGGCCGTGATCTCATGGACCGAGGGGATGGGCCGGATCTGCCCGGCGGTGATGACCGCGACCTTGGGGATGACCATGACGAAGACGACCCAGACGAAAAGGAGCACGAGGAAGCTCGTCGACGAGCGCGACGTCCGGGCCGAAACGAAAAGGCCCAGGCTGAAGAACACGGACAGGTAGAGGAAGAACATGAGGAAGATGAGGAGGAGCCGAGCCCAGTCCTGGCCGCTGAGCGAGATGTCGGGGGTGATGAGGAGAATGAGGAGGCCCAGGACGAGCGGGACGAGGAGGGGCAGGAGGAGGCTGATGTAGCCGCCGATGGCCTTGCCCATGATGAGCCGGTCGCGCGGCACGTCGTTCGACAGGGCCAGCTTGAGCGTCCCCTTCTCCTTCTCGCCGACGATGGCGTCGTAGGTGAAGAGGATGGCGAAGAGACTGAGGACGATCTTGACGATGAACATGAGGTCGAGGGAGCCGAAGACGGCGAAGACCGGATTGCTGCTGTACTTGGAGTCGATGAGGTTCGGGTCGGCGGCGATATTGACCGGGGCGACGCGGCCGACGGCCTCCTCGATGCCCGTGACCATGGTCCCCAGGACCTGCGGCGGCTTGCTGACCTTGATGCCGATGCCGGCGAGCGATTGATAGTTCGGCTGGCTCTCCATGTTCTTTTTATTGAGGGCCAGCGCCGCCGTGTACTCTTTCTTCTCAGCCCTGTAGTTGGTCACCCCGGTATAGACCGAGAGCAGGATGAGGATGGTGCAGAGAAGAAAGGTGAAGACGAATTTCGGGCTGGTGATGTTGTCCAGGATCTCTTTTTTGATGATGTCTCGAAGCATGCCGGCCTCCCTCGAATGTGTCGCCGTCGACGGATGAACCCGGGGACGGGTTTCCCGGGTATTATACGGCAAATCAGCCCCTCGGTTTAATAATAAATAAGGATCGTCTTCGGCGTCAACGCTCGGTTCTGAGGACCGCTCACTTTTTCGGAGGCTGGGTCTCGGTCTGGCGGCGGTCGGATTCCTTGCCCGGGTCGAGGAAGAGCCCGAGATCGGGCAGGCTAGGTGCGGCCCTTGCCTTGAAAATCCGCAGACGGACTTTCGCCGTTTCGATGGCCGGAAAGCGGAGGAGCTTTTTCCACCCGACCGTTGTTCCCTCGGCGATTTCATTCCAGTCCTTCCCGTCCCAAGCGTCGAGGGCGAAAAACTCGATCCGCTGACCCCAAAGGAGATTCTCTTTGACCATGGCGACGTTGAAGGTCTTCGGGCCGTCGAGGGCGTATTCGCAAGCGAAAGCTGTGACGTTATCGTAAACCAACCGGGCCCTAGCGGAGTCCGAAATGCCATCCACGTAGCTGCTCTCCGGAGTGGATAGCTTCGCCCCATCGGCGAGGTTGTGGGCGAAAGTAGCTCGGAGTCTGTCCCCCAGCTCCCTGAGCCTTTGGACGTCGTTCTCGGGAATGCGGCCGCGCTTATCGGGCGGGATATTGAGGAGGAGCTGGGCGTTGCCGCCGACCGAGGTGTAATAGATGTCGAGGAGATGTTCGAGGCTTTTGACCTTATCGTCCTCGGCCGCGTGGTAGAACCATCCCGGCCTGATCGATACGTCGACCTGGCCCGGATACCAGATGAGCCGTCCCCCCGTCCTGGCGACCGCAGCGATCCTCCCGAAAGAGCCCAGGTCCGCGGCCTGGGCGTCGAGATGGGCGATGCCGCCGGGGTTCTTCTCGTCGGGCAGGTCGTCAAAGCCGACAACTGGGATGACGCTCCACTCGCTCTCCCGGGTGACCCCGGCTTCGTTGCCGATCCATCGGGCATCGGGGCCGATAATGGAGATCACGGCGCCGGGCTGTAGCACACGGATGAGGCTATAATATCCCTCCCAGTCGTATACCTGACGCTTGCCGTTCGGGCCCTCGGCGCAGGCCCCATCGAACCAGACCTCGGAGACCTCGCCGTAGTTCGTCAGGAGCTCGCGGAGCTGGTTCTTGAAGTGCTCGTTGTACCGCGGCGAATCGCCGTAGCTCGGCTCGTGGCGATCCCATGGCGAGAGATAAACGCCGAATTTCAAGCCGGCCTTCCGGCAGGCCGCCGCGACCTCATCGACGACGTCGCCCTGACCGTCCCGCCAGGGCGAGTTCTTGACGGAATGCTCGGTAAACCGGCTCCGCCAGAGACAGAACCCGTCGTGGTGCTTGGCCGTGACGATGAGCCCCCTGACCCCAGCGGCCTTGACGGCCTCGGCCCACTGGCCGGCTTCGAAGTCCGTTGGGTTGAAGAGCTTCGGGTCTTCCGTCCCCTGCCCCCATTCCCGGTCGGTGAAGGTGTTCATGCCGAAGTGGACGAAGGCCTGGAACTCGAGGGCCTGCCAGGCGAGTTGCCGTTCATATGGCACGACCCGCGCCGCTTTCGCTTCAAGCTCGGCGATCGTGTCTGTCGGGAGGATTGTCATGCTGCCCGGGACGGGCGCCTTTTCTTCATAATAAGACGCCGACCTCGAACAGCCGAAAGGGGAAAGAACAACGGCGGCCAGCGCGGCCGCGATGACGACGTTCATCGCTTGGAACGAATGTCTCATGGCCTCTCCCCTGCCGTGAACTTGGTGCGGCATTTCCCGCTCCAATATACAGAAAACGGACGGACGGCACCTAGCCTTATTTTTCTGCCCCCCCCGGCGGACGCTGCCCGGGGCAGTGATGGGAGCCGTGCATAGCCCCCGTAGCGGAGGGGCGGCAGGGAGCGAATTCTGAGAAGCGACCGGCAGAAGTGAGGCGGAGCGGCTCGTAGTCTCACTTCTGGGAAATATCTAGATCAAGTCTTGGATATCAGTCCTCAGAAGATTCGTAATATTGAAGATTCCCTGGCCGACCGCCGGGACTGGTTCCCGGGGGCCCGGGGGAGATGCATGGCTCCCATCACTGACAAAAACGAGCAGCGTCCGCCGTTGACAACTCCCGGGGCGTGAATTATGCTCCCCCTCGCGAAAAGAGGACCTCCGGCGTCCCGATAGAAAGGAGCGCGCGATGGACCCTGCCATCACCCTGAACGCCGTCGATTACGCCATCATCGGCGGCTACATCCTGGTCATGATCCTCGTCGGATACTCGCTCAAGAAATACATGAAGACGGGCGAGGACTTCTTCCTTTCCGGCCGGTCGCTCCCCGGCTGGATCACCGGTCTGGCCTTCCTTTCGGCCAACCTGGGGGCCCTCGAGGTCATCGGCATGGTGGCCAACTCGGCCAAATACGGCATCGCCACGGTCCACTTCTACTGGGTCGGGGCCATCCCGGCCATGGTCTTCCTGGGCATCTTCATGATGCCCTTCTACTACGGCAGCCGGGTCCGGACCGTCCCCGAGTACCTCAAACTCCGCTACAACGAGGCCACGCGCGGCCTCAACGCCATCTCCTTCGCCATCATGACCGTCCTCATGAGCGGCATCAGCCTCTACGCCATGGCCCTCCTCTTCAAGCTCATGCTCGGCTGGTCGCTCACCGGGAGCATCCTCTTCGGCGCGGCCGTCGTGCTTCTCTACGTTTTTTGGGGCGGCCTGTCGTCTTCGATCTACAACGAGGTCATCCAGTTCTTCCTCATCTGGCTCGGCCTCCTGCCCATCGTCTTCCTCGGCCTCAAGGAAGTGGGCGGCTTCGCCGGGTTCGTGGCCAAGCTCAAGGAGCCCCTCCTCCATTCGGTGAAATTCCTGGGGACGAGCAACAACCCGCTCGGCGTCGACTGGTTCGGCGTGGTCATGGGCCTCGGCTTTGTCCTGTCCTTCGGCTACTGGACGACCGACTTCCTCGTCGTCCAGCGGGCCCTGGCCTCGAAGAACATCAACGCCGCCCGGATGACGCCCATCATCGCCGCGTTTCCCAAGATGTTCGTCCCGATCATCGTCGTCATCCCGGGGCTTGTCGCCCTGCTCGTCCTGCCGGAGTTCAGCCAGGCCGCCCTGCCCACGGCCGATTACAATTCCGCGCTGATCCTCCTCATGAAGCACTACCTGCCGAACGGTCTGCTGGGACTGGCCATCACGGCCTTGCTCGCGAGCTTCATGTCCGGCATGGCCGGCAACGTCACGGCCTTCAACACGATCTGGACCTACGACATCTACGGCAGCTACATCAAGAAAGGGAAGTCCGACTCCCATTATCTGAGGATGGGCCGGTACGCGACCGTCTTCGGCATCCTGATCAGCGTGGGCACGGCCTACATCGTCCAGTCGTTCCCGAACATCATGGACTACATGCAGCTCGTCTTCTCCTTTTTCAACGCACCCCTCTTCGCCACATTCCTCCTGGGGATGTTCTGGGCCGGAGCCACGGGCTGGGGCGGTTTCTTCGGCCTGCTCGTCGGCATCCTGACGGCGGCCGTCCATTACCTGTTGTACCGGCTCGGCGTCCTCCACTACGCGAGCGACATGGCCGCCAATTTCTACCAGGCCTGGTGGGCCTGGCTCGCCGACTTCGTCGTTACGATCGGGGTCAGCCTCTTCACGAAGAAGCGGAACCCTCAGGAACTGGCGGGTCTCGTCTTCGGTCTGACGCCGAAGACCAAGGCGGCGGCCCGTTGGCTGGCGCGGCCGGCGGTCTGGGGGACGCTGGCGATCATCATCGCCGTCCTCCTCAACATCATCTTCTGGTAGTCGGACCGGCGCCCGTCAAGGAGTGAACCATGAACGAGAAGATCGAAATGAAAGACCAAGAGACGGGAATGGGCCAAGGGCACGTCCTCGACCTCAAGCTCCCGATCGGCTGGCTCCTCAGCGCCTACGGGCTCCTGCTCGGGATCTACGGC
>Ga0214473_10002179_pt1 | contig 24388 bp, 17 predicted proteins | sample RVTome_7_FD_203509 | JGI IMG/M metagenome (GOLD analysis project Ga0214473, IMG submission 203509) | Soil microbial communities from uranium-contaminated site in the Upper Colorado River Basin, Wyoming, United States - RVT98D197 | ecosystem: Environmental > Terrestrial > Soil > Contaminated >... | reverse complement strand
GGTACAGTCTGTCATGGAAATGGCCTTTCTGTTGGAGTACGGGATCGGTCACAACCCCTTACTCTACAAGCAGTTAGGCCATTTGTCTATACAAAAATGCGGAAACCCTGTGAAATATGCGGGTTAGAGTACCTCGTGCCGTTGTTCATCATGCTGCATTTGGCCGCACTCTGCCAGGCACGACGGCACGCATCGACCGAGTATTCACGAGGGATGGCCTGACGCGGCGCTGTACCTGGCCGCGGCATCATCACTTCTCAGGGTTGTAGCTCCCTGTGCCGCCGCTCAAGGTCAACTCCGCCACCGGCTCGTCCGGATCGTTGCTGCCGACCGCCAGCCTCGCATAGTCGTAGCTCTGCGATGCGGCCGGCGCAAAACGCACGATGATCGTCGTGCCGGTCAGAGGAGAAACGGTGACGGGAAGCGCCGGCGGTGACACCAGGCTGTAGCCGGTCTTGTTCAGGCCCACCAGTTCAAGCGAGTGTACCTGCAGATCGGCAGTGCCGGTATTGCGGATGTCAAAGGCAAGATCGGCATGAGAGCCGACGGCGGTCGGAGGGAATGCCAGGGCGCTCGGGGCCAGCTCGATATCAGGCTCCTGGGCAACGAACGTGGCGGCGGGCAATTCGAGCACCTGCCATTCGATGTGGCTCTGCTGACCGGGGAACTGACGCTCGATGTGGAGGTTGTCATCGGCGGTGAACTCCGCCGTCGAAAACGTCCGCGGGTAGAGGTCTCCGGTCCCGTTGCAGGTTTGGCCGTGGAAGTACATGGCTCTGCTGGTATCGACAGGCTGTGCCAGGCGACAGTCGGCGTACATCCAGCCGGCGTCATCGGAAAGATCGATCCGGCCGCGCTGGGCCGAGGCGGACGGACCGAAATCAATCACGTGATACTCGACGTAGCGCGTCCCGGTAGTACCCGTGTACTGATAGAACTGGACGGTGTCACTGGAGACCAGGCGTCCGGCGACCGCCGAATAGGCCAGTCCGTTTACCGTGGATCGGGCCTGATAGAGGAGAATGGAGGAACTCGGATTGACGGGCAGAATCTTGGCCGAAGCGGGCGCTGTCGAGGAAGCGCCGGTGAAATGCAGGTTGCCGTGCTGGACGCGGGCGACTGCCGCCGGGTCAAATTCGACGACGACCCAATTGTAATTGGTGACGGAGTGGCCCGCGGCCGCCCTCTCTATGCGCACGGTGGTGCTCGAATTGACATAGGCGGTCAGGAGGGCCTCATGGTAGTAGGTTCGAGCGGCCGAAGACGTGTCGGCGGTCACGAAGGCTATGCACCGCGAGGGATCCACTCTGACCTCGGGTACGACGGGACCCAGGACGCGCCGGCCTGTTTGTGGTTGCGCTCCGTTGAGGGCGGCATCGATGGAGATCTGATCGTTGCCGAGAGACCCGCTGCCGCGATACACCTGAAATTGCCGGCCGAGGCACTCGACAACCTGCCAACTGACCCATGTGGAATTCGCGGGCGAGGCTCGTTCGATTCTCAGGGTATCGCTATCCAGCAGGCGCCCCCTGGCCATGACGACGTTGGCATTCTCCTCTCCCGGCTGCCAGCCGGTGCCGTAGCTGAACAAGGCGAAGGCCCGGCCAGTGTCGTTGACGGGCAGGATATCCACGTCGGTGCGCGTGCCCTGGACTCTCGTTCGGCCGGACTGTACCCGGTAGCCGGTGTAGTAGCCGGTCGCACCATGCGTGGAGAAGCCCGCCGTGGCATCGGCCCATCGGCCGCCGGCGGAGTTCCAAGCGTAGAGTCGATGGTAGTACTCCGTGGCGGCGTCCAGGTCGGTGAGGTCCAGGTGGAGTGCCCCGGCCGCGCGCGGCCCGAGGTCCGCGAGATAGTCCCATCTTCTTGCATCGGTGCCGGCGTTATTCTCGCCCCAGTAGACGTGGACGTTGGGGTCCTCGCCTCCGGTGTCGAGGATCTGGCCGCCGAGCCGGGCGGAACTGCTTGTGATATACGTTGCCCGCTTGTTGGCGACTTCGGGACGCACGGTGGGCGTGAACTTGTAGTCGAGCGTGACGTTGAGGAACCCACCCTGCGCTGGGTAGAATTGCGATCTTGGATTGCCGTCTTTCGCAAAGGTGAATGTCGCCCGATTGAACTGATTTTTCGTGGCGTTGTTGTTCGTCAATTCGAATTTTATGTAATACGTGCCGTCCGGCACTTGTACGCCGCTGCGGTCGGTCAGGTCCCAGATGGTCGTATGCTGCTGGTACGCCTTCGGTGTGGCGCCGGTGAAGCCGTCGATATTGCTGCCATCGGCCGCATTCCACTGGGTCAAGTGGTGATGCTCGATGACTCCCCATCGTCCGATGGTCTTGACGAACGCGCCGGCGGCGTTCTCGACCCAGACGGCCTGCACGTGTTGCGGGTCGAAATTGAGCTCGCCTTTCGGCGAGGTCGTCGTGAAAGTCACCACCAGTTTCCAGCCCCCGTAGAGGGGGGCCGCGCCGAGGCCATGCCAGGCGAGCCACAGGACCGCCGCCCACGCGAAGATGCTCCTGAAAGAATCACGTCGTCTCACGGTTAAGCTCCAGTTGTCTGTCATAAGGCGGAGTTCTGCAAAATGGAAGTTGGTCGGCCATCGCGCATGCGGCCTGAGTCACCTGCCCGAGAACGGCCTGCACTGCAGGCGAAAGCTGCACGCCATAGTCGATGACGGCCGGCTCCACGCCGAGTATCACTACCTGCGGTCTCGATTCCGCTGGCAGCAGCCGCAGCGCCGCTGCGATCCCGAGCTCATGCAGTGAGACGTGCTTGTGGACCTGAACATCGTTGACATCCAGGAAATAGATCGACCCGGGCGGGCCGCCGGCAGTTACCGCGTCGATAGCCACGACCACATCGATGCTCTCGAACAACTCCAGCGCGTCGAGCAGGGCGGTGCCGACCTCAGCAAGGATGATCCCTTCGGGGGGGTGCTCACTGAGCGCGCGGATCGCGTGTACGCCGACGCCGTCGTCCATGAGCAGGATGTTGCCCAGCCCCACAATTGCCGCGCGAACGTGTTCCTGCCGCCGGACCATCACAAGCCGTCCAATTTCAGTACGTTGCTCTTGTGCTTCGGTTTCACCACGTGTGCCGCACAGTCCAGGCACGGGTCGAACGAGTGAATGACTCGCATCACTTCGATGGGCTCGTCGACATTCTGCACGGGCGTGCCGAGCAGGGCCTCCTCCAGCGGGCCAAGGATACCCTTATTGTCACGCGGGGATACGTTCCATGTCGTAGGAGTGATCACCTGATAATGCGAGATCCTGCCCTCGGCAATCCCGATCCAGTGTCCCAGTGCCCCTCGCGGCGCCTCCGTCAAACCCATGCTCGAAGCCGATTCCGGCACCGTTGGTCGCTCATAGACGGGACCTTCCGGAACGAGCTCTTCGAGCCAATCGCGTGCGGCCAGCGCGATCTTCAGGGCCTCTCTGGCCCGGGCCAGGTGGCGGTCCATGACCGAGATCCCGTTGTGATAGTCGCTATTGACCCACATGCGAGCGAGGGGCCCCACCTCGTACGGCCTGCCCTCGTAGCGCGGGGCCTTGAGCCAGGAATAGGCGTACTCTTTGGAGGTCGGATCGACCGCCTTCGTTTGACCCGAAGCGGGGTTGAGGCCGTCGGTGTTGTTCTTGAACCATGAGTGCGTCACGTGCTCCGCGATGGATGCGGCGTCGAGCGGCAGGGGAGTTGCAGAGCCCTCCAATACGTGTCCGCCGGCGAGCAGTTTGTCGACCCCCGTGTCGTCCAGCTCAAATACCCCAAAAGCCAGGAGATTGCCATATCCGCGTCCCACGCGGAGGTAGTCGCTGTATTGTGACGCGAGCAACTCGGCGTCGGGTATATACCGGTCTTGGATGAAGCCGATCAGCTCGTTCAGGTAGGCCCCGTAACTGGCGATGCGTTCCGGCCTGGGATTGGCCGTGAATCCGCCCGCGATGTAGGCCGGCGGATGGGGCAGCCGCCCGCCGAACAGGGCCCCCATCTCGTGACCTTTGCGTCGCATCTCAATGGCCTTGAGGTAGCCGGCCATAAGAGCCTCGGAAGCCTTCTGATCGAAGCGCCTGTCCACGTTCCACTCCGCCTGCCAGGGAGGCATCGCCGGTCCGGCGATGAAGTCGGGCAGCGCCAGAAGGTAGAAATGCAGGATGTGAGACTCGATGAAATTGGCGGCATTCACCAGGTTGCGCATGATCCGCGCGTTTGCCGGCACGGTGACGCCGCAGGCGGCGTCGAGGGCTTTGACCGCCGCCATGCTGTGTGCCACGGGACAAACACCGCAAATTCGCTGGGTAATATGCTGGGCGTCTCGCGGGTCGCGGCCGACGAGAATATTCTCGATGCCGCGGAACATGACGCCGCCCGCCTGGACGTTGACCACCTGCTGAACACCGTTGACGGTGTCAAATTCGACCTCGACCAGCAGATGACCTTCGATGCGGGTCACCGGGTCAAAAGAGGCTGTTACTTTCATCGTTGCCGGATCCTCAAGAATAGAAACTTCCGCCCGGGAAGTCCGGTTCGGTACATCCGAGGCATACGCTGTTGGCGTCCACGCACCAGTTCACGCCGTTGTTCCATTTGCGCTTCCAGCAGTCGCTGAAGGTTGTTTTGCCGCGACAGCCGAGATCGAGCACGCAACGGTTGTCCTGGCCGAAACTCGTTGCCATGGTGCTGTTCAGGCGCGGGCAGTTGTCGTGCAGCTTGGCGCCATAGAGGGCGATAGGACGGTCATACGCGTCGAGCTCGATGGTGCTCCCGAGAATCAATTGCACGACCGTCCACGTGATCCAATCCGGGTGGGCCGGGCACCCCGGGACGTTGATAACGCTTTTTCCCGTGGCTTCTTTGACGCTGACGATATCCGTCGGATTCGAGCCGGAACGAGGAATGCCTCCAAACGAGGCGCAGGCGCCGATGCACAGGATCGCCGCGGCGTCGGCAGCCAAATCGAGGACGGCCTGCTGATACGTGACTCGCCGGCCCTCATAGATCCACACCTGGCAGGCGCGTCCGCCGAACGCCCTCGCGACGCCGCCCTCGAGCGCAAGGACGTATCCTCCGCGGCTCCGGGCCTCGTTGATCATCGTGACCGCCGTCTCGCCGGCGGAGGACATTACCACGGTGTGATAGGCGAGATCGATCGACCGGATCAGAATATCGTCGGCCGTGGTTTGGCCGGCGTCCGCGGCCGGATCGATCCGGTTCAGAAACGAAATCGAATCCCCCTGACATCCGCTGCCATGCAGCCACAGGACGGTGGGAGCAGCCTTGTCCATGATCGCCGCCTCCAGGCGTCCGAGTACCAGGGGGGTAAGGTTCATCGCTCCGGCGCAAGCGACACAGTGTCTAAGAAAGGTTCGGCGCGTGAGATGCATCACCTGGCTCCAACTCCACGGGGTGCAATGAGAACAATTCGACCCAGACACTACATGCCTATTTTTATACCGGATCGTCCCTCCGATGTCAACCTGCAATTTCCGTGAATTTCCCCGAATCCCCTGCGAATGCGGGGGGATTCTTCGTATTCGGCATCGGGAATACCTGTATTTGCGGAGCCGGTATGTCAGAATGGCAGCGGCAGGGCTTGCCGCGCACGGCGTTCCTCTGCCGCCGCCGGCAAAAAGATGACGGCTGCCGTAGGCAGTTGGCTTGGAATGTGGTATATTGGTGACGTTGGTGGAAACGGCTGCATGATGGGTGCGGCACGTGAAAGGTTCATGAGCAGGTCCGTCCTGAGCGGTGGAGGAGACATGCCGGCGGGCAGAATCGAAAAACCGAGGAACAAGAATACGATGAATAAGGTCATTCTCGCTTTGCGGCAACTCCGCAATTTCACCGTTCGTGCTTTGCGTTTCGATATTTCCCGTGCGTGTGCGGCCGGGGTCTTCGTACTGGCGGCAATGTCCCAGGCGGCAGGGGGCAGGGAGGCGATCTGGATCGAGGGCGAGAACTGCGCCGGCACCTCGTTCAACCGGCACGGGTGGTATCAGAATACGAATGTCAGAAAGGACCTGCTCTCGCCCGGCACGCCCGGCGGCGCCGCCGGCGCCTGGCTCGCGCACTACACGGGCAAGGGTTCCAGCGAGCGGGCCTCGGCGACGTATCAGATCACCCTCACGGAGGGCGGGACGTATTCATGGTGGATTCGGCTCAATCCGTTCAGCAACAGCAATGGCGGCGGGAACTACAGCTATCGCTACCGGCAAGGCCGCGGCGCGTGGACGGCGTGGAACACCCTGGAGGTCTCCGAGGCGAAGGACCAGATGATCGACCTCGTCGAACCGGGCATCGACATCCGCTTCATCGCGTGGTGCTACGGCGGCGCGCTCGAGCTCGCGCGAGGCTCGTGCGAGCTGGAGGTCAGCCTGGCCCGGCGGGAAGGCGACGCCGACAACCACGGCGGCATCGACGTGATGGCGCTCGTCAATTTCCCGTGGGCGCCGGCCGGGGTCATTCCGCCCGATCCCGACATCCCGGCATCGGGGCCGGGCGACTGGTTCGTCCTGATGGCCGGACCCGATCCGTTCTCCGCCGACTCCATCATCGACATGAGCCGCTTGATCGGGAAACCCGCCGGCAGTCACGGGGCCCTCGCCTCCCGCGGCAAAGATTTCGCCTTTGAGGATGGCGCACCCGTCAAGTTCTGGGGCATCGACGCCTCCATGACGGACACGGTCGAGTCCCAGGAGCGCCAGGCGAGGTTCTACGCCAAGCACGGGATCAACATGGTCCGCCAGCACCCCGTGGAGAGCGTGCTCGGCTCGCTGATTCGCGACGCGAACGGCCGGCACTTCGACGCCGCCAGGCTCGACAAGTTCGACCGCTGGTTCAGCATTCTCAAGAAGAACGGCATTTACATGACATGGTCGATCTTCTATCACCATGTAGTCCTCCCGGACCAGGGGATCGACCCGGCCCTCTACAACGAATTGCCCGGCCAGGGCGCCGGCAAAGACACCTACGGCCTGGCGACGTTCATCCAGGAGTACCAGGACTCGCAGTGGCAGTACGCAAGCGAGCTGCTCAACCACGTCAACCCCTACACTCATCTGGCCTACAAGGACGATCCGGCCCTGGCGATTGTGGAGACGCGAAATGAGGACAGCGTGTTCTTCCACAATCCGCTGAATGACGGCTTCGTCACGGGCAAGTCGTATCCGAACCACGGGGCGAGGCTGAAGCTCCTGTGGCAGCAGTGGGTCAAGGGCAAGTACAAGAACGACCAGGCGCTGAGCCGGGCCTGGGGCGCGGGACGCAGGACCAAGCCTGCCAACAACGGCGACGGATCGGTGCGCAGCCGTCCTGACTCGGTGGATGAGACGAATATGTACATCTACGCCGCGTGGGAGATGGAAAAGGACGGCCCGCGATGGAACAAGAGCAGCGAGAAAGCACGGATGGGCGACTTCATCCGCTTCTTAGCCGAGATGCAGCGGCAGACCTATGAGACGTACCAGCAGCGGCTGCGCGACCTGGGCTACAAGGCGGTGACGGTGAGCACGGCCTGGTATGCCGGCGGCCCGGCCGCCTCCGCCGCCAATCTCTGGACCGACGACGCCATGGGCGCGATCGACCGGCACAACTATTGCGGCGGCGGGGCCGGCGGACACGGCATCACCACGGGCAAGGTCAACAGCCAGACGCACCTCGACAAGCCCGGCCGCGGCATCCTGTCCAGCGGCCTGTGGCAGGTGGAGGATAAGCCCTTCATCATGACCGAGTGGACGCAGATGCCGCCGAACCAGTGGAAGGCGGAGATCGCCCCGCTGATGGCGTTCTACGGGCTGGGCTTGCAGGGCTGGGACGCGTCGTACCACTTTGCCGGCTCGCGCAGCTACATGGGCAACGGCTGGCCCGGCATGAACTCCTACGTGACGGAGACGCCGCACTACATCGGCCAATTTCCCGCCCTCGCCTTCGCGATCTACAACGGCCACTTCGCCGAGGGCCAGATCGTCTCCGCACGGCGGCTGTCCACAAGCGCGATCTTCGCCGGCACTGACGTCCTGCAGCAGACCTCCGGCCGCGTCGGCGGCGATGAGAATGAGCTGCTCGCCCACGGCGACACCCCCGTCGAGGCGCTTGCCGCCGGACGAGTGACACTCAAAGTGGCAGACGGCCAGCCGCTGTCGTACCTTGGCGAATTGAGCGACTGGATCAATGGCCGCACGCAGATCGTGCGAAGCAACACCGGCCAACTCACGTGGGATTACGGGGACAAGGTCGTCACCGTCCGCAGCGACAAGACACAGGGCGTGATCGGCTTCGCCGCCGGCGGCACGTACGACCTGCCCGGCGTGACGATCAAGGAGATTGCGACGCCCTTCATCTCGCTGCTGTTCACGCCGCTGGACAACCGCCCGCTGATCGAGTCCGGACACATCCTCGTCACCGCCTTAGCCAGGGACAAGCAGCTCGGCACGGCGTACAACGAGGACGGCACAGAATTGGTCGAGACCGGCGGCCCGCCCCTGCTGCTCGAACCCGTCCAGGCGACGATCACGCTGAAAGGCAGCCCCGCGACTTCCGTGCAGGTGGTCGACGTCTACGGCGTCCCGACCGGCCGGCAAGTCGAGCGGACCGGCGACACTTTCCGCATCGACGGCCGCTATGCAACCTATTACTATGAAGTCCGAAGGTGACAGGGGAAAGCGGGCGCCATGTCTACGCTTGCGTAGACATGCTTGCCTCGACGGCGAAACTTGAAATTAGAACGCGGTGAAGTATTCGGGGCGGCCGTCGTCGGCGTCGTAGTGGGTGGCGTCCTCGATCTCGGACTTGACGCAGATGCGTTCGATGTGCTCGGCCCGTTTGGTGTTGCTGTCCACGGTGACGAGGATGCCGTTCATGCGGACGTCGCCGGTGGCGACCTCGAAGGGCACGGGCATCTGGGTTCGGAAGGATTTGAGGACGCTCTGGGTCTTTCGGCCGAGGACGGAGTCGTGGGCGCCGGTCATGCCAACGTCGGTGATGTAGGCGAGGCCCTTGGGCAGGATCGTCTCGTCGGCGGTGGCGACGTGGGTATGTGTGCCGAAGCAGATGCCGGCCCGGCCGTCGAGGTGGTATCCCATCGCGATCTTCTCGCTGGTGGCCTCGGCGTGGAAATCGACGACGAGGATGTCCGCCTGCTGTTGGAGCCTGGGAATCCACTTGTCGGCGGCGGCGTAGGGGCAATCCGCCGGCTTCATGAAGAGCCGGCCGATCAGGGCCAGGACGCCAACGGTCGTCCCCTTGCCGGTCTGGTACACGCCCGTGCCCCTGCCGGCGGCGCTCTCGGAGAAGTTGGCCGGCCGAACGATGTTGGTGGCCGTCTCCAGGGTCTCGATGATATCGCGCTTACGGAAGGCATGGTCGCCCAGCGTGATCAGGTGCACGCCGTAGCGCAGCAGCTTCTCGTAGATCTGCGGGGTGAGCCCGGACCCGCCGGCGGCGTTCTCCGCGTTGACGATGACGCAGTCGATGGACCGCTCATCCACCAGGTTCCTGAGCTTGTCCGCCAGGACCCTGCGGCCCGGCCGGCCGACGACATCGCCGATGCATAGGATGTTCAACTTCATGGATGGCCTTGATTTCGGTCCTCTTGGTCCTTGAGGTCCTTTAGGCCGCAAGGGACCTCAAGGACCTCATGGACCTAATGTCTTATTTCGCGTACTCGACGCAGCGGACTTCGCGGAGCAGGGTCACCTGGATCTCGCCGGGATAGGTCATTTCCTGCTCGACCTTCAGGGCGATATCGCGGGCGACCTTCATAGCCGCCTCATCATCGACCTCGTTGGCATTGACGATGACGCGGATTTCGCGTCCGGCCTGGATGGCATACGCGCTCTCGACGCCCTTGAAGCTGGTGGCGATCTCCTCCAGCTTCTCGAGCCGCTTGATGTATCGCTCCAGGGTTTCGCGTCTGGCGCCGGGGCGCGAGGCGCTGATGGCGTCCGCGGCGGCAATCAGCGGCGTGTACGGGTTGTCCGGCGGAACATCGCCGTGATGCCCGGCTACCGCGTTGAGCACGATCGGCGACTCGTTGAACCGCTTGAGGTAGTTGGCTCCGATGTCCGGGTGGCTTCCCTCGACGTCGTGGTCGATGGCCTTGCCGATATCATGGAGCAGACCGGCCCTGCGGGCCATCGAGCCGTCCAGGCCCAGCTCGTCGGCCATAGCCTGGGCCAGGAATGCGACTTCGACGCAATGGCGCAGGACGTTCTGGCCGTAGCTGGTTCTGTAGCTCAAGGCCCCGAGCACGCTCATGACCTTGTTGGGCAGGCCGCGGACGTTGGTTTCGACCGCTGCATCCTTGCCGAGCTGGAAGATCTTATGGTTGACGTCGGTCTTCGTCTGGGCGACCAGCTCCTCGATCCGTGAGGGATGGATTCGGCCGTCCTGGATGAGTCTTTCCATGGACAGGCGTGCGACCTCCCGGCGGACCGGGTTAAAGCCGCTGACGACGACCATGCCAGGGGTGTCGTCCACGATGACATCGACGCCTGTGGCCTTCTCGAAGGCGCGGATGTTGCGGCCTTCCCGGCCGATGATCCGGCCTTTCATGTCGTCGTTGGGGATATCCACGGTCGAGACGGTCACTTCGCAGGTCTGTTCGGCGGCGTAGCGCTGGATGGCCGTGCTGATGATGTGCCGGCTCTTTTCCTCCGCCGTTTCCTCCGCCTCCTCGACCTTGCGCTGGATCAGGGAGGACATCTCGTGTTCGCACTCGTCCTCCAATCGCTTGAGCAGGAGTTCCCGGGCCTCCTCGATACCCATGGCGGTGATCTTGAGCAACTGGTTCTTCTGCTGCGCGACCAAGACCGATAACTGCTTGTCCTTCAACTCGGTGTTACGAAGCCGTCGGTCCAGCTCCTGTTCCTGCTCTTTCAGGCCCTTTTCCTGCTGCTGGAGGAATTCGCTCTGGCGATTGAGGGCGTCCTCCCGTTTTGAGAGCCTGTTTTCGGCCTCCCGTAACTCGGTTCGAGTCTGGTTGGCCTCTACGGTGAACTCTTCTTTCTTCTTAATGGCTTCAGTGGCGGCCTCGATCTGGGCGGATTTGATGATGTTCTCCGCCTCTCGTTTGGCTCCATCGATTTGCCTTTGGAGGTCCTCTGCCCGTGTCTTGGCCCGTGTTCTGGCGAACATCTGGAGGACAATAGCACAAAGGCAGACCCCAAGGATGAAGCTGACGATCGTGGCGAGGCCGGTTTGAAGCGGCGTGATCTGCATCAATACGGCGTCCATGATTCCTACCTTTCCACACCACGGCGTTGCGATATAACGGCTACTGGGGACGCCAGGTCCATGGGCCGGCAGGAAAGCTCAAAGAAGTGCCATGAATAGCAGAATCCACTCGCCAAACGGACAAAATCAGCCCGACAAGAGCCCTGGGCCCTGTTGATCCGGTAATCTACCGATATGCAGACTTGTTATTGCCCGGATATTCACTGATCTTATACTCAATACCACCGCTCCCTCGCTGGAAAGCGATTCACGTTTGCGAGTTGATTGCGTTTCACGCCAAACTCGCCCTCACGGGCCGCAGAACGCGGAAGCCACCGGGGTCTTCGCGCGTTCCGACCGGCTTGATGAAGGTGTCTTCGCAACTTAGCCACCGTATGAGACAAGCTCAAAAATGCCCATCCCAGCATACCATCCGTCTCCGCGCTAGCCTTCGCTATGCCGCAGAATACGGATGGCCAGCAACTTTGTTCGTCCACAGTTGCCTGTTTCGTCGGCTATGTTAGGGAGTTGCTGAACGTCCGTCAAGAAAAAAACTCCAAAATCGGGGCGACAGAGGGGATAATTCGCTCCCCCCGGCGTGCCCTGGGAAGGCCGAGCAGTTATCGGACGCGATGTGCCGATGCGAGAGACTGTCCCGCCCGGCCGGGAAGAAAGGGGGGGACCGAACAGGGGAGTTGGGACGCCGATGGCTCGCTCGTATACTCGAAGGACCATCGGCAAGCTGGCGCTTGCCGCTGCCACCCGGAGAATACGTTGCCGATCAGACGCCTTCCGAGCGTGGAAAAGGCTTGTTCTCGACAGGGACGTGGGACGCCGGATGAGTCGGGGCCGGGGGTCAGCACCACATCTTCAGGACCTTCGGCAGGACCTTGAAATGGAAGGACGTGCCCTTGCGATAGATGTTGCCGTCGATCTGTGCGTAGCGCTCCCGCTGCATAGTGATCTGGATCTCGCCGGCCTTGCGGTAGATGCCCATCTTGTTCTCGTTGAGAAAGGCATTGGCCATGTTCTGGACGATCTCGCCCCAGCTCGAGTTGATGGCAAGCAGGTGCAGGTAGCCATCGTCGAAAACAGCGTGCGGAACCACCTTCATCTTGTACCCGTAGTAGGGGATTTTCGTCACGATGGCCGTGACGGCGCCCGGCACGACCAGCTCCTGTCCATCGACGAGGATAGACATGTCGCAGCGCTCGAGATCGGCAAAAAACGAGCCAAAGGCCGCCATGGCGTACGCCTGTGGGCCGGTGATGCCGCTCTCGCGGAGCACCTCGCGACGATTGATGATGTCGCCCTCAATCCCAATGCTGCTCATGAACGCCTTTCGCCGGCCGTCGCACAGGATCAGATCGAGATGGCGCAGCCGGCCCTCCTTGATCTTCCTGGCGGCTCTGGTCAGTTGCGGCGGCAGGTCCAGCGCGTAGCCCAGAGCACAGCCGGAGCCAAGCGGCAGGTAGGAAAAGGTGGTATCGCCATCTATGGCGTTGATGGCATCGGAAAACGAGCCGTCGCCGCCGGCGATGACCAGAACTTCGGCCTCGCGGGCCAGGCCGGTCCCGCACTGCACGAAGTCCTCCCTGGACCGGGTATCGAGGCCCCGGATCTCGCAGTCGCCCAGGATGTCCTTGACGGCCTGCAGCGTTCGAGCCTTGCGGGCGGCGTTTGTACCTCCCGCCATCGGATTGACCAGCACGCCGAACTTCACGTGTCGATATTCTCCGTCTATTCATTCTGTTGCCTGTATGGCATCTGCCACCCACCCATCAGGATGGTCTGTCCGTCCCTCCGCCGGATAGCCACCGCCAGGAATTATACGAATTTGCAGGAGGCTCGGCAAGCAAGGCAGGGGCCGCTGATACCGGATATTGGTCAGTAGTCTCTGAATCTGCGCATCCAAGCGGGCCAATCTTCCGGCTCTACGCCTCCCGCTTTGGTCCACGGCCCGGCCGTGTTGCAGTCCCGGTACCATTTGAGCATCCAAAGTTCCTTGAGACTCACCTTCCGGGTCGACCAGTCCATAAACACGCAGTTGACACCGCCCTGGTGACGATTGACGCAGAAGCAATCCATCAGCGTTTGAGGGGGCCAGACATTCTCGTAGGGTGGCGGGGGCAGGGAATCTCCGCCGACGCCCGCTGCAACGACGCAATCCAGGAGGACCGGGACGTTGGCAGCCTCGCGAGCCACAGAGGTCACCCACTGCCTGCGATCTGCCTGAATCGCCTCCTCCGGCAGCGGGTCGGGTCGGCCCGGAATATCAGGGTCTACGACAGAGAAATTGAGGCCGTAGCTGCCCAGCATCGGCGGGGCGACGTTCAGCAGATTGAACAAGCCGCCTGTGATCTTCCATGCGGAGAACGTACTGCCTCTGCCACCCGCGAGCGGGACCGGAGGCGGAACCGGAGTTCCGTCAGGGCCGACGATCGCCGGCAGAAACTTGGAGGCCGTCGGGCACAGGAGGATTTCTCTGTCCTCGACCCACCACCGCTTCATCGGCCCCAGCCAGAACGTCACATCGACAGGAAAGAACTTTCCGTCGTTGTCCGCCGTGTAGAGTCCGAAGGCTAAGCCCCATTGATGCAGGTTGGATTGACAAGCCAGGGTTCGCGCCTGCTTTCTCACCCGCTGCAAGGCCGGCGTGAGGATGGCCATGAGCAAGGCGACAATCGAGATGACCACAAGCAGCTCAATGAGAGTAAAGCCGCAGGGATCTACTTTCCGGGCGTCGTTCCCGGCCTGCAGACGCCGCAAAGGCGTGCGGCCTCCGTCTTCACGGCGCGCGTCCCAATCTCTGTCGCACAGCATTCTCTTTCCGCTCATGGCCTGTTCCCCTGGATGAGCCCTATTTTACCACGCGTGCAGTGGTGAAATCAAGCCGCAACACTGCCCATCTCAGGGCAAACGCAAAGTCGCCCGAGAGATGGGTGGCAGCGTCAAGCGCAGCTTGGCGATGGCGTCTTTCGTACGCATGAGCCCATCGCCAAGGCCTTCGGCCTTGACGCTGCCACCCATCCACGGGGATGGCAGCGGTCGTCAGATCCCCGTCCAGAGACTTTGCGTTTGCCCTGCTGCCCATCTATGTGTCGTACACCTGATGGCCTGTGAGATGTGGATTTCGGTTGATGCAGGGCGGCAAAGGGGTCATAATGATGAGGCCGCGAGGGTGTGGTCCTCGGGCAGGGGGAGACGCTGGTTCGCTGCGAGCGTGGCGGAATTGGCATACGCGCCAGGCTTAGGACCTGGTGTCCGAAAGGACGTGGAGGTTCGACTCCTCTCGCTCGCATTTTGGTCTTTGAGGTCCTTTACGTCCTGGAGATTCCAGGGGACCCAAAGGACTCAAACGACCTCAAGGACCTAAGGGACCCCTTTCGGGTGGGAGAAACAATGAAACGATGCATTCTCGTGATTGCCTGGCTCGCACTCACACTTCCGCTTGCGTCCTGCACCACCGCATCCAAGCCGACTCCGGCCTTCCATCCGTTGGCGGTGCTGGGGGCGTTCCGGCCGGAGGTCGTCCTGCTGGAGAAGATGCTGACCGATGCCAAGGTGCAGGAGATCGAGGGCATCACGTTCATGTCGGGCCGGTTTGGGAACAAGGCCATCGTCGTCGCCTGGACGGGGGTCGGCAAGGTCAATGCCGCGATGACGACGACGCTCCTGATCGAGCATTTCAAGCCGGCGCGCGTCATCTTTACGGGGATCGCCGGCGCCATCGATCCGAACCTGGAGCCGGGCGACATCGTCATTGCCAAACGGACGGCCCACCACGACATGGGGACCCTGTGGCCGGAAGGCATGGAGCACGGGGGCGTCAAGAGCCGCCTCACCGGCGAGGACAACCCCGTCTTCTTCCTCGCCGACCCGAATCTCCTGGCGGCCGCCGACTGTGGCGCCCGCAAGGCGGTCTTTGATCCCATCACCCTCCAGAGCGGCAAGCGGTCTCCAAGGGTTATCACCGGGACGATTGTCACCGGCGATGCCTTCGTGGCCTCCAGGGAAAAGGGCAAGGAATTTGAGGAGAAGCTCGGGGCCGACGCCGTGGAGATGGAGGGGGCCGCCGTCGCCCAGGTCTGCTACCAGCGGGACATCGGCTGCCTGGTCATCCGCAGCATGAGCGACAAGGCCGACGAGAGCGCGGTGATGGACAAGCAGATCTTCTACTCTCTGGCGGCGAAGAACTCGGCGAGTCTGGTCGCCGGGATGATCGAGTGTCTGGGCCCGTGATTCCGAGCGGCACATGAAGTTCAGGTGAGGGGACACAATGGTCAAAGAGTACTTCCGGCTCGACAGCAAACAGACCACGATCCGGACGGAAGTGGTTGCGGGAGTGACGACCTTTCTGACGATGGCCTACATCATCTTCGTCAACCCGGACATCCTCAGCGCCGCGGGCATGGACAAGCAGGCCCTGGTCGTCGTCACCTGCATTGCCAGCGCCATAATGACGGCGATCATGGGCCTGATCGGCAACGTTCCAATCGCCATGGCGCCGGGGATGGGACTGAATGCATTCATGGCCTACAGTCTCGTCAAAGCCGACCAGATCACATGGGAGACCGCCCTCGGGGTCGTGTTCCTTTCCGGTCTGCTGGGTTTCACGCTGACGCTGCTGGGCCTGCGCAAGCGCCTGGTGGAGGCCATCCCCGTGAGCCTCGTGTCGGCCATCGCCGTAGGCATCGGCCTGTTCATCACGTTCATCGGCCTGGTCAACATGGGGGTCATCGTGAAGAACGAAGCGACGCTCGTCGCTGCGGGCCCGCTGACCGCCACGGTGGCGATCGGTCTGGCCGGCCTGCTGATGATGGCGTTTCTGGAAATCCGAAGAATCAAGGGGGCGCTGCTCATCGGGATCGCCTTCTCCACGTTACTGGCGGTGATCTTCGGATACGTCGAGAAGCCGGCCTCGCTGGTCTCCTTCAACTTCGATATCCGGCCGGTGGCGTTTCGGCTGGACATCCTGGGCGCGTTCCACTGGAGTCTGTTCGGCAGTGTGTTCACGCTGTTGTTCATGGATATGTTCGACGGCATCGGCACGCTGGTCGCCTGCTGTCACGAAGCGGGCATGGTGGACGAGCGCGGCAGGATCAAAGACCTCGGCCGCCTGCTGGCGATCGACACCGGCGCGAGCATGGTGGGCGCGGTCCTCGGCACGTCGAACGTGACGGCCTACATCGAATCGGGCGCGGGGATTCAGCAAGGCGGGCGGACCGGCCTGACGGCGCTCGTCACGGCCCTGTGCTTCGTTCTGGCCCTGCTGTTCGTGCCTCTTGTCGGCGTCGTGCCGCCGTATGCGACGGCGCCGGCGCTCGTGATGGTGGGTCTGTTCATGATGAAGGAGATCAGACGGATCGACTTTGCCAATCTGGAAGAAGCGATGCCTTCGTTCATCATTCTGGTGATGATCGCTCTGAGCTACAGCATCAGCACGGGTCTGGCCTTCGGCTTCATCTCGTTCGCGCTCATCAAGCTGGCGGCGGGCAAAACCAGGGACGTAAAGCCTACGATGTGGGTGATCGCGCTACTATCTTTGTTGTTCGTGACGATGGACCGCCTGCGGGCCGTTCTCAATTTCTGATATGATTTCTGAAGGAGTGCAGCGATGGGAAAAGTCGGGATCGGGGTGAACATGGAATTCGTGCGGCACGCGGATAAGCCTTTTGAGTGGGGCGTCCAGAAGGCGGCTCAACTGGGCTATGAGTACGTCGAGCCGATGGTGCACTGGGGCCGCGAGCTGCTCAGTGAGGCCGGATACTTCCACAGCGTTTCGATGCTCGACGACCCGTACCGGATCAAACGGGCGTGTGAGAAGGCGGGGATCAAGCTGTCCGGGCTGTCCGCCCACACGCCGCTGTGCAAACCCGAGATCGGTACGGAGTACCTCAAGCAGGCGATCCGCTTCGCTGCCGAGTGCGGGGCGCCCGTGGTCAATACGGACGAGGGGCCCAAGCAGGTATGGACGACCGAGGACGAGGACTTCACGCTGATTCGCTACACGCTCAAGGAGGCCGCCGCCGTGGCCGAGCCTCGCGGCATCCTGGTCGGCATCGAGCCGCACCAGCAGTACAGCAAGACGCCGGACGGGCTGGACAAGATCCAGAAGCTCGTCCGCTCGAAAGCAATCGGCATCAACTTCGATACCGGCAACAGCTATCTCGCCGGCCAGGACCCGATCAAATGGCTGCGCCACGTCCGCACCCGGCTCGTGCATCTGCACGCCAAGGACATTTCTGTGCAGCAGTCCGAGGCCGAGCGAGGCAAGGTCACCGGCACGGCCGTCGGCTGTGCCTGCGGCGACGGCGTCGTGGACTGGGAAAAAGTCGTCGAGCTCTGCAAGGGCGCCCCGCGTGACATCGTCATGAGCGTCGAATGCGGCACCATCGACGAGGCCGAGCGAAGCATCAAGCACCTCAAGCAGTTCATCTGAGACGAGCACGAGCGACTGTAGGAGATGGGTATATGAGCACGATCAATGTCTTGCACACCGTGGCGATTGTCACCATACTCGTCGCCTCGATTGGTGTGCAGGCAACACAGGTACAACAACCACTCCAATTCATAGTGGACGCCAACAACGCCTGGGTACGGGCGGGCGAGACTCCTATCCTCCGGTACAGTTATGGCGGTGTTCCGTTCAAGCCGTACATTAAAGAGCTCTATACACCCGGCGGAGTGAACATCCTGCTTGATGCGCCGCCGGATCATCTGCACCATCACGGTCTGATGTTTGCAGTCGCCGCCAATGGCGTGAACTACTGGGAGGAAACGCCAACAGCCGGACGGCAGAGACACCGTGACTTCACCGACATCGAGTTCACGGCACATTTCGACGGGCCTTTTGTCAGGTATCCGATTACCCATTTTGGTGAGCGGACCCACTGGACGCATCCCCCGGGCTCGGACCGGGGAATTGTGCTGTTCGAGCTTCGCGACATAGAGGTTGGTCAGAGGAGAACACCGGGGACAAGCGCGCCGGCGACTGTCCTGGTGTGGAAGAGTGAATTGAGCGTTCCGGACGGCAACCACCCGGTGGTTCTCTCGGGGTCTCACTACTTCGGTCTTGGCCTGAGATTCCCACGGTCGATGGACGCAACAGGCCAGTTCCTGAACGCCGACGGCAAGGAAGGAACCATCTTTCGGGGCGAGGAGCGACTCGTACGGTCCAACTGGTGTGCGTATCAGGTGACGGCTGACGGCAAGCCGGTGACTGTGGCCATGTTCGGGTATCCCTCCAACCCGCGAAATCCGACTACCTGGTTCACGATGGCCAAACCGTTCGCCTACATGTCGGCCACCCTTGGACTGCACGAGCAACCGTTGGAGGTGCGTGCCGGCCATCCCCTGATGCTTCGATACTGTGTGGCAGCCTGGGATCGGCATATTCTGCCGGCCCAGATCGACGCGTTCTACGATGAATGGACCGTTGCGAGCCGCGTGAAGCTGAAATAGTTCTGTGAGGGCAAATACGATGGACAAGAACTCGAAGAATGTCGAAGAAAGTTTGACCCGGAGGCGGTTCATTCATGGCGCTGGTGCTGTAGCCGGGGCGGCGCTGGTGGGCGTGACACAGGGACCTTTTGTCGGCAGGGCACTCGGGGCTAATGATCGGCTCGGGGTTGGCTTCATCGGTTGCGGGGGACGCAGCGGGGCGCACTTCGAGGCGGTGCACTGGCTCAAGACCCAGGCGAAGGAGCCGGTTGAGATCGTCGCCGCGTGCGACGTGTACCGGCCCCGGCTGATGAAGCGGGTCGAGGGCTTTGGCGGCAAGGCGTACATGGATCATCACGAACTGCTGGCCGACCCGAACGTGGATGTCGTGTGCATTTCCACGCCGGACCATGTCCATGGCTATCAAGCTATCGATGCGATCAAGGCCGAAAAGCACGTGTACTGCGAAAAGCCGGTGACTCATTGGCGGCAGTTCGAGCTGACGAAGCGGCTCGCACACACCGTTCGCGAATCCGACCGGGCATTCCAACTCGGAACGCAGGGCATGTCGGATGGGGCGTGGCGCCAGATGCGAAAGCTCCTGCAGGACGGGCTGATCGGCCAGCCCATCCACGCGGAGTGCGGCTACTTCCGCGTCGGCGACTGGGGCGAGCGCGGCATGCCCATCGACGATCCGAACGCCAAGCCCGGGCCGGACCTGAACTGGGAGGGCTTCCTCGGCAACGCTCCGAAGCGGCCCTTCGACGTCAGCCGATTCTTCCGGTGGCGGATGTACGAGGACTACGCGGGCGGGCCCTCCACGGACCTGTTCCCGCACGGCCTGACGCCGCTGCTGTACGTGCTCGGCGTCAAGATGCCCAGCATGGTCGTCGCCACCGGCGGCAAGTTCCGCTACCAGGAGCGCGAGATTCCGGATACATTCAATACACTTATCGATTATCCGGAGAAGATCACGGTCGCCGTGCTGGGGACACAGGGCAACGACTATCAGGGCGCCAGCGGCGGCCGCGGCGCCCCCGGCCGGGTGCCGACAATTCGCGGTTGGGACGGCACGCTGACCCTTCAGGGCAATGAGATCGTCTTTGTCCCCGCTGATGGCTCGACCAAGAAGCCCCAGCGATTCGCCATCGAGCACGGCGAGGACTTCACGGGCTACTGGAAGAATTTCCTGGCCTGCTGCCGGTCCGGGAAGAAGGAGACGCAAAGCCCGATGGACCTGGCCTACTACGTCCAAACCGCGCTGCAGATGGGCATGCTCGGCCTGCGCGAAGGGAAAGTAGCTAAATTCGATTCAGAAAAAGAGCAAATCGTTCTTTGATGTCCCATAGGGGCTGACATAAGAAAGGAAGGTTGACGTGTATGTGGAAGAGAAACGATCTTGTTATCACAATCCTGGCCATGGTTTTCGCTTTTGTATTGGCTTCACAAGCCCAGGAGCGTCCCGGGGGCGGCCCGCCGGTTTTTCGGCCTGAGCGGCCGATGGGGCCGGAGCGCCCGCTGCCCGCAATAAAGGAGTACGCACGGCAATTGCGTGAGCGGGCTCGCGAGGCCCAGGAGCTTGCGGATCAGTTGCGCCGCCAGGCGGAGGAGCTGGATCAGTTGGCCCGGCAGGGGCCCATGCCCGGCATGAGGCCGGGCCTAATGGACCCGATGCAGGGTGAGTTGGCGGTGGTCAAGGAGGCCGCCGAACACGCGGAACGGGAAGGCCGGCACGAGGAGGCGATGGAGATGCGCCGTCACGGGGAGAAACTGATGGATCAGATGCGCTCCCGTAAGGCGAAGCCGGGAATGGAAGAACGGCAGTTCCCCGAGTTGCGCGAGCGGATCGAACGGCTGCAGAATCAGGCTCGCGAAGCGGAGGCGGGTGGACGTGAGGAAGAGGCTCGACGTCTACGCGAGGAGGCCGAAGCCGTTGAGGTGAAGATGAAGACTGAACTCGAAGCCCGGAACATGGCGGCGAACCTTGAGGCCATGCGCGGCAAGGTGGCGGTGTTGCGCGAACAGTCCGTGCGGGCCAAGAACGAAGGCCGCTACGACGAAGCCGGCGAGCTATGGGAGAAGGCCGAGAACATTGAGCGCGAGAGCAAAGTCGGGATGCAGAAGATCGAGCGATTCAAGATAGAGTCCCAGCTCAAGCACATGCGCATGATGGCGGAGCGCGCCGAGAAGCGCGGCGAGATCGAGAAGGCGGAGGCACTTGCCCGTGAGGCCCGCGAGTTGGAACAATATCTCCAGAGTCCCAAGCTGAAAGGGGGTCCCGATAAGGGCGGTGACGAGATGCCTCGCATGGTGGAAGAACTCCGACAGGAGAACAAGCGGCTTCGCCAGGAGATGGAGGAACTGCGGAAGCAGGGGCCTGAACGGGAGCCTCGCTGATACGCATCCATTTCGTTCCTGATCCTCGGATCGCCCATCAGAGGCGTACCGGGCGGATCGACGCCAGGCGAAGATGCTCTATCCACACGCAGGAGACCGGATTGAGGATACATGAGCTGCGTGGAATGGGCATCGCCGCGTGGCAATGACCCATCGCCCGCGTTTTTTGCTGGTTGGTTTTCGCAATAGTGCTTGACCCACCGACAATGCAGGACTGGGAAATAGCCGAGGCGGCGGAGGAACGGATGAAGCCGATTCAGCGGCTGGCCGCTGAGATCGACGCTGTTCGATGAATCGCCGCTGCCAACAGCGCTCGCGCTGTTGTCTCGGAGCACTGGCTCAAGGGCGGCCAGGGCGCAATCGAGCTGGCCGAGGCCGTGATCGAAAGCTGCAACGAGAAAAATGATTTCCACTTCCTTTACGATATGAGGATGCCCCTGAGGCAGCGAATCGAGCTGATCGCCCGGGAGATTTACGGGGCCGACGGCGTGACCTACACGGATGTCGCCCTGGAAAAAGCCAAGGCCCTGGAGGCGCAGTCCCTCGGCACGCGCCTGGGGATCTGCATGGCCAAGACGCAGCAGAGCCTGTCCCACGACCCGGAGTTGAAAGGCCGGCCGCGAGGCTGGACCCTGCCGATCAACGACATCCTCGTATACAAGGGGGCCGGGTTCGTCGTCCCGGTCGCCGGGTCGATCAAACTGATGCTGGGCACCGGCTCCGATCCTGCCTTCCGCCGGATCGATGTCGATGTCAACACCGGCAAGGTCAAGGGATTGTTTTGATTGACGATTTACCATTTACGATTTACCATCTGCAAAGATGCTGCGCGCATCGTCGTTCTCGGATACGTCGTAAATCACGAATGGTAAATCATAAATGAGGACAGATGACAGCACGAATTATCGACGGCAAGCAGATTGCGGCGGACATCCGGGCGGAGTTGAAGGACGAAGTGGCCGGGCTGAAGAAACGGGGGATCGTGCCGGGCCTGGGCGTGATCCTGGTTGGCGAGGACCCCGCCTCGAAGTCGTACGTGACATCCAAGGAGAAAGCGTGCGAGGAGATGGGCATTTTCTCCGATGACAACCGGTTGCCCGCCGGGACGTCGCAGGAGGGGCTGATGGCCCTGGTCCGGCGGATGAACGGCGATCCGAAGATCAACGGCATCCTCGTGCAATTGCCCCTGCCGAGGCACCTCAACGAATCCGAGGTGCTGCTGGCCATCGACCCAAACAAGGACGTCGATGGATTCCATCCAATGAACGTCGGGAAAATGGTCGTGGGAGAGAAGGCGTTTTTGCCCTGCACGCCGCACGGAGTGGTGCAGTTGCTTGTGCGAAGCGGCGTGAAGATCGACGGGGCCCACGTGGTCATCGCCGGCCGCAGCAATATCGTCGGCAAGCCGCTGGCCAACATGCTCATTCAGAAGAGCCCGACCGGCAACGCAACCGTCACGGTCTGTCACACGCGAACCCGCGACCTCGGTTACTTCACGCGGCAGGCAGACATCGTCATTGCCGCCGCCGGCCGGCCCAACACGATCACCGCCGATATGGTCAGGGAGGGCGTCGTCGTTATTGACGTTGGCGTCAACCGCATCGAGGATCCCACGAAAAAGCAGGGCTTTCGCCTGGTCGGCGACGTCGATTTCGACGCGGTGAAAGAGAAAGCCTCGCTCGTCACGCCCGTTCCCGGCGGCGTCGGCCCCATGACGATCACCATGCTCCTCTACAATACCGTCGAATCGGCCAAGCGTGCCGCCGGGCTTGTGTGACGGATGGAAATCGCGGCGGCGGAGACAAGAGACTTGGGCTATCATCTGCGCGTCCTGATTGGTTTGACACTCGCGTTCGCCTGCACTTCTGTGCAAGCAGACACCGCCGCGCAGTCAACGGATGATTCCTCAACAACTTCGCCACTATACATGCTGACGTACGACCATGGGGGACTGGTCCTCTGGGGCCGGGACCATTTCGTGCAGCATTTGCGGACCGCCGCCGAGTGGCTGGATCGCTATCCGTCATTCAAGATCGGCTTGGATAATGAGGCCTACACCTACGACCGGCTCGCCGGGCAGGACCCGGCGGTGATCGAACAAATCCGGGGCTGCCTCGCAAAGTATGAGGGCCGATTTGGGATTGGGACCTGCACCTACGGGCAGCCCCTGTCGGTTTTCATCAACGAAGAGTCCAACATTCGCCAGATCGAATACGCTCTGGTGGCCGACCGCAAGTACTTTGGCTCGGCGCCGGACATCTACCTGATGAGCGAGCACGCCATGCACGCCCAGATTCCGCAGATCGTCCGCGGATTCGGCTTTGCCGGCGCGATCATGCGAACGCACTTCATGATGTACGGGTACAACCCCACGTTCGATGTGCCCATCGGTTGGTGGGTGGGACTGGACGGGTCCCGCGTTCCCACGATCCCCACCTATAAGGGCGAGGGGGCCCAATTCGGGAAAACTACGGTCGACAATTGGTTTCTGACGCGATACCCCAGCCGGGACGCGCCGAAGTCGCCGGCGGATTTTCACAAGGAGTTCAGCCGCATCCAGCCGCTGTTGGCCAGCCGGGCGGATGACGCCGGACTCAAACGCGAGGAACTCGTCAAGGAGTACGAGGGAAAGCCGGGCTATCAGTGGGTGCTGCTGGACGAGCTGTTTTCCCTGTTCCCCGCTCCCCGCGAGGAGTTGCGGACAGTGGCCAACGACTTTGTCGTGCGAATGCCCTGGGGCTACTGCGGCAACGAGATATGGAACCGGTCGCGTGCCGCGGAAGTGGGGGTCTTGACGGCGGAACGGCTCGCGGCTCTGGCCGCCATCGCCGGGGGCGACGACTGCGCGGGTGAGCTGGACACGGCCTGGAAGAACCTGCTCGTGGCGCAGCATCATGACATCCAGATTTGCGGATTGCTTGCGGACGCACGCAAGTTCCTGTCCGAGTCCATTCGCTCGTCACAGGAGGTCACCACGCGGTCAATACAGTACCTCGCCTCGCGCATGAACTCGCGGGGCTCCTGGCAACTGGTCCTGTTCAATCCCGTCTCCTGGCGACGGCGGTCGTGGGTTGAAGTGCCCGTATCGCTTCCGCGAGGCTATGCCAAGAGCCTGCAGGTCATCCGTGGCGATACAGTCGTCCCCTGCGTCGTTCGATCCGCCGATCTGTACTCCGACGGCAGTCTGCGAGAGATCAAGCTGGCGGTCCTCGCCGACCTCGAAGGACTCGCCGTCGCCTCCTATGAGTTGCGGCCGGGCCCGGCTAATACAGCAACCAGCGAGCCCACCGCCATCTCCATTGACAAAGAGAACCTCGTTCTGGCCACTCCGTTC
>Ga0214473_10002178_pt1 | contig 24400 bp, 22 predicted proteins | sample RVTome_7_FD_203509 | JGI IMG/M metagenome (GOLD analysis project Ga0214473, IMG submission 203509) | Soil microbial communities from uranium-contaminated site in the Upper Colorado River Basin, Wyoming, United States - RVT98D197 | ecosystem: Environmental > Terrestrial > Soil > Contaminated >... | reverse complement strand
TAATCGATATCCGCAAAAGCCGCCAGGACCTCAAAGCGTTCGGACAGGGGAAAAATCGGACGGGAGGGACCTTTGTTCTTCCGGATGGACGCGTCCGTATTCAGGGCGACGATCAGGATATCGCCGCTTTTTTTCGCCGTTCGGAAGAGATGGACATGGCCGCCGTGGATAAGGTCGAAGCAGCCGTTGGTAAAAACGACTGTTTTCCCTTCGCGCCGGAGACGGGCGCGGATTTTAAGAAGGGAGTCAAGAGTCTTGATTTTCGGGCTTTTCATCGTCTTTCTAAAACGGGGACACGGGCCGATTTCAAGAGAAATCGGAACATGTCCCCATAGAGTCATGTCTCCGGAGTTTTGAACCGGATCGTCGGCGAGAACTCCCAGCGATGGGTCAGCCGGGCGATACCCTCGTCGCGAAGCAGTGACGAAACATAAAACGTATACAGGTTGCGGTGATAGTCGTAGGGATATCCATCGCGCTTATGAGCCGCAACGTCGAGATAATAGGTGCCGTTGACGAGATTGAGGCGTTCGATCCGGAAGCTGACCTTGCCTTCGCCCGAAATGGCAACGGGCTCGAACTCTTCGAGGTTGGTGTTCGTCCCATAGCAATGAACGCCCAGCGAGTTGAAGATCCCGATGCCGAAGACAAAATCTTTTGTCGCTTCGCGCGCCGCGACGTCCATCTCGACGACCATCCCTTCCTCGGGATGAAAAACATGTTTCTCCTCGCCCCTCACGTTCCGCAGAGTCACTTTCCGGATTTCGATCTCGCGCTTGCCCCAGCGCTTCGCCCGGGTTTCCTCTTCGGAGGCGGGGATCGTTTCCTGAGCCGGCCCGGGCGCGGCTTCGAGCGCCGGGGCTGATGCTTTCCGCCGCTCCTGGAATTCTTCCTCCTGTTTGGCCCCCACGTCCTGAAGATAGGCGTCCACGACGCGCTTCGGCTCGCCCAGCATCTGGATTTTGCCGGTCTTCATCCAGGCGACCCGGTCGCAGATCTTGGACACGGTCGTGAGGTCATGGCTGACGAAGAGAATCGTCTTTTTCCGCCGGCGGAAGTCATCGATCCGGTCGAGACATCTCGGGACGAAGGCCGCGTCTCCCACGGCCAGGACCTCGTCGACCAGCAGGATCTCGGGGTTGACGTTGATCGCAATCGAGAATCCGAGCCGCATGTACATCCCCGACGAGTAGGTTTTGACCGGGGCGTCGATGAAATCCTCGAGCTCGGCGAAGGCGATGATCTCATCGAACTTGCGGGTGATCTCTTTTTTGGTCAGGCCGAGCATGATCCCGTTGATGAAGACGTTCTCCCGTCCCGTGATCTCCGGATGGAATCCCGCCCCGAGCTCGATCAGCGCCGAGATTTTGCCCGTGACCTTGAGCCGGCCGGAGGTCGGCTTGGTGATCCCGGCGACGAGCTTGAGGAGGGTGCTCTTCCCCGAGCCGTTCTCGCCGATGACCCCGAACGTCTCTCCTTTCTCCACGGTGAGACTGACCCCGTCGACCGCGGTCACGAGCTCCTCGGGCCGGAGAGAGCGGAAGAGGTCGCCCCGGACCATGGCGCTCTTGAACGTCTGGAAACGATGTTTGGCCGAATACTTCTGATAAACCCGGCTGACATCGACAAGTTCGATGGCGGGCATCAGACTTCCTCCGGGAAAGAATCGCGCAGACGGTCGAAGATCGCGTAGCCGATGACGAACAGGGCGAGCGAGACGAGAAGAGTCAGACCCAGCCTTTTCCAATGGAAGAGCCGGCCGTAGAACAGGCAGTAATGATAGGCTTCGATGACATGGGTCATCGGATTCAGGCTGAGGAGAGTTTTGATCGCCGGAGCCTTCTGGATCGGGTCGGACTGGAAGGAGTAGACGATGGGCGTCGAGAAGAACCAGAAGGTCAGGAGGTTGCCGAGGATGTCCTTGATGTCTCGGAAATGGACGGTCAGGGCGGCGAGGAGAAAGCTGAAGCCGAGGGAAAAGACGAATTGAACGAGGACGACCACCGGCAGCAACAGGGCGTAAACGGTCAGCCCCTTGCCGAAGATGACGAGAAAAAGGAGGAGAATGGGCAGGCCGAAGCTGAAATGGATAAAGTTGCTCGTGACCGTGACGACCGGAAGGATCTCGGCGGGGAAGAGAATTTTCTTAATCAGGTTGCCGTGGATCATCAAGACGTTGGCCGACTCGATCGAGGAGGAGGAGAACCAGACCCAGGGGAGAATGCCGCAGAAGAGGAACAGGGCGTAGGACCAGGGCGAGTCGCCGATCGAAGGATCGCGCGGTTTGAGGATGAAGCCGAAGACGATCGTGTAGACGATCATGAGAAGGAGCGGATTGAAGAACGACCAGAGAAAGCCGAGGACCGTGCCGCGGTAACGGGCTTTGAGTTCCCGGCTGACGAGGTTCTGGATGAGGACCCGGTATTTGAAGAGTTCCTTGAGATTTTTAAACAACCGGGCTACCGCGCCTCCCCTCGAAAATTCTTCGCGCTTCCGGAGTGAACGATCCCCGGACGTCGTGCAAAACGAGCGGCCGAATCTCGCGCCGTTCGCCCGAGGCGAAGCCGCACTCGCTCAGAAAAAGACTCGGCGACGCCCCGGTTCGGGGATAAACGAGACGGACGGAGCGGACGCGGAGGCCGCTTGCCTCCACAGCATTCGCAAAGTCATCCCGGCGCCGGGCGGGGTAGACAAAGCAGGCCCTTCCGTCCTTTTTAAGAAGCCTGGAAGTCGTCCGCATAACTTCTAAAATATCGCATTTTAGTTCGTGTTTTGCAATTGATATTTCCGCCGTCGCGCTCAAATAACCGGTCTTTTTCTTGATGTACGGGGGATTCGAGAAAACGACGTCGAACGTCTTTTTCGGCCGGAATTCACGGAAATCACGGCGTACGACCTCGATCCTATCTTCTAATCCGTTCAGGGCGACGTTTCTCCGGGCGAGGTCGGCCAGGGATTCCTGGACCTCGATCGCGACGATCCTGGAGAACGGCTTGAGACTCAGGAGAAGGGAGATGATGCCGTTGCCCGTACCAAATTCCAGGAGTTCGTCGTCCGGCTCGGTCCGGATAAAATCGGCCAGCAAGGGCGCGTCCACGGAGAAACGGTAGCCTTTCTTCTTCTGAATCACGCGGATCCGGCCGCGGTAAAATGAATCCAGGGTTTCGTCCTCGCCGACGAAATCTGGGGAAGCAAGAAAAGGGGACGTCACAATGCGATCCCTCTTATGAATTTTCTTCGGTAAAAACGAGCACGCGATCAGGCTGGATTTCGGCGTAGCCGCCTTTGATCTCGTGGCCGTCTTCCGATTTTCCGAACCTGAACGTCAGGCGGCCGACACCCAGGGCTACGATCAGGGGCCGATGCCCCGGAAGAATTCCGATCAACCCGTCGATCGTCGGGACCTGAGCTTCCTCGACATCGGCCTCGAGGAGTAAGCGTCTCGGCGTGATGATTTTCAGGCGGAAGACGGAGGGAAGACCCTGGCTCACTGGCTTTTCAGCTCCTCGGCCCGCTTGACCACGTCTTCGATGCCGCCCATCAGGTAAAACGCCTGTTCCGGCTTATCATCATGGAGGCCGTCGCAAATTTCCCCGAATCCGCGAACGGTCTCTTCGATCGTCACATATTTTCCGGGACGGCCCGTGAACTCGACGGCAACATGGAAAGGTTGAGAAAGAAAGCGCTGGATCTTGCGCGCCCGAGCGACGATCAGCTTGTCCTCTTCGGACAGCTCCTCGATGCCCAGAATGGCAATGATATCCTGGAGGTCCTTGTATCTCTGGAGGATTTCCTTGACCCGCCGGGCGACCCGGTAGTGTTCCTCGCCGATGATGTTCGGGTCGAGGATCCGGCTGTACGAGGAGAGTGGGTCGACGGCAGGATAGATGCCCATCTCGGTCAACGCCCGGGAGAGGGACGTCGAGGCGTCGAGGTGGGAGAATGTCGTCGCCGGGGCGGGGTCGGTGAAATCATCGGCCGGAACGTAAATCGCCTGGACCGAGGTGATCGAGCCTTTTTTCGTCGAGGTGATGCGCTCCTCGAGCTCGCCGAGCTCCGTGGCCAGATTCGGCTGATAGCCGACGGCCGAGGGCATCCGGCCGAGAAGGGCCGAGACTTCGGACCCGGCCTGGGTGAAGCGGAAGATGTTGTCGATGAAGAGGAGAATGTCCTGATTCATTTCGTCGCGGAAATATTCGGCGACGGAGAGGGCCGTCAGCCCGACCCGGAGACGGGCTCCGGGCGGCTCGGTCATCTGCCCGTAAATGAGCGCGGTCTTGTCGAGGACCTTGGATTTCTTCATCTCTATCCAGAGGTCGTTTCCTTCACGCGTCCGCTCGCCGACGCCGGCGAACACGGAGTAGCCGCCGTGCTTCATGGCCACATTCTGAATGAGCTCCATGATGATGACCGTCTTGCCCACGCCCGCGCCGCCGAAGAGGCCGATCTTCCCGCCCTTGAGAAACGGCTGGATGAGGTCGATGACCTTGATCCCGGTCTCGAACATTTCGAGCCTCGTGCTCTGTTCCTCGAGGGTCGGCGGAAGGCGATGGATCGGATACTTTGTTTTGGCTTTGATCGGCCCCATGTGGTCCACCGGCTCGCCGATGACGTTCATCACCCGCCCGAGCGTCTCCGTCCCGACCGGGACTTCGATCGGCCCGCCCATGTCGATGGCCTTCATCCCGCGGGACAGACCGTCCGTGGGATGCATCGATAAGCAGCGGACGGTGTCTTCTCCAAGGTGCTGCTCGACTTCGACGATGATGTCCACGGGTATCGAAGACTCGAATCCCTCGCTGGTCACCCGGATCGCGGTATAGATTTCGGGAAGTTCCATTCCTTTAAAGGCAATGTCAACGACGGGACCGATGACTTGGACGACAGCGCCGATTTTTTCTTTCTTTTCGGCTTTACTCATGAGTCACTCCAATCGAACCTTTCATTTTTTCAGTGCTTCGACGGCGGTTATGATCTCGAGGAGCTCCTTCGTGATCCCGGCCTGGCGTATTTTGTTCAGGACGAGGACGAGGTCCCCGATCAATTCCTCGGCGTTCTTCGAGGCATTGTCCATAGCCAGCATCCGCGCCGCCTGCTCCGCGGCCAGGGATTCGAAGTAAGCGTGTCCGAGCTGGTCCTCGACATATCGGGGAACGAGGGCATCGATGAGGGCTGCGGGTTGAGGCTCCCAATCCGGCTCCGCGGCCTGGATTTTTCCGGCATCAGGCATAATCGGCAGGAGTTTCGAGATCGTGATCCGGGGAGCCAGGATGGACCTGAATTCATTGTAGGCGATATAGACGGCGTCGGTCTCCTGAAAGACATACAGGCGCATCACCTGCCGGGCGAGGTCATTCAGCTCCCGGGAGCCAAGTTTGTCCGTTTTTTCGACAAAGGCCAGGTCGACGGCAAAAGGATATTTGTTGAAAAAGCGGGCCGATTTCTTACCGATCAGAATAAGCCTCACCCGCGCGCCGCGGGCTTTATCCTCGACGAATTCGATCGTCCGGAGGAGGAGGTTGGAGTTGAATGCGCCGCACAGCCCTTTGTCCGAAGTGATGACGATGACATGAATTGTTTTTTCAGCGCGAACCTGGAAGAGGGGATGGGCTTGAACCCCCACCCACCGCGAGATCCGGGCAAGCCCATCGGGCGCGCTGTGCCACTGAGGGCGGCATTCGAGAACCGTCCGTTGGGCCTTTTTAAATTTGGCCGCGGACACGGTCTTCATCGCCTTGGTGATCTGCTGCGTGTTCTTAACGCTCCGGATCCGGCGGCGAAGGTCGATCAGAGTCGGCATCAGGCGGTTTCCTTCTCTCCTTTGAAACGTTTGTTGAATTCGGTCAAAGCGGCGCCGATATCCTCATCCAGGGCGGCGTCGATCTGCTTCCGCTCGCGGAGCCGGGCCAAGATCCCGGCCTGTTCCTTGTCGAAAAACTCATAAAGCCGCTTTTCATAATCGCGGATCCAGGCCACTTTGATGTCATCGATAAAGCCGCGATTGCCGGCATAGATGATCAGAACCTGTTTTTCGACAGGGATCGGACGGTGCTGGTCCTGTTTCAGGATTTCGGTCAGGCGGTCGCCGCGGTCGAGCTGGGCTTGGCTGATCTTATCGAGTTCCGTTCCGAACTGGGCAAAGGTCAAAAGCTCGCGGTACTGCTGAAGGTCCCCCCGCAGCTTGCCGGCAACCTGTTTCATAGCCTTGATCTGGGCGCTGCCCCCGACGCGCGAGACCGAGATGCCGACATTGATCGCCGGCCGCATGCCCGCGTTGAACAGCTCGGGCTCGAGATAAATCTGGCCGTCTGTAATCGAAATAACATTGGTCGGGATGTACCCCGAGACGTCGCCGGCCTGAGTCTCGATGATGGGAAGAGCGGTCAGCGACCCGCCGCCCAGGGCGTCGTTCAGCTTTGCCGCCCGTTCGAGGAGCCGGGAATGGAGATAAAAAACGTCGCCCGGATACGCTTCGCGCCCGGGCGGCCGCCGGAGAAGAAGCGAGATCTCGCGGTAGGCGGCGGCATGCTTGGACAAGTCGTCGTAGATGACGAGCGCATGCCGGCCGCTGTCGCGGAAGTATTCGCCCATCGCGCAGCCGCTGTACGGCGCCATGTATTGGAGCGGAGAAGGATCGCTCGCCGAAGCGGCGACGACGATCGAGTACTCCATCGCCCCGAAGTCCTCGAGCGTCTTGATGAATTGGGCGACGGTCGAGTTCTTCTGGCCGATGGCGATATAGATGCAGATGACGCCCGTGTCTTTCTGATTGATGATCGTATCGACGATGATCGCCGATTTCCCCGTCTGCCGGTCGCCGATGATGAGCTCGCGTTGGCCGCGCCCGATCGGGATCATGGCGTCGATCGCTTTAATCCCCGTCTGGAGGGGCTCGCGGACGGGAAGCCGATCGACGACGCCCGGGGCGAGGCGCTCGACGACCTGATGAATGTCGGTTTTGATCGGGCCTTTGCCGTCCAGAGGATTCCCGAGAGGATCGACGACGCGGCCGATGAGGGCCGGACCGGCCGGGACTTCCATGATCCGGTGGGTCCGCTTGACCACGTCTCCCTCTTTGATGAGATGGCCCTCGCCAAGAAGAACGGCCCCGACGCTGTCCTCTTCAAGGTTCAGGGCCAAACCGATGATATTGTGGGGGAATTCCAGCAGCTCGTTGTACATGACGCGGTCCAGTCCATGGACGCGGGCGATCCCGTCCCCGACGGAAATGACCATGCCGGTCTCCCGGATATCGACTTCGGATTCGAAGCCTTCGATGTGGCGCTGGATGATCTTGCTGATTTCGTCCGCTTTAATGCTCATGGCGTTCTACCTTTCCCGGATGTGCTCTTTGAATCGTTCCAATTGGCCCTTGAGGGAGACATCGTAAATCATGTTCCCTTTCCTGAGGTGAAGTCCGCCGATGATGGCCGGGTCGAGAAGATACCGGCAGCAGACCTGTTTTTTCTCGAGCGCGCGGAGTTCCGTTTCCAGCCTCTCTTTCTGACCCTCGTTCAGGGGAACGGCCGACCGAACTTCAAAAGTGACGATCCCCCGGCGCTCTCTCCACAGAGTGGGCAGCGCCCGCGATATCTCGGGCAGGAGATCGAGCCGCCGCCGCCCGAAAAGAAGGAGGATGAGGCGCCGGGTTTTCATCGCGAAGGCCGCCGTGTCCGCGATCTCGTTGATGATCTGCATCTTACGGGCCGCGGCCAGGAAGGGTTGGAAGAGCGCTTTCCGCAGCGCCGCATTCATTTCGAGAAGGCCGGCGAAGGCGGAAACCTCCCGGCTCACGGCCGTGAATTCCTCTTCGGTCTTGAGGGCTCCGGCCAATCCCTCGGCATACCTCTCAATGAGAATGGGATCTTTCATTCAGCTCTGCCAGCCGTTCTATGGATTTGTCGATCAGGTCGGACTGGAGATTGTTCGTCATTCTTTTATTGAGCCGCGCTTCGGCCAGAGAGGACGCGAGCCCGGCCGTATATTCCGTGAGTTCCTGAATTCCGGCCTTGAGCTGGAGACTTATCTCCTGTTCGGCGAACGACCGGATCCGTTCCGCTTCTTTCTCAGCCAGGGCTTTGATTCGCTCTTTTTCCCTCAGCCCCTCTTCCTCGGCCGCACTTTTCATCCGTACAACCTCGCCCTCAAGCGCGGCGATTCTCTGTTGCGCGTCGCCGAGCTTTCTCTCCGCGTTCGTCCTCGCCTCGCGGGCTTCGTCGAGCGCCGTTTGGATATTCCGGGAGCTTTGAACCAGGAAATTCCGGATGGGCTTGTAGAGGACATAGCCGAGGCCTCCGAACAAGACGACGAAATTGATGACTTTGCCCAGGAAATCCGACGAACCGGATGGATGCGACGCCTCTTCGGCCATCATGCCCAGAAACAGGGGAACACAACAAAGGGCAGCGAGGGCCGTCTTTCGGGACATCATCCGTTCAACAGCCTCTCTTCGATCCGTTCGGACAGCCGCTCCGCTTCGGTCTGCAAGTCCGCTTTGAGCCGGGAGATCTCCTCCTGAAGCTTGGCCCTCGCCCGGTCGATCTCATCCTTGGAAGCGGCTCCGACTTCAGCCAAAAGACGCGACTTTTCCTTGAGCGCTTCGACTTCGAGCTCAGCCCGCACTCTCTCCGCGTCTTTTTTCGCGGACTTGATCGTTTTGCCGATCGCCTCGAGGCTCTGTTCATACGTGGTCAGGCTTGCCTGCGCGGCCGTCTGGTCGCCTTTGATCCGCGCATTCCGCTCCTCGATGGTCCGGACCATCGGCTTCCAGAAGACGCGGGAAAGAATGAAGACAAGGATCCAGATGAGGAAAAAAATGACCAGAAAGGTCAGGTCGATATTGAGCATAAAACGGCTATCCTATCTTCCAAGCGGATTGCCTAAGTTATCATTTTCAGGGGAATAATTCAACCGAAGCTATGGTCGAGAGTTACGTCTCTTTTCATCCGACAAGTCGGGAGAGACATTGGGCTTAGAAACATTTCCGTTCGCTTGATTGCTGACGGCGCCGGAATCGGCCCATAGGCCCCCATAGCGGAGGGGGGACCCGTCGGTTTTTCGACGGGGGGAACCGACGGGACTGGTTCCCGAGGGGGCCGGGGCCGATACTGGTACCGTCCGTCCGAAAATTTTCTTGGCCTCGCCGACCAGGATGAGGGATCCGGTGATCAAAACCGTTCCGCGGAAGCCCGCCTCCGCCCTGGCCGCGGCAATCGCGTCTTTCAAAGCGGGAACGACCTGAATGCGATTTCGGAAAGGCCGGGCCAAGCCCAGAATGTCCTCGGGACGGGCCGCCCGGGGATAGGAGAGAGCGGGCAGGAACACTTTTTGGGCTTCGGGAAAAAGAATTCGGACCATCCGGGGGATCGCTTTGTCCTTCATGACGGCAAAGATAAGGACCGGTTTCAGCCGGCATCGATCGCGGATGAACGTTTTCAAAAGCAGAGCGCCGGCTTCATTATGCGCGCCGTCGAGGAGGATCGCCGGATTCCGTCCAACCGCTTCAAGACGGCCTTCCCAGCGGGCCCGCTCGATGCCGTCAATGACCAGTTTTTTGCGAAGCGGCCGCCAGGTCCGGCTGATGATTCCGGCCGCGGCGATGGCGATGGCCGCGTTGCTCCCCTGGTGCGCTCCCGCGAGGGAAGGAACATACCTGAATTCCTCGCCATGGAACTTATAGATGAAACGGTAGCCGTGTCGAGTTTTTCTGCTCTCCAACCGGCCGTCCTTCCCGAACGGCCGGACAAGCGGCGCCCGCATCATCCGGGCTTTTTTCCCGATGACGGTCAACGCCCGGCTGTCTTCCACGCCGCAGACCACGGGCACGCCCGGCTTGATGATTCCGGCCTTCTCAAAAGCGATCCGGGCGATCGTCGAGCCTAGGTGCTCCTGATGATCCAGTGAAATGCTCGTGATCACCGAAACCAAGGGAGTGACGACGTTGGTCGCGTCAAACCTTCCCCCCATCCCCGTTTCGAGGACGGCGATATCGACCTTCTTCTCACGGAAATAGAGGAAGGCCAGGATTGTCAGGACCTCGAAAAAGGTCGGGTGTGCCTCCAATCTTTTTTGTCTCAAGAGAAGCTCAATCCGGCTCCGGACGGAGGAAAGCAGGCGGGTGAAGTCTTTGGCCGGGATCATCCGCCCCGAGACGCGAATGCGTTCCTCGACCCGGACGAGGTGCGGAGACGTGTAGAGGCCGACCTTCAGCTTATGGCGGGAGAGGATTTCGGCCAGCATCGCGCAGACCGAGCCTTTCCCGTTCGTCCCGGCGACGTGGACGCAGGGAAAATATCCCTGCGGATCGCGGAACGCCGAGAGGAGGTTGGTGATATTCCCAAGCCCAAGCTTGATGCCGAACCGCTCCAGGTCCTGAAGATAGGACCGGCGCTCGGAAGGATTCATTGCGGCCGGTTGAGCAGGAGACGCAGGGCACGAATGATATAAGCGCGGAGAGATTTTCTCGGTATTACGTCGTCGAGCATCCCATGCCCCAGCAGGAACTCGGACCGCTGGAAGCCCTTCGGGAGCTTTTCCTTGATGGTCTGCTCGATCACCCGGGGCCCGGCGAATCCGATCAGGGCGTTGGGTTCGGCGATGTTGAGGTCGCCGAGCATGGCAAAGCTGGCGGTCGTGCCGCCTGTCGTTGGATCGGCCAAGACTGAGATGAAAGGAATCCCCGCTTCTTCCAGGCGAGAGAGAGCGGCGCTCGTCTTCGCCAGCTGCATTAAGGAGAGCGCTCCCTCCTGCATTCTGGCCCCGCCCGAACAGGAGACAATGATCAAGGGAATCTTCTCTCCGAGCGCTCTTTCGGCCGCCCGCGTGATTTTTTCCCCGACGACCGATCCCATGCTTCCTCCCATGAAGCCGAATTCCATGGCGGCGATGACGACTTTGAGGCCGCCCATGGCGCCGATGGCGTTGACCACCGCCTCGGGCATAGAGGTTTTTTTCTGGCTGTCCCGGAGCCGGACTTCATAGCTCTGACTGTCGACAAACCGGAGAGGGTCTAGGGGAAGGATGGCGTGGTCGACGATGTCGAAACGGCCTTCGTCAAAAAGCTGCTCCAGCCGCTCGCACGCCGAAAGGCGGAAATGGAAAGCGCAAGCCGGGCAGACGGAGAGGTTTTCGAGGATGTCCTCCTTATAGAGGATCCTCTGGCAGTTGTTGCAGCGGGTCCATAGGTTGTCGGCCATGATGTCGGAAGAGTCTATCAACTTTCGGCTCGACCTGTCAATTTTCCGGGCTTCGCTCGGCCTTTTCATCCCTGGGACTGAGACGATTCCGGAGAAAAGCGATGACCGCCTCCGGCTGAGGCAGATCCAGCCCGAACTCCGCTTTCTCCCGAAGGAGGTTCTGAACGGAGGACAGGAGTTTTTCGCTGTCCCACGGTTTTTCGAAGAAATCGGAGGCTCCGAATGACGTCAGCGCCTCATTCCGGTATTGGGATCCGCGGTAGACACCCGTCACGATCACGACCGGGACGGCGCCGCGGGACTCCTGGTGGATCCGCCGGGCCAGGTCAAAGCCGTGGAACCTCGGCAGCATCGCCTCCAGGATGACGAGGTCGGGGCGCTCCAGCTTGTACTTGTCCCAGGCCGACAGCCCATCCATGGCTTTGACGATTTCAAATTCGGACGCCCCGAAGAGTTGGGCCAGCGCTTCCAGGCTGTTGGAGTCATAATCGACGATCAGGATTTTTTTTCCGGCCATGTGAATCCCCCCTCAGGCCGCTTGAGCGACCACCGCCGTGGCCGCTTCTCCTTCCCTGCCCCGGGAATTCACGGCGACCACGGCAAAGCGGTAGCTCAGGGTTTTTTGGGCGCGGAGGAAGGCATAGCCATATGTCCCCGAACCCACCTCTCCGAGAAAGGTCCTGTTTCCTCCGCTATCGAGGAGGTAGAGGCGGTATCTTTGGATTTCCGAGTTCAACGGGTTTTGCCGCCAACCCAAAAGAATCGTATCTTCTCTCGACGTGGAGAAATTCGCCCGAGTTCTTCTCCCCCGGAAATTCAAGGGCGGATAGATCGGGGCAAAAATTTCAGCCTGGACCTGGACCAGGACGGGGCTGTTGGCCGCCTCCGGGCATTCGATGCGGATCGTCCCGTTGTAGGTTCCGGGATTCAAAGCGCCGATGAACGGAAAAACGGAGACTTCGGACCAGGAAAACCAGGAAACATCCCGCTCGGGGGACACTCGGATCCAATCTTGGCTCGGAACGAGATTGAATTGAAGGGGACGGCCGCCGCTGTTGCGAATTTTCAGGATCTCGGAGGGAGGCGGCAGAGAACTCCGCTGGACCGCCTGGAGGGTGAGCTCGGTCTTGTCGACGGCGATGGAGGGCGCGGGATTGACGATCACATAGCTTGAATAGGCCACGCCGTCCAAGCCGCCGCTCGGCAAGTTCGTATAGGGAGTCCGGCCGGTGCAAATATAATCAACCTTGGCCTGGTCGTTTTTGAGGGTCAATCGGGTGATTCCCGACGGCCCCCAGAAATCGGGGCCGGACTTGAAGCCGTTGCCGTAGTGCCGCTGCCAGTAGGTGCCATTCCACCAGGGAGTTTCCCCGATGTATTTGGTCGACCCGGCGCATACCCCGTGAATCTCCCGCTGATTCGCCCCCTGGCCGATTCGCGTCACCTTGAAAATATGGTCGTGTCCATAGATGAATCCGCGGAGGCCGTTTTGCTTGCCGAGATTGGTCAATTTCACTTGTTCGACGCGGGCCGGGTCGGCGTAGGGCGCGTAATCGCTTTCGCTGAAGAGGGGCCCCCGTCCGTAGGCCAGGCTCCGGTCGTCTTCCGTCGACCCCGCCGGCCATCCTCCGAGAACATGGTGATGACAGGCAAAACTCCAATCGTGCTCGCTCTGACTCACGACGTTTTCGAACCACAGGCGCTGCTCCGCGCCGAGAGTCCACTGTTCCGGTCTGGCGGGGTATGCGGGCCCGCAAAAAGCGGTGGTGTCAAGCATGATGAATTGGGCTCCGCCGCGATTATCGCGATCGCTTCCCCAGGAAAAGGCATAGTAGTTGCCCTCGGGATGACCGCCCTCCGGATATGTCGCTTGGTCCGGCAGGGTGAAGAATTGCTGCCGCCAGTATTTCGCCCGGAAACGGCCGCTATTCCAATTCTCATCGCCGTCGTGATTCCCAAGGGCTATGTAGGTCGGCATGTTCGGCGTGAGTCCGGCAAAGGCTTTTCTCATCCGGAGCCAGAGGGTTTTGGCAATGTAATCGTAATCGCTGTCGGTCAAATTCCTGAAGGGAAGGCCCCAGCTCTCCCAGCGGTAAGACGCTCCTATCCCATTCGTGTCGCCCAGATTGACGAGGAAATCCGGGTCTTCGTGGGCCAGGATGTAGCGGACGGCCCTGATCAAAGCCAGGCTGAATTTGAACTTGTCCAAAGGATAAGCGGGCAGCCATTGAGTATTCCGGCGAAGGCCCTTGAGAAAATCGACCATGTAATCGCCGGTGATTTTGGTTTGTCGATATTCGGGCGTTACGCCGTAATCGCCGTCGTCGAAGTTGTGATCATCGGCAATGAACAAGGCCTGGACGCGGCCGCCCTCGCGGAGCCTCGCGTTGGGAAGCTTAAAATTCCGCGGAGGGAGGGCCTTCCAGCTTTGCTGCCCTTCCCGGTACTGGACCTGGTAATAGAGGCGCGGACTGTCGTATCCATGAATGACGGTGTTGAAAGTTCCGCTGACGCCGGTGTATGACAGCGTTTCTCTGGGATTCGCCAATTCTCCCCGGGTATCGGCGACCAGAATTTTCAGGTCGAGCGTTTTTCCGGCCTTGAGGAGAAGATTGAGGTTCGTCAGCCAGACATCGGGAATATCCGGATTCCGCCGGACGTTGAAGATCCGCTCTGAGGCCTCGAAGACGTTCACGTCATAGGGAAAGGGGAATTCGTCGCTCGTGAGCTGCTCGTAGAACGGAGACGACGGGCTGATACTCGATGAATTCTGGGGAAGGAGCGTCCCGGGATTGAGACCGGATAAAAGCAAACTTGTCCCCCCAATTTTGAGAAAACTCCTCCTCCTCAGTCTCATCCGTGGCCCATTCAGTAACAGAAAAGGAAGGTCGTGTCAAACGAAATTAAGTAATATAACGGCTGGCGCCGGAGTCGTCCCCAGTCCCCATGGGAACCAGTCCCGTCGGTTCCCCCCGTCGAAAAGCCGACGGGCCCCCCCTCCGCTATGGGGGCCTAAGGGACGACTCCGGCGCCGGCCGCTGATCACAACACGGGGAGATACTCCAAACGACTGACCGTATAACAGTTTTAAAAAAATATCAGGGTTCGTTTATCAGGACGTTTTTCGGGCGAGAAGGACGACCTCGTCTTCCAGATGGAAGACTTTGGCTAAGACCAAGACGGCGCTCAATCCGGCAACGACGATTCTCCGGGCGAGCCGAGGGACCGGAAGGTAGTCCATCCTAAGGTGGAGGCTGGGCGCCGAGTAGCTGTTTTCCAGCCTCAAACCGACGACCTCGAATCCGTTCGATTCAAGGAGCCGCCGGATTGTCCGCCGGTCAAAACCATAGTAGTGCTTATAGTGCCAATCGAGTTGATAGAGAACGCGAAGCGGGGCGACGATCCGCCCGAAGGACAATCGATACATCCAGACGGCGAGCGCCGGGAGCAGGCCGCGGGCTTCGGGCACGCGGAGGGCGAGGATGCCGTCTTGACGGAGCAGGCCGCGGATGCGGCGGAGACAGGCCGATGGTTCAGGAACGTGCTCCAGCACGGACCAAAGGGTGACGACGTCGAAAGTGCCGTCTTTGAAATTGACCGTACTCCATTCCCCGCGGAGGACCGGATGCGCCGCACGGGCGATGGCGAAGGCCGTTTTCGAGGGTTCGAGGCCGACCGCCCGGAATCCGCTGCGTTCCGCGACGGTCAAAAACTCTCCGGTACCGCAGCCGATATCGAGAAGGCGCATTCCTTTCGCCAGCTCGAGGATAGAGGCCGCGTCCCGCTCGTATTGGGGAATCCGGAACATGGCCAAGAATTTTTGATAGGTCTCGAGGTCGAAGCCTGTATAGTCTTCGCCGACGGGAAGATTCTCGGGAAGGGGATGCATCTGGATCAGCCCGCAGCCGGCGCAGCGCCAGCATCGTCCTTCCTGAACGGCAAAATATAAGCGGTGATCCCGTCGACCACAAAGAGCGCAGGGGAAGGAGGACGGCATCAGGGTGATTTCAAATAATCCCGGAATAAGGAGTATTGGGCGCGCAGCCAGGCGCCGAGGTCGGGCAGAATCTTCATATAATCGAAGGCGACATCCGTCCCCTTGGCCAGCTTAAGGCGAAAGAGGATTTCTCCGGAGGAAGGCGCGACGGCAAATTGGATCACCGCCTTCGAACCACGATCCTCTTCCGCCGCTTCGGCGCGGAGCGGAAACGAACGGGCCTCTTCGCCTCCCTCCTTACGGACGATGACCTCGGCTTCGCCGATAATCCCCTCCGTTTTCCGGGGATTGTCAAAGAAAAATTCCGCCCGGTACGCTAGGGGGGGCAGCTTTCTCGGCTGAGAGAGCCCGCTCAGGGCTTCTCCTCCGGAGCCGGGGAGCGTCACCCAAGCTTTCCGGTTTACGAACGAGTCGGACTTGAGCTCCGCTCCGTGCTCGAATGTGAATTGATCATCGTCCACGAGAACCGACATCGTTGAGGCATAGAGAGAAAGGTCGATCCCGGAATAATCCTCGAATTCCCCGGCCCAGGCATCGCCCTTGTCGAGGGCTTGGACGAGAGCCCGAAGGCGCTCCGCTTCGGGATGGGTTTCCGCGAATTGATCGAGATAGCGGCGCTCTTCGTCGGCCCGCCCGGTCATCCGCGCGCAACACGCGAGATAGAGCAAGATCTCCGCGTCCCGGGCTTGAGCGGGCGGATTTTGGCGCGCCTCCACAAAAAATTCCCGGGCCCGGACGAAGTCGCCCATCCGGAATAATTCGGAGGCGATCTCGAAATCATCTTGGCAGATCTTAACGAAACACGAACCGAGCCGGTCCGATGCCCGGATGCGGAGCTTTGACAAGTATCTAAAGAAGGGGAAGGCGCGTCGCGAGCCGAAAATGATGAACGCGTCGCGGCCCCTCCGGACAGGATATCGCCTTTGGTGAAAGCCGCTGCGGAGCGTCACCTCGCCGTCTCCTCCAGGATTTTGGATGAACACGCCCCAACGTGTGATCGGCTTGCGGTTGACGAAAATCCGTTCGATCCGCTCGCCCGAGGCCAAGAAAAAGCACTTGACGTCCTTCCCGTAGGGCGATCCGTCCGCGATATCGAATTCCCGGGCAGGATGAGGTTCAACGGGTAAAGACGGCAAGGCCAGACGCGCTTTGGCTCGCCGCGCGACCTTGCCGCTGTAGACCGCAACATCAGGATTTTTGAATTCGATCTCTTCGAAAAAGAAATTCTTGAGGAGCTCGTTCCGGTTCTTCAGCCGCTCGTAAATGGCGACCTGGTCCGGATAATATTTGGCGTACTTGTAAAAAAAGCCGTAGTTGGCGCTCGAAGCGAGGACATAATCGAACTGGTCGAACGGGGGAAAATCGCGAACCAGCCACGGCTTGGTGAAAATCCGGAATCTCGGCGCAGGGTCCCTGAGTTCGGGAGTGAACCACTCCCGGCCGACCGCTCCGCCGGGAGGGCAATTCGTCCTCATCCAACGCTCCGCGATCTCGGTCGTATCGTTTTCGTGGAGATAATAGGCGCGGCCGAGCGCCCTGAACCCGAAAAAAACAACGGACGCGGCGGCAAGGACGGCGAAGGCGGTCCGGGAGGCCCGGCCCCGCTTCAGGAGTTCCGGAAAGAGGGTCAGGCCGAACGCGGCAAAAAAGGCATAGAACACGGCGAGGGTCGAAAGGTCGCGGAGTCGGGAAAAACCCAGAAACCCCAGCGCCCCGGCGAAATAGATCAGCCCCGAGAGACCGATGAACGCCTTCTCTCTTTTCCTCTTGATCAACAGGCTGGCGACGCCGAAAAGAACTAAGATAAAAAACGCCAGTCCCTCGGCCGCGAGGATGTTGCCAAAGCCTTTGACGTATTTTGTTTCGGCTATTTTTTCGATGAGGGTTCTCGGCTTGATCCAGACCAGATACCACTCGGTCTCGTGGACAAGCTTGGCCAGCGTCGCCGTAGCCTTGAGGAACGACTTGTACCAGAGAACGGCATAGGGATGCCCGGCGAGGAAGCTCGCCAAGCTGACAAAGGCCGCGCCGATGATTTTTTTGTCGAAGAGGATTTTCAGGATATTCTTTTGTGTCTCCGCTTTTTTCCAGATATGGGCGGCGAGGATGGAAAAGACGACGAACAGGCCGTTGTATTTTGTCGCGGTCGCCAAGCCGGCAAAAAACGCGGCGGCGAGATAAGGGCCCCAGCGGCCCTCCTTAAGAATCAATGCGCAGAAGTACAAGGAGAGGGCATAGAACAGGGTCATCGGAACGTCGAGGACGATCTGATGGCTGTACAGGATGTGGACGAAGGACAGGCTGAAGAAGAAGGCGGCGGTCAGGCCCGTCCGTTCCGAAAAAAGCGTTTTTCCGATCTTGAAGACGACGAGAATGGTCAGCGCTCCCATGGTCGCCGAAACCAGCCGGGCGATGAAGAGAATCTCATCCATGGTGAAGGGATAAAGGCCGGGACCCTGGTGGATGCCGAGAACAGCCAGGAACCAGGAGAGGATGCGGAGCAAAATTCCGACGATATAGTTGAAGAAAATCGGATAGAAAAGAAGGGGATCCGGCTCGAAATTCCCCTGGTAGACATACGAGATCTGCTTGGCCACGGGAAAGTCGTCCACCCGCTGATAAACCGACGAAAGGCCCCAGACCCGGAGAAGAAAACCGGCGATCACAATCAGGAAAAGAATCAGGCCGATGGAGGGACGACCCAGCCGAGGCAACTTTAAATGGATTCTCATCGTCGTCTAAACTATATCCAAGGCCGCACGGAGTCAACAATGAGAGATGTGGCTAATTTCCGGATGATCGCCCCGGCGTTCGCGTCTCCTTGGACGCGCTTCGCCTTTCCCATGGGGAAAAATAAATAATGGACATTGCGGATTTCGCCGCCCGCTTCCGTGAGTATCTTCCTCAGCTCAGCTACGGAATAAAGGCGGAAATGCTTGTATTTTTTCCGCTCAAACCGGCGAAATACGGCTAAGGCGATGCTCTCGGCGTTGATCGTGGTTATCAGAATCCGTCCGCCCGGCCGGACGACCCGCATCGCTTCCCGGATAAAGATCTCGCCGTCGGGGATAAGCTGGATGACGCTGTTGGCCAAGAGGATGTCAAATCGTTCTTCCTTGAAGGGGAGGCGTTCGGCCGCCGACTGAACCGGGACGATCCCCTTGTTTCGAGCATAGAGGAGCATGCTCCGGGAAATGTCGATTCCCACCACGCGGTTCTCGCCTGCCAGCGTCCGGGCGAAGTGGCCGGTCCCGCAGCCGACGTCCAGAATGACCGCGTTCCGGACCCGGCCGATCTCGGCCAGGACCCTCTCCCGGACAAACCGAAAATTCCGGACCGAGACATAACGATTGGCCGCTTCGCTGTCGCCCTTCGCCTTCGAAACATCATCGAAGGTCCGGGCCCAGACGGAGCGATCGTCATTCGGCATCTACAGACCGACCTCCCTCCGGAAAAACTTGCCGACGAGCCGGCCGAGAGCGAGGGGCATGACTCCGCTCCAGATTCGGGGCGCCAGGGCCATGATTCCGCCCGCTCCGGAAAATGGATTCTTGATCGCGTCCGGCATCAAGGATCGATAGACGTAGGAATAGGGCCGGAGGTCCATCTTCCACTTTTTTTTAAAGACTTCCTGGCCGCGGTAGCGCACCGGGCCGAAATCGAATATTTCGAAGCCGCGGTCATAGGCCCAGCAGAGGAACTCCCAAACGGCAAGATCGTTCGGCTTCATGAAAAAGGCGGCGGCGTCCGAACACATATCCGTGACGTGAACGGTTTTCCCGACGGCCCAGGCGACGAGCGCCGCGACCGGGACCCGCCGGAATGTAACGCTGAAAACTTTCATCCGGTCTCCGAGGTGGACGCGCAGCCTCCGGAAATAGCCCAGGGGATGAGGCGGCGTGCCGAGGCGCCGCATAGTTTCCAAATAGAGCGGATAGAATTTCGTCCGGAGCGACTGCTCCGTCTCTTCTTCGGCAAAGACCAGGCCGTAATCGCGGGCCTTCTGGATGATATTTCGGTCTTTGGAGTCAAGGCTCTTCCACATCGCCTCCGGAGGGTCGAGTCTCCGGACGGCATATTTGAAAAGGGGAAGCCGGACGAAATAATCCGCGGTCTCTCCGCCGAGGCTAACCGGATTTCGCATCTCGAGATGGCGGAACCGGGCGAGGCGAAGGGCGCGATCGGCCATGCCGCAGAACCCGTCCAGGATGAGGCCTCTCTCGGCGGGGGCGAGCCCGGCAGCGAGCAGGATTCCGCCGTATTCGGAAAAAGGCTGGGACAGAATTTTCCGGCCGTAAACGCGGCTCCTGTGGAAAAATCCGGGGAAGACGGCCTTGACCACGCCTCCCTCGATATAAGCGCGATAGAACGGTTTGAAGCCGTAGACTTCTTCGATGACGCGTTTGAATCCCGACAAATGGACCATCCGTCCATCGGTGTGCGCCCCGACGAAATCATCCCAAGGGCTTTTTAAGGATTCGTCGAAGGGCGTCCAGCTCATCGGGCGAAGGCTGAGATGTTCGTCATCCGGAGGCCTTGGATTCCCGATCCTCCGCGGCCGCCTTCAAGAGCCCGATCTCCTGGACGAGCTTTTTCTGCGTTTCCTTGAGCTCGGAAATGGCCACGGAGAAATGAATCATGATGCCCGTCAGGCCCATGATCAAGATGAGGAATAAAGCGGCGGGCGGATAGCCGATTCCCACCACATATGAAAATTGATCCAGGAGGCCCCGAAAAATAGACAGGGCGAGAAAGACCACGCCCATGGCCAGCCAGAGTATGGAGAATTCCTCCCGAAGCCGTTTTCGCCGGATGAGCTCGATGATGAAAAAGACGAGCACGACGCTCCCGATGACGGCCAGGATCTGGATCCTGAAGGTCTGAACGTTTTCCATGGGCCTCCTCCCTTATCTTTCTCTTCTGAGGAGCAGGACGAAGATGGCCAGGCAGACCTTGACCATGTAATACAAGGAATGCCAGATGGAAATGGATGACTTTCCCGCCCACCGGCTTTCCATGTCCACGGCCGCTTCGTGAATCCGCAGGCCTTTCTTTTTGAGAATGTAAATCGCCTCGGGCTCGGGATAGTCGTCGGGATATGTCTGGCTTAAAATCTCGATCGCGCGCCGATTGTAAGCCCGGAAGCCGGAGGTGCTGTCAGTGAAACGCTCACCGAGAATGACGGCATTGATCATTTGAAAGAAGCGGATGCCCAACCTGCGGGGGAAGCTTCCGCGGAAGCCCGATCCCTCGAGAAATCGGGAGCCGATGACAACGTCTGCCTCGCCGGCCAGAACGGGACCGGCGATTTTCGGGATCTCCGATGGTTTATGCTGTCCGTCTCCGTCCACCTGGACGGCCAGCTCAGCCCCGACCGTCAGGCTATAGAGAAAACCCGTTTGGACCGCCCCGCCGATGCCGATGTTGTCCGGGAGGTCGATGACCCGGACGCGGTCAAACGACCGGGCGACGGCCGATGTCTGGTCCGAGGAACCGTCATTGACGACGAGGACGCCATATTCCGGGGCGTCCCTCCGAATCGCGGCAAGGACAGAGCCGAGATTTTTTTCCTCGTTATAGGCGGGGATGATGATGATTTTGTCCATGCCGGCGCAAAAATCATACAGGAAATCTCCGGGGGAGACAACTTTTGACAAACCTTTGAAAAATGAGCTATTTTGAATCGCATTCATGGTTGAAAATCGTCTCCGCGAAATCCGCGAATTTTGGGACGCGCACGCCCGGACCGATCCGCTCTGGGCGATTCTCGCCGACGCGGCCAAAAAAGGGCGGAAATGGAACATCCGGGATTTTTTCGAGACCGGCAGGCGGGAAATCTCCGTCCTCCTCTTCCGCTTGAAAAGCCTGGGCCTTTCCCCAACCCTAGGCCACGCCCTGGATTTCGGCTGCGGCATCGGCCGCCTGACCCGTGCCCTGGCTCCCTATTTTGAACGGGTCGTCGGAGTTGACGTCTCCCCGGCGATGATCGAGCTCGCCGAGAAGCTGAATATTTTCCCGGCTAAAGTCCGCTACGTCTCAAACCCGGTAGATCACCTTCATCTCTTTGGAACGGGGGAATTCGATTTCATCTACTCAAGCATCGTCCTTCAGCACATCCAACCCGAGATGACGCTGGGGTATTTTTCGGAATTCCTACGCGTTCTGAAGCCCGGAGGACTTCTCGTTTTCCAGCTCCCATCGCATCGCCGCGAAACGCTCCTCCGGCCGGAGGAGATCGGGCCCATGGGCGATGAGGCTTATCGGTCGCGGCTTCAGGTCGAGGGCGTTCCGCTCGCGCCGCAGCCGCCATCGAAAGAATTAGTCATGAAAGTTTTTATAAAAAACGTCAGTTCCGATGATTGGGTCCAGAAAGAAGCGGCTCCGCTCCGGGCGGGCAATCATTGGCTGTCCGGAGACGGAACGACCATGTTCATCCAGGACGACGGCCGGGCCGCTTTGCCCCGAGTGATAAAGGCGGGAGAAGAATGCCTGGTGTATTTGAAGCTCACGACTCCTCCCCAACCCGGCGATTACCTCTGCGAGATCGACCTCGTTCACGAGTCCGTTTCCTGGTTTAAGGACAAAGGGGGTTCGTCCCTCCGCTTCCCGCTCCGCGTGAGGGCGCGGACTGCGGACATTTCGGCGGCTGAACGAATCGATCAACCGGACAATGCTTCCGAGTCCGATTCCCTACGAGAAGCGGCTACGGACCAGATTCGACTTGAGCTTCCGGATATGTCCCGCGATCCGGGGAATTTCCCGATGTTCGGAATCCCGCGGGAACAGGTCGTCGCGTTTTTCCGATCCAAGGGTACGGAACTTCTCCGCGTCGAGGACGATGACCACGGAGCGCCGGAATGGGCCGGCTATCTTTACATTGTCCGGAAAAATCAAATCTAATGTGAACGCATTATATATTGAGTCTTTGCGAGGAGCTCTTGCGACGCGGCAATCACACCAGCAGGAGTGATCGCCACGGCACTCTCCGTGCCTCGCGATGACATGGAGAACGCAGAGCGATTCTCACTCGTTGCCCGCCCGGGGCGCGGGTGTTATAATTCTGGAGGTGTTCTTATTCAAGAAGGAAGGTTGGCTTTTTAACCTTCGCTTCTCTTCCCGGATTCCATATCCATGAGAAAAATCAGTCTGAAGATCGCCCTCATTCCCCTCTCCGCGCTGGTGGCCCTCCTCGTTCTCGATTTCATCTTGAGAATCGTCGTTCCCCTGCGATTCAAACCCGACCAAGATGCTCCCCTCTTCGCCTCAAAAACCTATCGCCTCTCAAAAACCAAGGAATTGGTTTATGAGCAACTGCCGAATTCGGATGTCATCGTCGACGGGATCGATTACCGGATCAATGCCTACGGTTTCCGGGACAAGCCCTACCGGCTAGCCAAGTCCCAGGATAAGCGCGTCGTCTTTGTCGGCGATTCCCTGACCTACGGATGGCTCGTCCCCCTGAAGGACACGTATCACAAACAGCTGGAAAGCCTCTGGAAGTCGGAGAACCGCGATGTCGACGTGATGGGGATGGGCGTCGTCGGATACAATACCGTCCAAGAGTATCATCTCATCAAGGAGAAAGTTCTCAGGCTCAGCCCCGACCTCGTCGTTCTTCAGATCGGCCCTAACGATTTCGAACGGACGGTCGGAATTAAATCCGTTAAAGACACGGGAAAATTCGTCCTTATCCCGTATCATGACCGCTATATCCCGTACGTCTTAAACAAAACAAAATTCAACGAGAGCCTGATGCGACGCTCGCATCTGTTCAAGCTTCTCAACCTTGCTCTCTACGGATTCGCGATTAAACGCGACAAGGACTATCGGCCCCACGAAATGTATCTCCTGGGCGAGGACCGCTCCTTCCAATATCTGGCGAAAATCATCGATGTCCTGGAGAAAAAAAAGATACCTCTCGCCGTCGTTATTTTTCCGCTACAGAACCACGGAGAACCGTATCTCTACGCCTCCCTGACCCAAAAGATCCGTCGCCGGCTCGAGCTCAGCAAGGTTCCGGGTATTGATCTCTACGACCTGTTGAATTCGAGCTCCGAGAAAGACCTTTTCATCGACGGGCTCCATTTAACGGCGAAAGGCAATGCCCTCGCCGCTCGAAAAATCGCCGACTTCATTGTTCCGCTCTTGTATAAAAGATGAAGGGAGGAAGCCGTTCCCCGATCGCCTTTTCGGCACGATAAGCCGAGGGATGAAAGCGCGATCCCAATCCCCGTATCTCCGGTTTAAACTCTATCCCAGAATCCTGAATGCTTCCGGAAATTCCGGCTATCGTCTTTGACAACGGCCGAGAAATTTTCGATAATGACCCCGGCATTTCACCTCGCCAAAGCGTCCGACGGATGAAGCGAAAATTGCAGATAACCAAAGCCGCCCGTTTTCTTGCGGCGGCGCTGCTCGCCTACGCGATCCTGGCTCCTCAGGGCTGCCGGTCCAAGGCGGCTCCGCGCAACCTCATCCTCATCACCCTGGATACGCTCCGCGCCGACCACGTCAGCGCCATCTCCAGGGGAAAAGCCTCGACGCCCTACCTGGACGCGCTCGCCGCTGAGGGGATTCTTTTTAAAAACTGCTACAGCCTCATCCCCATCACCATGCCTTCCCACGCTTCCCTCTTCTTTTCCGAGCGGCCGTATCAGCTCAAAAATTACAACAACGGCCAGATTCTCTACAACAAGAGAAACATCCCTTCCCTCGCCTCCCTTTTCGAGAAGAATGCGTTCGACACGGCCGCCTTCGTTTCCCTGGGAGTCGTCCGGGCGACATTCGGCCTGAACAAAGGCTTTCAAACCTACGCCGACCAGTTCCCCGCCGACCGCTGGTATTTGTCCGCGGAGGAGGTCAACCGCCGGGTCCTTCCCTGGCTCGAGGCCCATCGAGAGCGACCTTTCTTTCTCTGGGTTCACTACTCGGACCCGCATGAGCCCTACATCCTCCCAGGCGCGACCGACGATATGGAAATTTCGGTCAACGGCTCGCCCGTCGGCTCCTACTGCTTGAGCAAATATACGATCAACAAGGCCGAGATTCCCCTCCGCGCGGGGATGAACGAAATCCGCTTCGACTTCAAGAACGAATTCGAGGATGCTTTCCCCTATCAAGCCCGCCTCGACCTCTTCCAGTTGGAAGCCCCCCAAGACCCGACCGGACTGAAAATCGAGCGCTACCGGGATGTCTATTTCCGCGACGC
>Ga0214473_10002177_pt1 | contig 24424 bp, 22 predicted proteins | sample RVTome_7_FD_203509 | JGI IMG/M metagenome (GOLD analysis project Ga0214473, IMG submission 203509) | Soil microbial communities from uranium-contaminated site in the Upper Colorado River Basin, Wyoming, United States - RVT98D197 | ecosystem: Environmental > Terrestrial > Soil > Contaminated >... | reverse complement strand
CCATATGCCTGTCGAATCGCTGCACAGCCCAGTAATAGTCGCAGATGTCGCTGCGAACTTCTTTACTGTCCGGCAGGCAGGCTGGCACATCAATCTTATTTATATCCATTCCGCTGGCAACACCGGAACCTTCCTTGTAGGAGCGATGCGGGTCGCGACTGCCGAACCAGTAGCAAAAAGGTTTTCCAGCGGGTCTGGCTTGCAGAAAGAGCTGCAATTTCTCATAGTGAAGACCTACTGGATTGTTTTTACGTCCGCCTGCTTCGATATTAGCCGGCGCAACTCCCTTGCGGCTCGAACCGACATGATAGCCTCCTTGTTCCAGCAGGTCGGGATAAGATTCGAACTTTTTATCCAATGTGCTGTGAAGATTAGCGGCTTCCTCAAGCCGCCAGTGGTACTGGCCGGTTATTATAGAAGCACGGGATGGAGTGCATGATGGGGCAGTGACGAACGCGTTTGTAAACATTACGCCCTCACGGGCTATTTTGTCAAAATGCGGTGTTTTAATGACTTTGGCACCGGCGATACTTGCATGAGGCCAGCTCCAGTCGTCAGCCAAAGCAAACAGAATATTCGGACGCGTGGCTTTTGCTTTGTCGAAAATAAATTTATCCGACAAAGCTAATACCCCGACTGTCCCAATGCACCTTGTTAAAAATTCACGACGGTCCATTAAACAACCTTGAATATGAACTTTATTAATATTACTATCACAACCGCAAGAACAATCAAAGAAAAATAATATCTTATATGTGCCCCTCGCATCTTTTTATGCAGCCTTGCTCCCGCTCCGGAGCCAACCAGCGAACCACACAGGATGCAACCTACCAGCACAAAATTAATATTACCTTTGATAAAATGACTTATTGAGCCGTAACCGGCGGTAAAAATAATCTGAAAAAGACCTGTGCCTACAGCGATGTTTGTCGGTATCCCAAACAGGTAAATTAATGCAGGGCTTACGACAAATCCGCCGCCTATTCCCAATAAACCCGATAGCACACCGACTCCGAATCCGAGTGCAACGACACTCCAGATGGAAAAGGACTTTATTCCCGAAACTGGAAAAGAGATTTTTGGCCGAATTCCTGTATTTCTTATTATTTGCGAAATTTTGCTTTTTACCACTCCGCCGCGAGGCTCTCTCCGGGTTGCCTGACTGCTTTCGATAAACATGATGGTTCCAACCACCAGCAGCAACACCACAAATATTATATTCACCCACAGGTACATTATGCTGATAGAATGGCCGCGAATGATAACGTCACCCATACCATGTAGCCACATCAGAATTCGCACCCCCGTTTCTGCGCCAATTATAGAACCAGCGAGCAGCCACATCGCCAGCTTGTAATCTATATGTCCGTAATCATGGTGCTTTACACTGGCAGCAATGGATGTTCCCACCATCTGACACAAACTGCTTCCTATGGCAATGTTATATGGAACATTAAAAACTGCGTTAAGCATTGGCACGAGGAAGAATCCGCCGCCTATACCGAACAGGCCGGATAGAACCCCAACCACAAACCCCAGAATGACAAGACCGGCATAATACATCTTTAATACTCATCCCCCGCAGTTTGCCTAAAAAATAAAAATCAATTTAGTCCCTAAGACGTACACGTCTTCCCATTCCGAAGGGGTTTTCTTCGCCTGCCACATATGATAAATATCTGCTTTTATGTTTTTCGTCAGCTTGAACGTAAAACCGGTATAAAACCAGTTCTTTGTAAAATCGTCCGGATCGAGACTTATAAACGCTTCGTCTGCTATGTATGGCTGTAACTTTAAATCAGTAAGTTCAATCGGAAAATACACCGCAATTTTGTTTCTGTATCGCCAGACGTCTTCAAGGTTCTCTCTGTCACGGTATTCCAGCCTCGAACGGTCGCTTACGTCCCAGTCGAACAGCTTGCCCTTGAACGTAACATTAAGGTGCGGTCTGTTTTCAGGCTGCCTGTCGTCATTTTTGTCTTTCTCGTAAACTAATCGATAGTTGAAACCAAGGTCTATCCACTCGGCCAGCCCGGAGTACACAAATCCCAAATCGGAATGCTCATAATAAAGATTTCCGCCATCGTCACCAAGCCGGAAATCCTGTTCGAAATCGACTCTCCAGTCTTTATTAAGCTTGTGAGAAAAGCCGACCACACTCCAGTATTGAAACCCCTCGTCATCATAGCCGAAACAACTGTTGGCAATTGTCAGAGCAATTATTCCAGCAACAACAATATACCGCAACATCTTCATTTTTGACTTCCTGTCCTTTCTAAAAAATTTACTAATAAAAATTTGTTAATCTGTTATGGACTCGCAATACCGAACAAAGGCAGGTTTCCGAAGCCTATCAATGGCCAGTAAATTATAACAACAATGGTTACGACTATAATATTCAAGATTGCCCACGGAATAGCCGCTTTAACAAAATCAGTCTGACTAAAGTATCCCGTCGAATATGCGATTATTGTTGGTGGACAGCCAATTACAAGCATAATGAACGAACACGTTATAGGTGCACCCATTGCAATCGGTGCCGGGTCATACCCCAGTTTTTGCGCCAGCGGAATTGTTATAGGCAGCATTAAGGCGGCCGCTGCCGAATTACTCATAAGACTGGTCAGAATAGAACCTAATAAACCGCACCCGAGAAATAATACAGGCCAGGAACCGCCTGAGAAAACCGGCAGAAAAACACTGGCCAGCCATTGTCCCGCTCCGGACTCGAGCATTGCAGCACCTAAACTTATACCCGCCCCGAATACCAGCCATGATTCCCACGGAAATTTTTCGATAGTTTCACGCCAGTCAACAAGCCTGAGTGCAAAAATTATCGCCAGCACCGCAGCGGCTATTACGCTTACCTGGATCTTTGTAAGATCGGTAAATGTCCATAGTGCAAACGCTGCAACAAAAAGCCATAGAACCAGCGATTCACTCTTATTCATCGGCGGCATCTTTTTCGTGGCGAGGTCGGCAGGAAGTTCCTTAATCTCAGGTCTGAATATAAACCACATAACGGCCCACGTCGTCAAACCCGTAAAGATAGCCAATGGAAAATTGCACACCATAAACTTCGTAAAACCGATTTCGATGCCGGTCATTTTGTACAATATATCTACGGTAACGGGACACCGGCCTCCGCCCAGATAAGTACCGAAACCGCCTGCGGAGGCCGCCAAAGGTATCAATATTGCGAAAAACTTACTTGTACGGTTGCTCTTTTGAGGAGTAATTCCCATAATCTTAAAAATAGGAATAATGCTGTACAGCATTATGATGGTAAGTGTGGCATCGTGGAAAATTGTCGAAAGCATAGTCGTGGTCATGCTTATAAAAAAGCTGACCTTCTTTACGTTCGTCCCAGCTTTTTTCAGCAGCAGATATAGTATTCTTCTTGCCAGGCCGACCTGCTCAATGACGACGCCGAACATTATCAGCATAAACACATACATAACCGCAGGGTTTGCAAAAGGCATCCATGCGTTGTCTGGCTTTTGAACCCTAAATGCTATCAATGACGCGGCAACCAGCAGGGCGGTAATTCCTATCGGGATTGCCTCAGAAATCCACAATATAAGTACCATCGCCAGAACACCGAAAAACTTATGTCCAGCTATTGGTAACCCCTCAGGTCTTGGCAGCAATATTATTGCAAAACATGCCAGTTGTGCTATAGCAAACCAAATCACTGCTCTTTTAATACCCTTCGGGTCCACTTCAAGAGCATGTACTCTTTCAATATTATCGATTTCACTCATACTCAGTTCCTCGCAAAAAGGTATAAAAAGTATTAGTTTATCAGCCCGCCGGCAATGTTTCAAGAAGTTTTAAGAATCTTTCGATTGGCAAACTTATGGGTTGACTGATTTGAACTTACCACTTACAATCCCTGCGAAATTTTAGTTAAGTTACGGGAGGACTTATCGTGTTAGGTTTAGGATTGGCTTTGCTGGCGTGCGACGGTCTGGTCGCGGGAAGCTTTTATATCCCCCTAAAGAAAATCAAAAACTGGGCGTGGGAAAGCGCCTGGCTCGTCAACGCCATCATCGGCTATGTCATCGTACCCTGGCTTTACGCTTATATGGTTATCCCCAACCTCGGATTAGTTTTCGAGCAGGCACCAACCAGAATATTGCTGCTGTGCTTCGGTCTTGGCTTTTTATGGGGAATCGGCGGACTCACTTTCGGCCTTGCCGTCAGGTTCCTCGGTGTCTCGCTCGGTTACGCCATTGCCTTCGGATTTTGCGCAGCGTTCGGGACGCTCGTCCCGCCGATTTGCACCGGTATTTTCGGCGCTCCGCCCGGAGCGACGTTCGGTGAACTGCTCATACGCCTTTCGGGACAAACCACGCTGGCTGGCGTTGTTGTCTGCGTTCTCGGCATTGCGGTTTGCGCCTGGGCGGGCAGACGAAAGGAAAAAGAACTTTCCGCCGAGGCCAAGCAAAAAACAGTCGCCGAATTTCATTTTACCAAAGGTCTTATGGCCGCTTTTGCTGCCGGTCTTATGATTGCCTGTATGGCGCTTTCAATGCAGTTTGGCCAGCCGATTGCGACCGTCGCCGTGCAAAATGGAGCGCCGCAGATTTGGAAGCATGCTCCGACCGTCGCCATTACCTGTGCGGGCGGCTTTATAACCAATCTCCTTTGGTGCGCATTTCTGAATGTCAAAAATTCCACGTGGAAAAATTACGTCGATGCAAGCAATCCTTATGTCTTCTTAAATTTCTTGTTCGCCGCTCTTGCGGGCCTTATGTGGTATGTCCAGATGATGCTCTACGGAATGGGTCTTGCTTACATGGGTAAATATACCTTTGCAGGTTGGACCGTGAGAATGGCTTTCATCGTTGTTTTCAGCAATATGTGGGGCCTGATTTACCGCGAATGGACCGGCTGCAGCAGAAAAACGCAGGTAGTTATCGTCGCCGGCCTGTCTGTAGTTATGCTCTCGGTCTTTTTCATCGGCGCCGGCGGCTACCTCGCCTCTGGCGGTAAGTAATTTAAGAATTACTAAACCCTTGGTGGAGTTATAAACACACCAACGTGGTTATTTTAAGAACTCGTCTATCACGGACAGTGTCTTGTTTTTTATTACCAGTTCAAACATCCGGTTTTTTATTTCCGGAGGTAATAGCTCAATGCTCTTGGTGGTTGCACTGTCGAATTTCGCCATAGGGTACATTGCGAGGAGTTTGTCTTTCTGATGTTCATTGCACTGAATCTGTAGAACCCTCATACCGGCAAGCACGTCTTTGGTCATTTCTGCAAGGCCGACCTTCTGAAGTTTTTCGTATCGTTCTTCGTTTATCCAGATGTTAATGGGGTAGGTTTGTGCCATTTTCAACTCTCTAAAGTTCCGGCATTTCGAATATCGATTGCCTCTTTGCTAAATATTCCTCGGTACAGAAGGGCGAGCCGAATCCATATTTGTCCGCCGTTTCCATTACGACGTCGAACACTTCGGGCCGGAAAATCAGCTTCGTCGGTTTAACTTTGTCCAGCAGGATACCGCGTATCAGTGTCCCGCTGAAATTCTGGCTCTGCGCTTTGTGTCCGCAAAGACCCGAATACGTTACCTCGCCACAGATGGGGCAGTACCACCATTCGAGCACCCACACCGGCTTGATATTCAAACTGCCGGGTTTAATTTTGTCGAAAATTCTGTGTGCGTCATAAGGCCCGTAAAAAGTCCCAACGCCAGCGTGGTCTCTGCCGAACATATGATGCGTGCAGCCTAAATTTTCCCTTATAATGGCGTGCAGAATCGCCTCCTTCGGTCCTGCGTATCTCATATCCCACAGAACATACGAAACCATATGAACGTCATTTCTAAAGTATCCCGCAGCGCGCAGTTTCTCATGGCCAAGCAAAATCGCCTCATCGATATAATCGCCGGTGCGTTTCGGCCCGATGATGCAGCTTACAAGTATGCCCGTCGCCAGTTTCTCCACCGGCATTTCGCCATGGGCTGAAAACCACGCGCCCTTCATCAGCCATTCGTGCCCGCTATGCGGAACGTTTCGTGTCTGATGCGCCACAACATGGCTCCATCTTTTTTCCGCGAAAATTTTTCTATGCTGAATAGGCGTACACCAGAATTTATCAAATGGTTCCTTGAATTTCGGTATATTTACCAGCGTTATTTTCCCGCCGATGAATGTGTTCTTCAATTGGCCAAGCATCTTTACGCCCGGATGTTTCACATCGGTTGTCCCCAAAACAGCCTGTGCCATCTTCATCTTGTCGTAAGTGAAAATTTCTGCGACTTCGAGAATCGCCATCGGCTTTTGTCCGAAAGTCAAAAGCAGATTTTCGCCTTTTCTAATTTGTTTTTCGTCGATTTGCTTTTGTTCGATGTCGAATACGATTGGTATCGGCCACAGCGAATCATCCGCCAGCGTCATCTTTTCACAGACCGAATCGACGTCTGCCTTACCCATAAAACCCGAAAGGGGGGTGAAAAACCCGTAAGCGATATCGATACATTCCCTCGCCGCTCGGCCGCTTATTTCAACGCTCTTTAAACCCTTTATGCGTTTCTTCGCTTCTGCCGGTGACGAAAGTATTCTCTCAACAATTTCTTTGCCGCAATGCCCTGTATATTTCATTTTTTATTTTATTGTGAATTTAAAAAAGTGAATTCCACGAATCTAATTTTTCGATCGAGAATTTTCTACCTGCAACGGCTGGGTTATCCGGCCCATAGCGGTACGCTCTGAATACCCAGTTGATATTGCCGAACTCAATTTTGCCATAGTACGGGCTTATATATTCCCATACCGTCTCGCCGCTCGGTGTTACCTCGAATATTCTCGCTTTCAACGTCTCGCAAATCAGCGTGTTGCCGTTAGGCAACCTCTGTGAGTTGCCGCACGCGCCGGTATAAAATTCTGTCATCGGGTCGGATTTATACTGCCAGACGATTTTCTTGGTCTTGGGGTCAAGCTCAAGAATCATCGAGACATTAATTTCGACTCCGCCGCGATGGAACCCGTTATCAAAAATCAGAATGTTGCCGTTCGGTAGCACATGCGGGTCATGCGGATGCGCCAACTCACCTAATCCGGTGCCCCATTCCCATTTAATCTCTTTGGTCTTTTTATCGATGATGCAAATCATATTGGTCTGCCTGAAGCACGTGAATATGTCGCCGTTGTCAAGCTCGAGACAGGTATTCGCGTGCGTCCATTCTTTGCGGTGACACAACGGACACAGCAAATCCTTCTGCGGGTCCAACTGCTCATAAGCTACCCAGTTCCAAACCACTTTGCCGTCCGGTGTCACTTCCCGAATTTCGTCGGCCCACATCTTGCCGTTATCTTCCGTACCCGGGATGCCGCCTCGCACTTTACCTGCCATTTCCTTGGGCACCTCGACATACCTTAACGTAAGCGTATTGCCGTTTTTCATCCTGCAGAAGTCATGGTGCATAAATACGTCTTCGTATTCCCATACCAGATTATTGTTCCAGTCAACTTCTCGAAGTACGCCGCCCATACCTGACAGCATCGGAGCACCAGCTTGTTTGCGTTTTTCCATATCACAGCGGCAACCGTAAAATAAATTGCCGTTCGGCAGCAATCTGCCGTAACAGCCAGGCCTTTCGGGCATTACCCACTGATGAACGACCCTTCCATGCATATCAATCAGGTTCGTTTCACGGCAGCCTAACCCCGCAAACAATGTGTATCCGTTGTACGCCTTGGCCGGCTCGTATGTATTAACGCCATATTGAACTTTCATCGTTCACCTCTTTTCAGGTTTCAAACCGTTAGTGATTTTCTCAAAAGACCGCGGTCTCGATTACATGTATCCGAGCTTGCGCAATCTTTCCATTGACTGTTCTTTGTCCTGTCGTCTGCCAGCTCTTTCGGTTGTATGTTCGAGATCCTGCTCCCATGCGGGAACACCGACTGCACTGGGATTGCTCGTTGTCCTCGCGCCAAGCGAGCGATATCCAATCTCATACAGCGAGCAATACGGAATCTTATTGAGCATAATAGTGTTCCACAATTCTCTCTCGGTAAAATCAAGTATTGCGGATATTCTCGTGTGAGCTGGCATCAGATGGCCGGCTTCTTTTTCCGTAAATGGTTTGTCGTTTCTTCTCGCGGCCTGTTCGTCTTTACGAAGGGCCATAAACATCGCCTTGATTTTGTTATTTTCGACAAACTGGTTGAAAACAACCGTCTTCATAAGGTGATTGCCGACATTCGACGATTCAGCTTCAAACTTGAAGGAGTCGCCTTCGAAACCTATACGCTTTAGTTCCGCCTTGTTGCGTTCGTTAAGGTCCTTGACGTGGACTGTTTCACCAAGATGGCTCTGGCAGGCACGCAGAACATCCCAGTTGCAGCACCAGTTCAGGTCGATGTTCCACTGCTTCGAGTATTTTACCAGAAAGTCCGTTATTTCCGGAAATGCGTCGCCTTCATCAATCGTCATGACCTTCGGAAGTTTAATCTTGTTTTCGGCGCAGAACTGCCGTATAATCCACAAATTCATAGTGCTGTCTTTTCCGCCGGTCCACGTAATAGCACAGTCGGATGGTTTGAATCTGGCGAACGCTTCTTTTAGAATTTTATTTGCTCCATCAATCAATTCATCACATCTTTTTTTCATATCCTCTGACATCTAATCGCTCCTTTTCTCGGTTTATTTAAATGCTTCCGGTCCATAAACTTTATTAATTTTTTCATATTTAGCGGGGTCCAGGTCTTTTGCCTGCGACATTTCAGGCCAGTCCGGCCCATATCTGTACGCCCTGAATACCCAGTTCAAATTCCCCCAGAATAGATATTGTGCGAAGAACGGGCTTGTATAATCCCAGACTATTTCACCCTTCGGAGTTACCTCGAAGAAACGTCCCTTCATCGTCTCGCAAATCAAAGTATTACCGTTCGGCAGCCTCTGTGCATTGCCGCACGCCGGTGTATAGAAGTCCACAACTACCGGTGCCTTGTATTCCCACTTCACTTCCTTGCTCTTCAGGTCGAGTTCAACTACACGCGAATATGTCACTTCGTCAATTTTACGGTTAATGCCGTTATCGAATATCAGCATGTTGCCGTTAGGCAGCATAGTGGGGGCGTGCATGTGGGCTAATTCCTTTGCTCCCTGTCCGTAATGCCATTTGATATCGCCGGTCTTTTTGTCAATAATGCAAACCATATCTATGTTGCGGAAACTCATTAGTATGTCACCATCCTTCAATTCCTCAACGCTGTTGCCGTGCGTCCATTCCTTGCGCCAGTCCAGCGGGCCAATCGCGTCTTTGACCGGGTCCAAATGCTCGTAAGCCTTCCAGCTCCAAACGACCTTGCCCTGTGGTGTGATTTCATCAAGCCCGTCCGCCCACATCTTGCCATCTTCTTCCGTGCCCGGAATTCCGCCTTTGACCTTAATCATCATTTCGAAAGGAACCTGCACGTATTTCATTATCAGTATGTTGCCGTTTTTCAGTCGGCAGAAATCATGATGCTGGAACAGGTCTTTATATTCCCAGAGAACCTTGCCGTTCCAGTCCACCTCGCGAATAATTCCACCCTGACCGCTTGTATGAGGTACACCGGCCTTTGCTTTTTCGTTCGGGTCGGCTTGAATGGCGTAAAGAAGATTGCCGTTCGCCAGCAGGTTTGCGTAAGCTCCGGGAAAAGCGCCGATGTTCCATGAATGCACAATTCGTCCCTGCATATCGATTAGATACGTCTCGTGGCCCGACAGGGGGGTAAACAGCGTATACCCGTTATATGCTTTGCCTGAGTCAAAATAAGTGACACACATCGGCCTCGGCTTATTGACAACCACTTCCGCGCTTGACATGACGCTGTACAGAATGCTTAAGGATATAAAGCACAGCAATACACCTGCCGCCATTGTTTTCGTGAATCTGTTTTTCATCTTCATTACTCCTTTTGTTTTTATTAGTTATTTTTATTTTTCAATACGGGTTTAATACCCGTAAACCTCATCGTGCGATAGTTCGATGTTGAACCAGCTGCTTATATATCCCCACCATTTGTCTTTACTGTTCACAAACTGCCTGAATGTTGCGTCCGCGTCGCAGCCGGCAATTACGATTATCTGCTGGCCGCTGCTGTACTTGTCCGTCTTCAGATAAAGTTCCTTGTTGCCCATCTGGCTGACAAAATTCACCTCGTCCGCACTGAGCAATTGTTTGACAATGTCCCCGAGACCTTCGCCTTCGCCCGGTCCGCCCAAGACCAAGATGTATTTTTCAGCTTTATATTTTTCAAAATCAGCAGGCCTGACACGTTCTATATTGACCCCTCGCGTCGCGATAAAGTTAATAACGTCTTTATCCTTTTCGTAATTTGCCTCGTTGGTAACAACAATTAATTTCCCTTTTTCTTTTGAGGCTTCTTTGGCAGGTTCAGCCGCCGGCGTCTCTTCAGCCTTCGGTTCCTCAACAGTTGGAGGAGGCGGTACTGCGTCCGTTGCCGGTTTTGTTTCAACACGTGCAGGTGCTGCCGAAGCACAGGGGGCCTTCACCTCTATTTTTGCGCATGATTTTTGACCTGCACATGGCTTTTCCCCGCAACCGGTTAAAAATCCAACTAATGTGATAATTACCAACAATTGCGCCACTATCCTCATACTCATTTTACTCCTTTTTTTTATTTCTGACGTAATGCGTCCGGCACCAGTTGCCAGTCTGAATTCTTGGGCGGTGTTACCGCAAGCTCCTTTGGCTTCGGCAAATTCTTAAACTGCGGACAATAATCATATGGATAACGCACAGGCCGTTTCGTCCTCGCCGCCAGCGTCTTATAGCCGGGGTCGCAGTAAATATCTCCCTTCGGTTCGTCAAGCTCCCGGCCGTTGTATTTTCCCGTGCCGATGTATTCCCATACTATCTCGCCGGTTGGTGTAACCTCGAATATCCTCGCGACGTCGTCTTCTTTTATAAAGGTATTGCCGTTCGGCAGCCTTTGCGCCGAGCCGTTCGTCGGTGTGAAAAACTCGAACCACGGACTTTCATATTTCCATAAGATCGCCTTGGTAATCGGATTTATTTCCAGCACAAACGATTTGCCCGTATGCCCCTGCGAATCCGTACCAGCGATGCCGTTATCAAATATCAAAATATTTCCTGCTCCCGGCAAATTCGGCTCAATCATGTGTGCTTCGTGCGGATGGCTCAAGCCGCCACGGTAATCACCGCGATAACTCCAAACCATTTCTTTTGTATCGCGGTCAATGATGTAGCACGTGTCGAAATGCCTGACTGTCAAAAGCACGTTGCCTGGTTTGAATTCCTTGTGGCCCTCCGTATACCAGTGGTTTTCCGGTATCATATAAGCGCCGTTCGAGTGCGTCCAGTCCACGAACTTGTCCGTCACGGAATACTTGTTCACGTCGAAATGGTCGAACTCGCTCCATTGCCAAATAACCTGCCCATTCGGGTCAACTATCAGAATCTGACTGCCCCGGAGCTTCACCGATTTTCTCTCCGGGTCGGTAATCTTTTCTGCCATACTGTCCGGCAGTATGTCCCACGCTAAAAGAATCGTATTGCCGTTCGGCAGTCTCTCCGCAAAATGATGAACCTTTGTCGGTGGCTTATACTCCCAAACCTTGTTGCCGTCCCAGTCAAGTTCCAGCAAGTTGTTGGTTAGCGCCAGCAGATGACCATTCGGAAGCAAACGGTGAGTATTGCCCGAAATGTCCCACGTATGTACGACATTGCCGTTCATATCCAGAAGCATTACCGGCTTGACGTTGCGAATCGAATACAGCGTGTAGCCGTTAAAGCACTTGTCCGGCTTATAAATCGTTACCCCCGTAGGGTGAACCGTAGGAAATGCAAAACTCAAAGATGCGAATATAATAGATACCAAAATCCCCGTCGCAACCGCATTAGTCGTCCGCTTTAATTCCATATTCCATCCTTTCTTACATGGTTTAGAAGGTTGACTGACCGTTTCTGCTACAAAGAGTGAATATGCTATCATACGATGCTTAATTATTCCACCCCCTTTATGATTTTTTTTAATGTTGTGGAAACATTTAATGCCCTGTCGCCAAGTCGGAATTCAGAAAAATCTGTCTTGTGGGGTTGAAACTTTCGGCCGAATCGTTTATATTTCTGTTTTCCTGTGGAATAAATAATTAAATTTAATCAAAAGGACACTTTAATGATTATCGAAAAATATTCGTTAGGTATCGGCGACAGGTTCGCCCATCAGGGAAAGGCACAGTTATTGGCCTTTCTAAACGCGGAAAAACAGGGCGTTAATATCACTCCGGTCTGGAACAAGTCCTACCGGGAGCATTCTATTGTTAAAACCGAACCGGCCTCCGTCCGCGCAGAAGCTGATTCTGCCGTCAAGGCAATGGGGTGGAGCGGCTGCTACCACGTTGACGCCGACCACATCGGTCTGAAAAACGTGGACCTGTTTTTAGATTCCAGCGACTTTTTCACTCTCGATGTCGCCGATTTTGTGGGTAAGCCCGCCCATCCTTCCGATGTTATTAAATTTGTAAATAAATATAAAAAATATGTCGGCACACTGGCGGTTCCCGGTATCAATGAAAAATTAAACATCACAAAAAAACAAATCGAGGCGGTCGCCGCAAAATCCCTGTTGGCAGTTAGGGAAGCCGGTAAAATCTACCGCCACATCGAAACTGCCAAGGGCAAGGATAATTTCATCACAGAAGTCTCGATGGACGAAACCGACCTGCCCCAGACGCCAGTGGAGATGTTCTTTATTCTCGCTGCCATCGCCGATGAAAAAATCCCAGTTCAGACTATCGCACCGAAATTCACTGGCCGCTTTAATAAGGGCGTCGATTACGTCGGAGACGTTTCTAAATTCGCGACAGAATTCGAGCAGGACCTCGCCGTCATCGCCTTTGCGATAAAAAAATTCGGTCTGCCCAAAAGTCTAAAATTAAGCGTGCATTCCGGAAGCGATAAATTTTCGCTGTATAAACACATAAATAAGGCGATAAAAAAATTCGATACTGGCCTGCACCTCAAAACCGCTGGCACTACATGGCTCGAAGAACTCATCGGCCTTGCTATGGCAGGGGGCGACGGTTTCGCTATCGCCAAGGAAGTTTACGCGAAAGCGCTGTCGCGATACGATGAGCTTTGCGCGCCATACGCCACCGTCATCGACATAGATAAAGGCATGCTGCCGACCCCGCAGATGGTCGAAAAATGGGCCAACCACGAATTCGCCAACGCCCTGCGTCACGACCAGTCGTGCAGCAGGTACAACAAAGATTTGCGGCAGCTTCTGCACGTCGGTTACAAAGTCGCCGCCGAAATGGGTGACAGATACCTCAATGCCCTCGAAAAATTCGAAACAATTGTCGCGCAGAACGTTACCGAAAACCTCTACAATCGGCACATAAAACCTATCTTTATTGATTAAGGAAATGATATAATGGATGAGATGTTCAATTTGCAGGATAAGGTAGTAGCAATCACAGGAGCAGGCGGTGTGCTTTGCGGAGCTATGGCAAAAGCCGTCGCCAAAGCCGGTGCCAAGGTCGCTGTTCTCGACCTTATGGAAGAAGCCGCCAAAAAAGTCGCCGACAAAATCAAAAACGATGGCGGAAAGGCTCTTGCTGTCAAGTGCAACGTCCTGCAGAAGGACACACTCGAAGCGGCGAAGAACACAATCAACACCAAATTAGGCCCCATCGATATTCTCATCAATGGCGCAGGCGGAAACAAAAAAGAGGCGACAACTTCGCCCGACCTTTCGTTCTTCAATCTGCCTGCGGACGCCATTCGTTTCGTCTTCGAGCTTAATTTCATCGGTACATTGCTGCCAACGCAAGTTTTCGCCAAGGATATGGCCGAAAGCGGTTCAGGTGTTATCCTCAATGTTTCCAGCATGAACGCATTTCGCCCATTGACCAAAATCGCCGCCTATTCCGCCGCTAAAGCCGCCATCAGCAACTTCACGCAGTGGATGGCCGTCCATATGTGCCAGAATTTCTCGAAAAATATCCGTGTAAACGCTATCGCGCCGGGTTTCTTTTTGACCGAGCAGAACCGCTTTCTATTGACCGATGAAAAGACCGGCCAGCCCACAGCGAGAGGCAAAACGATTATCGACCATATCCCGATGAACCGCTACGGCCAGCCCGACGAATTGAGCGGCACTGTTATATGGCTGCTCAGCGACGCGGCGAAATACGTAACAGGAATTGTTGTTCCGGTTGACGGTGGTTTTTCTGCCTTCAGCGGAGTGTAATTTTTTATTTCAAAGGAGTGTAAATCAGGATGAGTACCAACGACCCCGCAAAAGCACTAAAGGAATTCAAACCCAAACAGAAATTTTTCGTCGGCATCGACTCCGACGGCTGTGCATTCGACTCGATGGGTATAAAGCAGCGCGAATGTTTCTGCCCTTGGATGATTGCTTACTTCGGTCTGCAGCCCGTAGCACACGCCGCACGCGAGTGTAAGGACTTTGCCGACCTGTTTTCAAAAACACGCGGCGCAAACCGCCACAAAACCATCAAACGCATTTTGGTCGAACTGTTGCCTACGCACCCGATGGTCAAAATGAGAAATTTCAAAGTTCCCCAGTTCCCGCATTATTTCGAGTGGATTGACAATCCCAAGAGCCTGTTAAGCGACGCAGGTCTCAAGCAGGCCATCGCCGAGGCGAAAGACCCCGCCGCAAAAAAAGAGCTCGAATATATTCTCGAATGGAGCAAAAAAGTCAACCATGCCGTCAAAGATATTGTAAAAGGCGGTCTGCCGCCGTTCTCGTTCGTACGCGAAAGTCTCGAAAAGATGCGTCCCAAGGCCGACGTCATCGTCGTTTCCGCCACGCCTTTCGAGGCTCTCGAAAGGGAGTGGAAGGAAAACGATATCGCTAAATACGTCGATATCATCGCCGGACAGGAAATGGGAACAAAAGCCCAGCACCTCGAATACGCCACGAAGGGCAAATATGAAAAAGACCACGTCCTGATGATTGGCGACGCGCCCGGTGATATGAAGGCCGCCAAAGCAAACAACGCCTTGTTCTACCCGGTCAATCCCGGCAGCGAAGATTTGTCATGGAAGCGGTTTTATGAGGAAGCGTTCGATAAATTTATCAGCGGCAAATACGCCGGCAAATACGAGCAGCAGCTCATCGCCGAATTTGACAAATGCCTGCCGGAAAAACCGGCTTGGGCAAAGTAGGATAATCAAATGCTCATCGAAAGACAGGATAAGGATGGAGCCGTGTCCCTCGACATTGCCCGCCAAGCGGTCGCGCAGTTTTTCGCGAAGAATAATTACTCCGGCAAACGCCTTTTGCTCATTGTCCCCGACAATACCCGTTCCGGCCCGATAGGGGACATTTTCCAGCTCATTTACGATTGCGTTGCGCCGCAAAAACCGAAGGCCCTCGATATCCTCGTTGCCCTCGGCACGCACCAGCCGATGAAGGATAAGCAAATCTGCGCAAGATTATCCATCAGCGAAGAGCAGCGAAAAACAAAATACGCCTCCGTCAAATTTTTCAACCATCTCTGGGACGACCCCGCGACCTTTACCTCCATCGGCAAAATCTACGCAGATGAAATCGAAAAACTTACAGATGGCCTCTTCCGTGAGGAAGTAAACGTTGCCATCAATAAACTGCTCTTCGACTATGATGAATTTTTCATCTTGGGTCCCGTCTTTCCCCACGAGGTTGTTGGTTTCTCCGGTGGCCACAAATACATCTTCCCCGGAATCGCTGGCGCCGAAATCATAAACTTCTTCCATTGGCTCGGTGCAGTCATCACCAACCCGAAAATTAACGGCTTCAAGTGGACCAAAACCAGGCAGGTCGTCGAAAAAGCCGCCTCGTTTATCAAGATGCCGAGAAAACTTTTCGCCGTCGTCGCCGCCGAAAACCAGTTGAAGGGTCTGTTTATCGGTGACGTTCTCGAAGCGTGGGAAAAGGCTGCCGACCTTTCGGAAAAAGTCCATATCGTTTACAAGGACAAACCCTACAACACAATTCTCGGCCTCGCTCCCGAAATGTACGACGACATCTGGACCGCAGGCAAGGTTATGTACAAGCTCGAACCAATCGTCGCCGACGGCGGCACATTGATTATTTACGCCCCGCACATCGACGAAATCTCTTACACCCACGGAAAAGTCCTCGACCAGATTGGCTACCACACCCGCGACTACTTCCTCAAACAGTGGGACAAATTCAAACAATACCCCCGCGGTGTTACCGCCCATTCCACGCACGTAAAAGGTATAGGCACCTTCAAAAACGGCATCGAAAACCCGCGCGTCAACGTCGTCCTCGCCACCAAAATTAGCGAGAAACGCTGCAAAAAAGTCAACTTAGGCTTCCTGGACCCCGATGAGATTAACATCTCCGATTACGAAAACAGGGAAGATGAAGGCGTCCTCGTCGTCCACCACGCCGGCGAAATGCTCCACCGCCTCTCTAACGGCTTCATCCCAACAATCCCGGTAGATTAGCCCAAACGGAGCCGCAACCGTCCAGACAGAGCCGCGACCGTCAGGGAGCGGTAGGCTGTTAGTTTTTTTATCTTGATTTTTTGTAATACTTAGCGCACTTTATATAACCGTTTTTCGACTGTAATTTTAACTTTATTTTGGAAAGGACATCACAAAATGGCAAAGGCAGATATTGGCTTAATTGGGCTGGCGGTCATGGGCGAAAACCTCATCCTCAATATGGAAAGCAAGGGCTTCACCGTCGCCTGCTTCAACCGCACCGTCTCGAAGGTGGACGATTTTATTAATGGTCGCGCGAAAGGCAAAAAAATCATCGGCTGTCACTCCATCGAAGAATTTGTCGCGAATCTTACGACGCCTCGCAAAATAATGTTAATGGTAAAGGCCGGTAAGGCCGTCGATGATTTCATCGACTTGCTCCTGTCGCACCTCGAAAATGGCGACATCATCATCGATGGTGGCAACTCCCACTTCCCAGATACCATTCGCAGAACAGCATACGTTGAAAGCAAAGGCAAACTTTATATCGGCACAGGTGTCTCCGGTGGGGAAGAAGGGGCCCTGTTAGGCCCGTCGATTATGCCCGGTGGCTCGCCTCCGGCATGGCAGCACGTTAAACCCATCTTCCAGGCAATCTGCGCAAAGACCGCCGACGGCGACCCCTGTTGCGAATGGGTCGGTGAAAACGGCGCTGGCCATTTCGTCAAAATGGTCCACAACGGTATCGAATACGGCGATATGCAGATGATTTGCGAAACATACCAGATGATGAAGGAAGGTCTCGGTCTATCCAATAAGGATATGCATAAAATATTCACAAAATGGAACCGTGCGGAACTTGATTCCTACCTCATCGAAATCACCCGTGACATCCTCGGCTATAAGGATGAGCAGGGTAATGATGTTATCGACCTGATTCTCGACACTGCCGGCCAAAAAGGCACCGGTAAATGGACGGTCGTCGCCGCCCTCGATTCAGGCCAGCCCCTGACCCTTATCGGTGAAGCCGTCTTCGCAAGATGCCTCTCGGCCATTAAGGAAGATCGCGTCGCCGCCTCAAAAGTCCTGCCCGGTTCAAAGGCGAAATTCCGCGGCGATAAAAAGAAATTCGTCGAAGACCTCCGCAAGGCACTCTACGCCTCCAAGATTATTAGCTACGCGCAGGGCTATCAATTAATGCGCTCCGCCGCCAAGGAATACAAATGGAACCTCAATTACGGTGGTATAGCCCTTATGTGGCGGGGCGGCTGTATCATTCGTTCCGCATTCCTCGGCAAAATTAAAGAGGCCTTCGTCACCAACCCCAATCTTAGCAACCTGCTGTTAGACCCATTCTTCAAAAAGGCTGTCTCTAAAGCCCAGGATAGCTGGCGCAACGTCGTTACAACCGCCGTCAAGCTCGGCATCCCGATGCCCTGCATAGGTTCTTCTCTGACCTTCTACGATGGCTACCGCCACGACAGACTTCCCGCGAACCTCTTGCAGGCCCAGCGCGACTACTTCGGCGCACACACCTACGAACGAGTTGATAAACCTCGCGGCCAGTTCTTCCACACCAACTGGACCGGCCGCGGCGGCGCTACCTCCGCAAGCACCTACGTTGTATAAAAATTTAGCCCCCAGCACTGCTGGGGATTTTTCAAAAATGTTTAGCCCTGCCACCCGCGGGCAGGGCTTTTTTCTTTGTTTGGTGTCATTCCGACCCCGACTTATCAGGTGAAGTAATCTACAAATTTTAAAAACCCCCGCCTATCCGTCGGAGTTTTTACTAATATTTTTCGACCTCGAAGCTCATATTGCAAAACTTCGAAGCCCCATATAAGTCAGGAAATAGAGTTAGATGATTTATGTTCATACGGTTTAAAGCCTTCAAACATGTTTCGCGTTCCGAGTTAGGGATTAGAAGTTCGAAAAGAATAATTCTATCCTCATTTGGTCTTTTATTATAGCATTTCTTGATCAATGTTTTAATGTCACCTTCTCCTCGCAACATCACAGTGAATAAACCACCTTGGTTTATCAAACGCGAATTTTCATCTGATTGAACATTGATAACCTCGACAAATTTTTCTTTAGGTGTTTCTTGCCCAGGCACTGCTGGACCCCACCTAAGAATATCTGCACTCAGGCCATATACAACCCTATAATTAGTCTGTGGTTCTTTTTGTTCAATAAAAGCAAAATATGCTGCAACAAAGGGCGATCGGGTCCAATCAAGTAGTGGTGTTACTAAACCGTGATGCTGTCCTATGGCCAACCAGTCATTCTCTTCTTTCAGTTCAGGTGGATGCGGACCTCGTCTGCCTCTAGTTGCTCGTTTAAACTTATATAAATGATTAGATAGGAGTATATCCCTTTGGCTATGTTTATTTTTCTCGCGCAAAATCCGGTCAAATTTTGATTCCAGAGCCCAGTTGTCGCAACGATGTCCCCGCCAAATATAAAATTGATAATCAGTAATTGAATCTATTACATTATAAAATTCACCCCAAGATTTCAATCTTGTTGTCAACACACCATTTTCATAACTTCCATACTGGTGATGAGTTGTCAGCTCCATTATTTGTTCCTCCCGAGATTTACTTTTGCCTTTGTTCTTGTGTCTTAAGACTTGAAATTATACCCTTTCCGGTTCGAAAAATAAAACGGTTTCAAATTTTTAATGCGAACTACTTTTTGGTCTGCCGTTCCCCAAGTAGCAGCGATCGTGAGAACTTCTCTGAACGGTCAAGATCGATACGAGCCCAGAGAATTAGGCTTAAGCCGATAGGAAGTTCAAGGATTGTCAGTACTTTCATCCACGTTACTCCGCTGCTCATAATAAACATGGCCATCACCCCGAGAATCGCTACTGTCACAACAGCATCAATCACGACCCAACACCAAAAAAAGGCTCCATGTGGCGTGGCGGCAACCCTTTTCCAGAATCCACTAGCCCAAACCGCTGTCGGCTTATCGGTCAGGCTGTTAATTCTCTCCTCAAGGGCACGAATGTAGCCATCGTATGCGCAGCCAGCCCCAAACTGTGAGACTACGACTAAAAACGACAGAAATGCAAATTGTATCAGTGCAAAGAGCATCCATTCTCGTGGTATCGCAAATGTACCCCATTCACCTTTGAAGTAGAAATATGTAAAACCGCCAATTGCAGTAAGCAAGCCCAAAATACATTTAGCCATGCTATTCCCGGTGTCTCGCCAATGCAACATCATCAGTTCACGTTCTTGCCTCAACTGACTTAGCAATTCAGCATCGCTCACGGTATATACCTCCATATTGCAGCCTATCTTTGTTTTGCACTTTAACTTTTAAATTTTGAATTGCTTAAATTATACCCCCTCCGGCTCGGAAGTGAAGCCAAAAAAGGCGAAACCCGCCATAGCCTTGGCGAAGGCGGGTGAAATCGTTTTAGCCGCGGAGCGGCTCCACAATTTTGGCTTTTTAGCTTTAAGTTTAAAGTTGAAGCAACGCGGATAATTCGTCCAGAAACCCTGTTTGTCCTTTAAGGATTTTATTTCGGGCCTCGTCTAATTTGAACCACTCGGCCCGATCGACTTCCGGAAATTCCTGCTGTTTGCCCGATTTTGGCGGCCATTCCATAGAAAACAAATTACTGTTTATTTTCCCCGCGTCGAAATCGCCCTCAACCGCCCACACGCTGACAACCTTCCCGCTCGGCTGCTTGATAGGTTGAAGCGGTATGAATTTCCCGGCAGGGGGGGTGAATCCCGTCTCTTCCTTGAATTCCCTTTTGGCCGCTTCTAATGGGTCTTCCTCTGCCGTATATTCCCCTTTTGGTACCGACCAAGCCCCGTCATCTTTTTTCGCCCAGAACGGCCCGCCCGGATGAACTAAAAATACCTCAACGGCTTTCTCTCTCACCCGGTAAACCAGCAACCCCGCACTCAGCTTCGCCATTTATTTTCCTCCCGCGCAACAAAAAACAACATCCAAACAGCCACTCATTGGATGTTAATTTTGGTCTTTAGTCTTGGGTCTGAACTATTTTTTCTTTTTCGCTTTTTTCTTCGACTTGACTTTCAGTTTAGGCTTCATCGAACCGCATTTTCCGCAACTCATATTTGAACCTCCAAAATTGGTTAATAATATTTAAATTTCGTCATTTTTGCCCTCAAACCGTGAGCCAAATCCCCTTATTGACGCCGCCAGCCGTTTCGGTTATCATTTCTCAACATACGACCCTGCCCTGAGCTTGTCGAAGGGATACGAAATACTATATACGAAATACGAGGGCAATTATGACTGATTACATCTTTACCGACGATTTCCTGCTGCAAACAGAGACCGCAAAGACCTTATACCACGAGCACGCGGCAAAAATGCCAATTTACGACTATCACTGCCATATCCCCGCCGCTCAGATTGCCGAGGATAAAAAGTTCGCCAATCTGACCCAAATCTGGCTCTACGGCGACCACTATAAATGGCGGGCGATGCGTACCAATGGCGTCCCCGAAGAATTCTGCACCGGAAAGGCCTCCGACTGGGAAAAGTTCCAAAAGTGGGCCGAAACCGTCCCCAACACCCTGCGAAACCCGCTTTACCACTGGACGCACCTCGAACTCAAACGTCCCTTTGGTGTAAAGAAACTGCTAAGCCCTGATACCGCGAAAGAAATTTACGACCAGTGCAGCGAAATGCTCCGCACACCTGATTTTTCCGTCCGCAATATAATACGCAAAATGAACGTCAAACTCATCTGCACTACCGAAGGCCCTCTCGATACTTTGGAGCATCATAAAAAAATTCGCAAGGATAGCTTCGAAATAAAAGTCCACACCGCGTTTCGTCCCGACAAAGGCCTTGCTGTCGAGGACATCAACTCGCTCAACGAATGGATAGACCAGCTCGAAGATATCGCGGGCGTTTATATCACCGATTTCGACGCCTATCTTACAGCCCTCCGCAAACGACACGATTTCTTCCATACCAATGGCTGCCGCCTTTCCGATTATGGCCTCGAAACCGCCTACGCCGAGGACTACACCGAAAAGGAAGTCAAAAAGATTTTCAACAAGCTCCGCAGCGGTGAAAATCTCAACAAAGACGAACAGCTCAAATTCAAATCCGCAATGCTGTACGAAATGGCCCTTATGGATAGCGAGGCAGGCTGGGTAATGCAGTTGCACCTCGGCGCACTTCGCAACAACAACACAAGAATGCTCAAAACCATCGGTCCCGATACCGGCTTCGATTCGATAGGCGACTTCGAAATCGCAAAACCCTTATCGCGTTTTCTCGACCGCCTCGACAGAGACAACAAACTTCCAAAAACCATTCTTTACAACCTCAATCCTCGCGACAACGAACTTATGGCCACGATGATTGGCAACTTCCAGGATGGCTCCGTCCCCGGCAAAATACAATATGGGTCAGGCTGGTGGTTCCTCGACCAGAAGGACGGTATGGAAAAGCAGATTAACGCCTTGTCGAACCTCGGCCTTCTAAGCCGCTTCGTCGGAATGCTCACCGATTCACGCAGCTTCCTGTCGTACCCACGCCACGAATACTTCCGCAGAATTCTTTGCAACACCCTCGGCAATGACGTGGAAAATGGTCTGATTCCGAACGATATAAAACTGCTCGGCCAGATGGTTGAAAACATCTGCTTCAACAACGCCAAAAATTATTTCCCTATGGAGCTATAACGAATAAGCCGTACGCAAATGACAGATAAATTACCGAAGACCCAAACGGCAGTTCAATTGACAGGCCCCGACCAGCTAAAATTAAATACCGCAAAACCAATTCCCGCACCCGGCCCGCATCAGGTACTTTGCCGGGTCGAAGCGGTCGGCCTGTGTTTTTCAGATTTGAAACTGCTCAAACAATTCGACCAGCACGTCCGCAAATCGGATGTGATTTCTGGTATCACCCCGAAAGTTTTAAAGGAAATTCCAAGTTATGTCCCCGGCAAAATCCCCGCCGTACCCGGCCACGAAGCCGCCGTGCGTGTTGTCGCCGTCGGTAGGGAGGTAACAGGTATCGAAAAAGGCAAACGCTACCTCGTCCAGACCGATTACCGCTGGCTCCGAACCGCGAATTCCAACGCCGCTCTCGGTTACAACTTCGAAGGCGCCCTGCAGGAATTCGTCTTGATGGACCAGCGGGTCATCACTTCGCCGGCAGGCCAATCATTCCTTATACCAGCTTCCGAAGATTTGTCCGCTGCTGCCGTCGCCCTCGTCGAACCCTGGGCCTGCGTCGAAGATGCCTACGCAGTAAAGGAACGCCGGACCCTCAAAGCAGGGGGGCGATTGGCCGTCATCGCAGATGTCGCTGTCAACGAAGACTTGTTCCACAAATTCCTTTCGCGTTTTAGCACTCCCGCAAAAATCACCTGGGTTTCGCAATCTGTGTCTGCGAAATTGCCTATGCTCGAAACCGTCGAAGATATTTCACAATTGCCCGATGCTGCGTTCGATGACGTAATTTATTTCGGCTCAAATCCGCAAACCGTCGAATCGCTCTTCGCCAAAGTCGCCGCCAACGGTTTATTTAATATCGTTCTTTGCGGCGGCTCATTCGGTAGGGCGGTCAATTGTGCCGTTGGCCGTGTACATTACGGTGGCATTAGAATCATCGGTACTGCAGGAAACGACCCCGCCGACGCGATGAAAAATATCCCCCCTGCAGGCGAAATAAGAAAAAATGACAAAATTAATGTCGTCGGTGCCGCCGGCCCTATGGGCGTAATGCACGTCATCCGCAACATCTGCCAGCAGGTTCCCGGTGTAACCATCTTCGCAGGCGATGTCGATGATGTGCGCCTCGCCGCACTCGATAATCTCGCGAAACCTCTCGCCGAAAAAAACAAAGTTACTTACAAATCTTACAATCCAGCGAAAGATAAAATTTCTGAAAAATTCAGCTACACGGTTTTGATGGCCCCCGTTCCTCCTCTTGTCACTCAATCCGTTACACAGTCCAACCATTCCGCAATCATAAATATCTTCGCCGGCATCCCCGCCGCGGTAAGCGCCTCCATAGATATGGATTCTTATATTAAAAAGGGTATGTATTTCATCGGTACCAGCGGCTCAACCCTCGATGATATGAAAATCGTCTTAAAAAAGGCTGAATCCGGCAGGCTCGACACCAATCTTTCCGTCGCCGCAGTTTCAGGCCTCGATGGTGCAATCGAAGGCATAAGGGCCGTCGAAAACCACTCTATACCCGGCAAAATCATCGTTTACCCGAAGTGTAAGGGTCTGGGATTAACGACCTTGCGGCAGTTGCAGGATAAATTCCCCCACGTCGCCAAACATCTTGCCGCCTCCTGCTGGACCGCAAACGCCGAAAAAGCACTTTTAGCTTTATATTGACTTTTGCAGCGAAAGCGTATAAAAGGGAAGTTTTAAAGAACATAAAAACATTAGGAGCATTTGTTTATGAAGTCGCAAAAACTGCATATCGAGTCGGAAAAAACGCCGGTCATTCTCGTTGTCGATGACAATATCCAGAACCTCGAACTATTACAGGCTTATCTCGAAGACATCGACTGCACCACCGTCCCAGCACACAATGGCATCGCGGCCCTCGAAATCATCGCCAGAACCCCTCCCGACCTCGTTCTGCTCGACATCATGATGCCCAAAATGAGCGGCTTCGAAGTCTGCAGAAGAATAAAAAATGACTCCCGCACCACCGACATTCCCGTCATAATGGTCACCGCTCTTACCGAATTCGGTGACATCGAACGCGCGATAGATTCCGGCACGGATGATTTTATAAGTAAACCGGTCAACAAACTCGAATTACTTACGCGAGTACGCACCATGCTCAAGCTCAAACACCTCAGCGACAAGCTCGAACGCACCCTGGCCTACCTCAGCGAGGTCGAAAAACAGGCCCAGCAGGTCAAATCCGATTAGTCCGACATTTAGGCTGGCAGGGGGGATATATTTCCAGTAGAGTCCTCTAACCATT
>Ga0214473_10002176_pt1 | contig 24425 bp, 22 predicted proteins | sample RVTome_7_FD_203509 | JGI IMG/M metagenome (GOLD analysis project Ga0214473, IMG submission 203509) | Soil microbial communities from uranium-contaminated site in the Upper Colorado River Basin, Wyoming, United States - RVT98D197 | ecosystem: Environmental > Terrestrial > Soil > Contaminated >... | reverse complement strand
ATGCCCATCACCTTCGTGATGGCCGCCGTAAGGGTGGTCTTGCCGTGGTCGACATGCCCTATCGTGCCGACATTGACGTGGGGTTTGACTCTCTCGAATTTCGCCTTCGCCATTTAGTATCCTCCTAAAGTTCCAACCTGAAATCTATTAAAACCCGGTTCGATTCCCAAAGCCCATGACCGGGATCGAACCGGTGACCTCATCCTTACCAAGGATGTGCTCTACCGACTGAGCTACATGGGCGTGAAAGCCGATGGAGCGGGAAACGGGATTCGAACCCGCGACCCTCAGCTTGGAAGGCTGACGCTCTACCACTGAGCTACTCCCGCTTCTATTTAAATAACATTTAAGCATTGAGCATTCCAAAATGAGCATTCATCATTTCATTTGAAATCTCAAATTTGAGATCTCAAATTCGCCCCCGAAATCGCCGCTCCAGCTCGATTTCCAAAGAGCAACTTTCCCGGCCCGCTCCGGGGATCGCCAGTGGAGAGGGGAGGATTCGAACCTCCGTAGGCGTACGCCAACGGGTTTACAGCCCGTCCCCTTTAGCCACTCGGGAACCTCTCCTTTAAAAACGGCAATGGAGCCACCGAAGGGAATCGAACCCCCGACCCGCTGATTACAAATCAGCTGCTCTGCCTGCTGAGCTACGGTGGCTGACAAATAAAATATAAGGTTAGTCTGCCTTTTTTTAACCTATTAATATAGGGCTAATATTATATCTTTGTCAAGCGGAAAATTCAAACTATATTTTAACAATTATTCGCGGACTTGCCAATTCGGGGCGGTTCCGGCTAAGCGGGCCCCCGGCCCCTCTGCCGGACCGCCTCGAAGATGAAGGCCCCGGCGGCCGCGGAGACATTGAGAGAGTCGATTTCTCCCTTGAGGGGAAGGCTTGCCATATGGTCGCACCTTTCCTTTACTACCTTCCTGATCCCCGTGTCCTCCCCTCCGAAGATGAGTAAAAGCGGCCCTCCCAAGTCCACATCCCAGGGGGCAAGCGAGCTCCCCGCTTCCGCTCCTACTATTGAAAACCCCCGCTTCTTGAGTTCATCCACGGCGTATTTTATATTTGCCTCTACAACGACAGGCAGGTGCCAGGCCGCCCCGGCCGATGCCTTATAGACCTCGGGGCCAAGCCCCGCCTGCCTGTGTTTCTGGATAATGAGCCCGTGTACTCCCGCTGCGAGCGCGGTCCTCATTATCCCTCCAAGATTCCTCGGGTCTTCCACCCCGTCAAGGGCCACGAAAAAGGGAATTTCGCCTTTTTCCTCAGCAATTTCAAGTAGTTCCTCCAAAGAGGCAAATTCCTTCTCCTTCACCCGGGCAGCAACCGACTGGTGGCCCTTGGGGAAGCGGACGAAGAAATCGGGCTTTACGTACTCAACCGGAACGCCCTTCTTCCCGGCCTCTTTTAAAAGGAGAGAGACCTTTTCCCTCCTCCCTTCCCCGATAAATACTTTTTTTGCTTTGCCTGCCCGGAGGGCTTCAAGGACAGAGTTAATGCCGTAAATGAATTGAGGCGATATTTCGGGCTCTTTGGGCATCTTTTAGGATAACACGGGCGGATATTGACAAGCCCCCCTTAATTGTTATCCTTTACAGGAGAAGTATAAGGTCTCTTTCGCAATTAAAATAAAAATACTTGACACGATTCGAGTCAATTGGTAAGATTAATTTTGTGAGAGGAATGGAAAAAAATGGCGGCGGTTAAAGACTATTACGAAACGCTGGGCGTGAAAAGAGGGGCCTCGGTGAACGAGATCAAGGCCGCTTACAGGAAGCTCGCGCGCAAGTACCACCCGGACCTGAACCCCGGCAACAAAGAGGCCGAGGAGAAGTTCAAGGGGATAAACGAGGCCTATTCCGTCCTCAGCGACCCCAAAAAGAAGGAAAATTACGATAAATTCGGCACAGCCGAAGGGTTTGGCTATGAAGGCGTTCGCCCCGGGGCGGATGCCGGGTTCGGGTTCGAGGAAGGCGGCTTCGATTTCGGCTTCGGGGACATCTTCTCGGAACTTTTTGGGGCACGCCCCAGGAGGGAGAAAGGGGCGACCTTCCCCCAGAAGGGAGGGGACCTCCTCACGGAGGTGGAAATCTCCTTTGAAGAGGCCTACAAGGGGACCACAAGGCCCATAACTCTTAGGCGTGAAGCGCCCTGCCCCGTCTGCGGCGGCACGGGGGCCCAGGAAGTAAAGAGATGCGCGAGGTGCGGAGGGACGGGAAGGCTCGAAAGCAAACGGGGCTTTTTCAGCACCGTCCAGGCCTGTCCCGAATGCGGCGGCTCCGGGAAGAAAATAACCAAAATGTGCCCGGCCTGCGGCGGAGCGGGCGCGCGGATGCTTTCGGAAAATATAAATGTAAAGATCCCCGCCGGGGTCGATAACGGGTCCACCGTTAAATTAAGAGGCATGGGCAATATAGGCATGGCAGGGGGGCCGCCCGGAGATTTGCACATAAGGGTCCGGGTGAGGCCGCACCCGTTCTTCAGGCGCGAGGGGAACGATATATATCTCAAGCTCCCCATCACTGTGAGCGAGGCCATACTCGGCTCGAAAGTGGACGTCCCCACGCCGGACGGGAAGGCGATCATGAAGATACCCGCCGGCACGCAAGGCGGGCAGAGGTTCAAGCTTAAGGGAAAGGGGTTCAGCACCCCACGCGGAGGGCACGGCAACATGTACGTGGACATCGCCATAGCCGTGCCGACCGAATTGGGCGAAAAGGCAAAAGAACACCTCAAGGAGTTTGAGGAGGCCTACAAGGAAAACCCGAGGGCGAAGGCATTCGGGGGCGGCAAATGAAGAAAAGGAAGGACGAACCCATATATATGATAAGCGTGGTCGCGCGGATGCTCTCGGTGCACCCGCAGACCTTGAGGATGTACGAGCGCGAGGGGTTTATCACGCCCAAGCGCACCAACAAGCAGAGGCTCTATTCGGAAGAGGACGTGGAGCGCCTCGATATGGTAATAAGGCTCACGAGGGAGATGGGCGTCAACAAGGCGGGCGTGGACATCATCCTCCGGATGCGGGAACGCATGGAGGCCCTCCAGCGCGAGATGATGAGCATGATGGAGCACCTTGAACTGGGGTTCAGGGAAGAGTTCGAAAAGCGCCTGAGGGAGGCGTTCTCTTATAAAGAAGGCAATAAGGGAAAGAAGAGAGAAGGAGATAATCTTTAAATGTCATTAGTAAGTTGTAATCCTGAGGGAGGTTATAAATGAGGCTCGATAAATTAACGATAAAGGCGCAGGAGGCGCTCTCGGAGGCCCAGCGCATTGCGGAGAGAAAAGGCAACCAGGAGCTTCAGCCCGAGCACCTTTTCACGGCCCTCCTCGAAGAGGACGAGGGCATATCGTCCCAGATATTAAGGAGACTCGGGGGAAATATAAATGCGATAAGGGCCGAGGTTGAAAAAGTCATAGAGCGTTTCCCAAAGGTGTCCGGCGCGACACCCATGGGACAGCTTTATATATCGACGAGGCTCAAGTCCGTCTTCGAAGAGGCCATAAAAGAGGCCGAGCACCTTACAGACGAATACATAAGCGTGGAACACCTGCTGTGGGCCGTAGCAGGGGCCGGAGGGGGCCTCGGGGATGTCTTTAAAAAATTCGGCATCTCCCGGGAAAACATCCTTGCGGCGATGCGGGAGGTCCGGGGGGCCCAGCGCGTGACCGACCCAAACCCGGAAGACAAGTACCAGGCCCTTGCCCGATACAGCAGGGACTTAACGGAGCTTGCCCGCAAGGGGAAATTAGACCCTGTAATAGGCAGGGACGACGAGATAAGGCGCGTGATACAGGTGCTTTCGAGGAGGACAAAGAACAACCCGGTCCTCATAGGCGACCCCGGGGTCGGCAAGACCGCCATCGTGGAGGGCCTGGCCCAGAGGATCGTGGCCGGGGATGTGCCCGAGACCTTGAAAGAAAAACGCGTGGTGGGCCTCGATATGGGGGCCCTTGTGGCGGGATCGAAGTACCGGGGGGAGTTCGAGGAGAGGCTTAAAGCGGTCCTTAAGGAGATAGAGCAGGCCCAAGGAAAGGTAGTCCTCTTCATAGACGAGCTGCACACGCTTGTGGGCGCGGGGGCGGCTGAGGGCGCGATAGACGCCTCGAACATGCTAAAGCCTGCGCTCGCCAGAGGGGATTTAAGGTGCATAGGCGCAACCACAATAGACGAGTACAGGAAGCATATTGAAAAGGACGCGGCCCTTGAGAGGCGCTTCCAGCCCGTGCTCGTAAAGGAGCCCTCGGTGGAAGACACGATATCCATCCTGCGCGGGCTCAAGGAGCGCTACGAGGTGCACCACGGCGTAAAGATTAAGGACTCGGCCCTCATAGCAGCCGCGATGCTCTCGGATAGATATATTTCAGACAGGTTCCTGCCCGATAAGGCAATCGATCTGATAGACGAGGCTGCCTCGAAGCTCAGGATGGAGATAGACAGCATGCCCGTCGAATTGGATGAAATAGAAAGGAAAATAAGACAGCTTGAGATAGAGAGGCAGGCCATATCGAGAGACGGCACGGACGGCGCAAAAGGGAAGATGGCCGAGGTGAACAGGGAGATAGCCGAGCTTAAGGACAAGGCCAATGTCCTCCGGGCGCAGTGGATGAGCGAGAAGGAGATAATCGCCCGGATACGCGACTTGAAGGGCCGGATTGAGCAGACGAGGCTCGACGCGGAAAGGGCCGAGCGCGAAGCTGAGCTGGGCAAGGCTGCGGAGCTCAAGTATGGAAGGTTGATCGAACTTTCCAAGTCTCTGGAGACCGAAAACAAAAAACTTGCGGAGGTGCAGGCTAAAAGGAAGATGCTCAAGGAAGAGGTGGACGAGGAGGACGTGGCACAGGTCGTCTCCAAATGGACGGGGGTGCCCGTTTCGCGGATGCTCGAGACCGAGGTGCAGAAACTCTTGAAAATGGAGAACCGCCTGAGGGAGCGGGTGGTGGGCCAGGATGCCCCCATTCAGGCCGTCTCGGACGCCGTGCGGAGGGCTCGCGCGGGCGTGCAGGACCCCAACCGCCCCATAGGCTCTTTCATATTCCTTGGGCCAACGGGCGTCGGAAAGACGGAGCTGGCAAAAGCGCTCGCGGAATTCCTCTTTGACGACGAGAACGCGCTGACCCGGATAGATATGTCCGAGTACCAGGAGCGGCATACGGTCTCGAGGCTCATCGGGGCCCCTCCCGGCTATGTCGGCTATGAGGAGGGCGGCCAGCTTACGGAGGCCGTTCGCAGGAAGCCCTACTCGGTACTCCTCTTTGACGAGATAGAGAAGGCCCATCCGGAGGTATTCAACCTCCTCCTGCAGGTCTTGGATGACGGGCGGCTCACTGACGGGCACGGGCGCACCGTGGACTTCCGGAACACGGTCATAATCATGACCTCCAATATCGGGAGCACCCACATACAGGAGCTTCTGGAAGAGCACCGCAAAAGGCCCGTGGAGCACTGGGGCCCCATAAGCGAGACCGAAGAGGAGATAAGGGAAAGGGTGATGGCCGATCTAAAGGCCCATTTCAAGCCCGAGTTCCTGAACAGGGTTGACGAGACGCTTATCTTCAACCCGCTCAGTAAAGACCTCTTGAAGCGCATCGTGGACATACAGGTGGCAAGGATGAAGCGCTATCTCCTCGAAAGAGGGGTGGACATAACGCTTACGGAGCGGACGAGGGAAAGGCTTGCGGAAATCGGCTTTGACCCTGTCTACGGCGCAAGGCCCTTGAAGAGGGCCATACAGAGGGAGATTTTGAACCCGCTTGCGGTAAAGATGCTGGAGGGCGCCATCGGGCACGGGGATTTGATAGAGGTGGATTTCGAGGACGGCGAGGCCGCGCTCAGAAAACTGGAGCCCGTGATTTCGCAAACGTAAAGCGCGGCCCTTTGGCGTATAACGCCTGCTCATTGGAAAAAAATAATCGTCAGGAAAATTATCGTCAGGAAAAAATAATGCAGCAAGGAGGCAGTTGGATGTCAATCGTAAAATGGTCGCCTATCAAGGAGCTGGAGGAGATGAGAAGAGACATGGAGAGGATCTTCGACGAGATCTTCGAGCCGAGGAGAAGGAGGAGGTGGTGGCCTGCTTCTGGAGGAGAAAAAGGCCTTATTGTACCTGTTGTCGACATGTACGACAGGAAGACCGAGATCGTCATCAAAACGGAACTCCCCGGGGTTTCCAAGGAGAACATCGACCTCACGATCACGAAGGACGCAATAAGCATCAAGGGCGAGGTCAAGAAAGAAGAGGAGGTGGCGGAGGAGAACTACTATTCGCGCGAGCGGGCCTTCGGCGCCTTCACCCGCACGATACAGCTCCCTTCGGAGGTGGACAGCGAAAAGGCGAAGGCCACCTTCAAGGACGGCATACTGGAGATCGTCCTCCCCAAAAAGGCCGAAGAGATGCCCAAAGAGATAAAGGTGAATATCGGGTAAATTTACCCTTCGTTAACCTCCCGGAACGGCGGCCCCGGATTCAAATTCGGGCCGCCGTTTTTTTTAAGTTGAAAAAGAAGCAAACACGCGGCATCCCATAGGTTAAAAAAATAAGTAATTTCAATTATTTCTATTTGACACGAGGTACATTCCTCCCTACACTCGGTAAAGTAAAGGAACTTACGTTTTTCTTTAATGCCAGGCAAGCATCGCTAAAAAAAAGGGAGGGTTGCGCTCTTTACAGGGAGTATCGTCCTGGAAAGAAGGACCACAGATAAAAACCATATAGGAGGGGATGACATGGACGGACGCAAGCTATGGGTTTCCATGCTCTCGGTGTTTTTTGCGATCGGACTTCTATGGGGAGTGGGCCTGGGCCGGGCGCAATCACCGGAGAAGAAAGCGGAGAAGAAAAAGGAGCTTAAGGAGAAGAAGCCCACGCCCGCCGAAAGGAAGGCGGCGGCGGAGCGGTTTAAAAAAATTTATTATAAAACCCTTGAAGGAGGGGTGGTCCCCCAGGACTTGGACCCCGGCGGAGTCCCGCATTATTTCGGTCCTTACCCGAACTATGCCAATAGCCCGCTCCCGAGCGGCCCCGTCACCGGCATAACGGTCACGGATGGAGGCAGCGGCTATATCAGTCCCACCGTTACAATTACGGACCTTTACGGCACAGGCACAGGGGCCACGGCTACTGCAACAGTGGCAGGCGGGGTAATAACCGGTATCACGGTTACGGACGGGGGCACCGGCTATACCGCTCCCCTTGTCACTATTGAGGACGATACGGGCACTAATGCTGCCGCCACTGCTGAAATAGGCGGCACACCGGGATCGCTGACTGGCGGGATCAGGAAATTTGTCGATTCTCTGCCAGGACTGGGCCCCACCAACGCAAACAACCTGGGACAGTACCTCCCCATTGCCGTACCGGACACCACCACGTTTCCCGGTTCCGATTACTATGAGATAGAACTCCGGGAATATAGCGAGAATATGCACTCGGACCTGCCGGCGACCACCCTGCGCGGGTATGTGCAAGTCCAAAACGGCGTGGACGTGGCGCCCATTCATTATATGGGGCCTGTAATTATAGCCGAGAGTGACCGGCCGGTGCGCGTCAAGTTCACGAACAAGCTCCTCACGGGCGAGGGGGGCAACCTCTTCATACCCGTGGACACCACCGTCATGGGGGCGGGGATGGGCCCTTACGGGATGGAACCCCCGGTCGGCGATATGAATTATACCCAGAACCGCGCCACAGTGCATCTGCACGGCAATAATACCGTTTGGATCAGCGACGGCACGCCCCACCAGTGGATCACGCCGGCGGGAGAGGTCACTTCCTATCCCGAGGGTGTAAGCGTCTATAACGTTCCGGATATGCCGGACCCCGGAGACGGCTCTATGACGCTCTATTACACAAACAAGCAGAGCGCCAGGCTCATGTTCTATCATGACCACTCCTTCGGCATCACCCGGCTGAATGTCTATGCCGGGGAGGCCGCGGGTTATCTGCTCACAGACCAAGTCGAGCAAGACATGATCGACGGCACCAACCTGTCGGGCGTAAACCCCGATTTGCTTCAGGTCCTCCCGGATTATGGGATCCCTCTCATCATACAGGACAAGACTTTCGCGGATGCCGACACGATCGGCTTTCAGGACCCTACATGGAACTGGGGTACAACGCCCCCTGTTCCCAACACCGGGGACCTCTGGTATCCCCATGTGTATATGCCTAACCAGAACCCCGGAGACCTTAGCGGGATGAACGCATTTGGGCGGTGGCATTACGGCCCCTGGTTCTGGCCGCCCACGGATGTGACGTACCCGCCTGTCTCGAACCCTTATTACGACCCCGAAAACGCGCCCTGGGAGCCGCCGCTTATGCCTGCGACACCCAACCCTTCCTCGCCGGGCGAAGCCTTCATGGACACCCCTGTGGTGAACGGCACGCTTTATCCCTATATTGAGGTGGACCCGACGGCCTATCGTTTTCGGATTCTGAATGCCGCCGATGACCGCTTCTTCAACCTCCAGCTTTATGTAGCCGATCCTTCCGTCACTACGGCGGATGGCAGGACCAATACGGAAGTAAAGATGGTCCCTGCGTCCTCGTGCTCGGGCTTGCCGGCGGGCTGGCCGACTGACGGCAGGGAGGGCGGCGTGCCCGACCCCGCCACTGCGGGACCGTCATTAATCCAGATAGGGACTGAAGGGGGCTTCCTCCCTGCACCCGTGGTGCTGTCCAACCAGCCGGTTAAATGGAACCTGGACAAGACCAACTTCGATTTCGGCAACGTCAATGCCGGCACACTTATCCTCGGGACGGCGGAACGGGCTGACGTAATCATTGACTTCTCCTCCTTTCGCGGCCAAACCCTCATCCTGTATAATGACGCCCCGGCCGCATTCCCGGCGAGCGACCCGCGCTATGATTACTACACGGGCGACCCGGACCAGACCGATGTCGGAGGCGCTCCCTCGACCCAGGCCGGCTACGGCCCCAACACCCGCACCATCATGCAAATCCGGGTAAGGGATATCGCCCCGGAGCCCGCATACGACCTTGCCGTCCTTCAGACGGTCTTCGCCAAGAGCGCCACGAAGAGCGGCGTCTTCGAGGCATCCCAGGACGATATCATCATCCCGCAAGCCCGTTACAACTCCGCCTACAACAGCACCTTTCCTTCGGACCCTTATGTGCGGATATACGAGAGCGAGAAGACTTTTACCCCTATCGGCTCGGCGAGCCCGGTGACGGTTCCCTTCGAGCCCAAGGCCATTCAGGACGAAATGGGTGAGGCCTTCGACCCCGACTATGGAAGGATGAGCGCCATGCTCGGCCTCGAGCAGCCCAATACCCAGGCCGGGGCACAGCAGTTCGTCCTTTTCCCGTACGCAAGCGAGCCCGTAGAGATTGTGAAGGGCTCGGTATACGGCACTCCGATCGGATCGACGGATGACGGGACCCAGATATGGAAGATTACGCACAATGGCGTGGACACCCATACCATACACACCCATCTTTTCAACGCGCAGCTCATCAACCGTGTTGCCTGGGACAATGCCGTCAGAGTGCCCGATCCCAACGAGCTTGGGTGGAAAGAGACCTTCAGGGTGAACCCTCTTCAGGACACCATAATCGCTTTGAGGCCTTTCCTTGATGCCGACCTGCCATTCCAGGTCCCCAACAGCATCCGCCTTATCGACCCGACAATGCCGGAGGGCGCCCTCTTGTATGAAGAGGACACCATGTTCGGCTTCGACCCGAGCGGAGAGCCGGTCAGCATCTATAACAATTACGTCAACTTCGGCTGGGAGTATGTCTATCACTGCCACCTCCTTGCCCATGAAGAGATGGATATGATGCACGCCGTCATTTTTGCGGTCCCGCCCGAGGACCCCTCCGACCTGACCGCCGCTTCGAGCGGGACCTCGGTGCTCTTGAACTGGACGGACAACTCCCTGAACGAGACCGGCTTCACTATCGAGAGGGCGACGAATGCCGCCTTTACAACGGGCCTTGCTACCTTCACGGTTGGAGCGGATGTAACAACATATACGGATTCCACTTACAACCCGCCTTATTATTACCGGGTTTTCGCCAATAACCTGGTCGGCGACACTACCGAATATCCCGCTCCCGCAGCCGGCTTCCCCAATATGAGCGTCGCCTCCGGCTATTCGAATACGGCCGCCATCCTCATCATCAAAAACGACACCTTTACGCGCACCACGAATATCGCCCTCACAAGCCATATCTCCGACAGCGGCGGCGGCTGGGAGTACGGCAGGACCACGGGAGATTTGTTTACGGTGCTTGCCTCTACGGATGATGTAAGAGGTCAGAGTTGGGCGCTCGGCACCGAAGCCCTTACTTCCGCCGATTATTATGTCCAGGCCACGGGCAGGACGCGCGGGACCGCATCGAGCGAACGTTTCGGGGTCCTCGCAAGGACTACCAAGAATGGAGCGGATTACCCGACTTCATATCTTGCGCGAATCCGGGGGAACGGGAGATGGGAGCTGATAAGGACCGCTCCCCTGCCCGCGAACTGGCTGGGGCTTGCAAGCGGGACGATAGCCGGGTTCAGCCCTTCCACCTTTTACACGATCAAGCTCCAGGTGCAGGGGACCACAATCAGGGTCTTCATAAACGGGACACAAGTAGCACAGGTGACGAATGCGGATATCGCCGGAGCGGGACAGGTCGGCCTCTATCAGAACGGGATAGCAAGGACGACATCGTTCACCGCCGGATATTGATAAGCTAAGGATGGCGAGTCCCGCCGAATAACGGCAAATTACCGATCCGGGACAGGGCAGGGGAACATCTCCCCTGCCCTTTTTTATATTTTATTCAAATAATTTTCATATTTCTTTATTATAGTAAAAAGTTCTTTCTTTTCCGAAATCCCGTCCAGAGGGGGTAAAAAAATGAAAATAACCCTGCGGATAATAATCTCTCTTCTGCTGGCTTCCGCGCTCGTTTCCTTCGGGTTCTCCAGCTATCAGGTGAGGACCGAGAGGAAACTCCTGCTGAATGAGCTTGAAAAAAGGGCCGGCCTTCTGGCCGACAGTCTGCAAAGTTCAGTCGAGCAGATATTCGAATCCGGGTCAATAAAAAGGCTAAAACCCTTGGTCAGGAAATTCGAAAAAAGAGGAAACCTGGACGGGGTGGCCGTTCTTAACAGCACGGGCGATCTTATCGAATCCAGCGAGAATGTCCAACCTTCCGCCGGGCCTGTCCGGGAATTGATATCCGGATCGTTAATGGAAAACCGGATCGGTTCGGGTTTCGTGAAAGTTGACGGACAGAAAAAATATATTTATTCTCTTCCCCTGAGCAGCAAGGAAAACGTCAGCCTGGGCGCCCTGGTCCTTTTCTATGATACCCCGTATATAGATTCGAGATTGCGCCAGATACTCTATGAAAACCTGGCCCGCTTTCTTGTCCTCTCTCTCCTGATAACGTTCACCACCGTGCTCGTCGTGCGCTGGAGCGTGACCGGCCCCATCGCACAGGTCTCGGACTGGCTGAAGGAATTCCGCATCGGCAAATCCAAACAGCCCCCCTGCATCCCCCGGGGCGACATCCTCGGCCCGCTTACGGCGGAAATCAATAATCTCGCAAAAAGCCTGTCCCTGGCAAAGGCCCTGGGGCAGGAAAAGGCGGATATCAGGGAAAAGAACGAGTCGAAATGGACTGCGGATAGGCTTAAGGAGAGGGTGCTGAGCGAACTGGGCAAAAAATCCCTTTTTTTAGTATCAAACCGCGAGCCTTACATGCACCGGCGAAGAGGAAGCGAGATCGAGTGCATAGTGCCAGCCGGCGGCCTCGTGACCGCCCTGGACCCGGTCCTCAGGGCATGCGGGGGCGTCTGGATAGCCCAGGGGTCGGGAGATGCAGATGCGGAGACCTCGGATAAAAAAGGACGCCTCATGGTTCCCCCCGACGGGCCGGTCTATACATTAAGAAGAGTATTCCTCGAAAAAGAGGAGGACCAGGGCTTTTATTACGGCTTCTCGAACGAGGGCATCTGGCCCCTTTGCCACATAGCGCATACCCGCCCCTCTTTCAGGCTGGAGGACTGGGTGCAGTACCAGAGCGTGAACGAGAAGTTCTCGCAGGTATTATTGGAAGAGATAGAAAACGAGGACTCGCCCGTGGTCCTGATACAGGACTACCATTTCGCCCTCCTGCCGCTCCTCGTAAAGAGCAGGCGGCCGGACGCCCACGTCGGCATATTCTGGCACATACCCTGGCCCAACCCGGAGGTCTTCGGCATCTGCCCGTGGAGCGAGGAGATATTGATCGGGCTCCTCGGGGCCGACCTGATAGGCTTCCATACCCAGTTCCACTGCAATAACTTTCTGGACACGGTGGACAGGTACATGGAGTCGAAGATAGACTGGGAACATTTCTCGGTGGAAAGGAACGGGCATCTGAGCCATGTAAAACCCTATCCCATCAGCGTGGCTCCCTTCCGGATGAAAGAAGCCGCCCCGCCCGCACAGCTTAAGGAAAAACTGCTGAAAGGGCTGGGCATAAAAGCCGAACTGGTGGGCATCGGCGTGGACCGGATCGATTACACGAAGGGCATCCTCGAGCGGTTCAGGGCCATAGAGCGCCTGTTCGAGAAGTATCCCGAATATCTTGGCCGTTTCACCTTCATAGAGCTTGGGGCGCCGAGCAGGACCCTTCTCAAAAAATACAGGGATGTCATCACGGAGGCGGAAGAGATGGCCGAGAGGATAAACTGGCGCTTCAAGGGGCGGGACTGGAAACCAATCGTCTTCCTCAAGGACCACCACGACCACCAGAAGATCTATTCCTTTTACAAGATAGCAGACCTCTGCATGGTCACCTCCCTCCATGACGGCATGAACCTTGTGGCCAAGGAATACGTCTCGGCAAGGGAAGACGAGTCCGGCGTGCTCATATTGAGCAGGTTCACAGGGGCCTCCCGCGAACTGCAGGACGCCCTTATAATCAACCCTTACGATATAGAGGAGATGGCCGAGGCAATCCGTACCGCGCTCGTCATGGACGGCACGGAGAAAGCCGGACGCATGAGAAGACTCCGGGAGATCGTAAGAGAAAGAAATGTCTTCTATTGGGCCGCCAACCTGATCTCGGGTCTCGCGCGGCTCAGGATACCGGAAAGAGGCCCTTTTAATGATTGAGATGAAACCGGGGCATTTCATGGAAAGCGGCGGGTGGGAAAGCTTGAACGGGGCGCTTCTTTCGGGGCGCCCCCTCGTGCTTTTTACCGACTTCGACGGGACGCTGGTCCCCATAAAGCAGGTCCCGTGGGAGGTCGAGGTGCCCGGGCCGCTCGCCGGGCTCTTTGAATTTTTCTCCTATCGCACGGACATGCTGATGTGCCTTGTAACCGGCAGGTCCATGTCGGACATCAAAAGCCTCTTCGGGCTCGCCGGCATCCTGTATGTTGCCAACCATGGGCTGCATATCTCCTGCCCGGAATACGACTGGGTGCACCCCGAAAAAGAGAAGATAGAAAATTCTCTTACCATGATAATGGACAAACTCGGCCGTGAATTGGCCCCTTTCCCAAATATCTTTATGGAATTCAAGGGGCTCACCCTCGGCGTGCATTACCGGCTTGAGAAGGACGAGTCGGTAATAGAAGAAATAAGCAAGATGATCGCTGCCGTTATTCAGGAGACCCGCTATCCGTTCAGGATGATGGAGGGGAAAAAGATATTCGAGATAAGGCCCGACCTCGAATGGGACAAGGGGAAGGGCGTGCTCGCGGTCCTCGGGATGTGCACTTCCAGGGAAGACCCCCTCGTCATTTACATCGGCGACGACAGGACCGACGAGGACGCCTTCAGGGTGCTCCGCCATTCCGGGATAACAATCAAAGTGGGCGGGGACGGAAAAACCGGGGCCGGGTATTATCTGAACTCCCCGTCCGAGGTGGGCGAATTACTCGAAAGGATCAAAAAGACACTGAAAGAAAAAGACCTGAACGAGGGAATTTAAAAGAAAGCGGAGGGGGGGAGATTCGAACTCCCGGCAGAAGCGGTTCAAGACCTCGCCCTGACCTGCCGGAAACTCTTTATCAAATCCTTATCTTCCGATACTTTATTGAATTCTTTGAGCCATCTTTCTATATATTTCAGATCACAAGCCGGATTCTTCAGCAAAATAATTCTTGCGTCCTCGATATCCCTGGGCCGCCCCGCGAAAATCTTATGGATTATTATATCCTCCGGCCCGGCAAATTTGACCTTTGTTCCCCCGACTTGTATGTCTTGAGCATGTCCGATGGCCTCTCTCTCATAAGGGGAAAAAGAAAAGATGAAGTCCACCCTTATATGGCTCTTTTTATCTCTTGCGGGAAGTACGAAGGTCCGTTTGGCGAAATCGTCCGGGTTCTCCGGAACAGGCTCAAGCCCCGCATCCTTGACGGCTTTTTTGAGAAGTTCGAAATGATCAATTCCTATGCCGAGCGTTATATCTATATCCTTTGTAAGGCGGGGGGAACCGTAAAGGAGCACTGCCTGACCTCCGATGATCATGTAAGGGATATTGTTTTTTTCGAGAGCGCGAGCCGTTTTAGCGATTATTTTTTCGAACATGAGTTGAGGATTGCAGCTATCCGGATATCCGTTTCGATATCCTCGAGAGGGTTTTTAGGGGGGAGAACACCGAGGCTCACGGCCTCTTTCCACATGGCCTCGAATATTTTCAGGGCCTCTTTATAAGAGAGCTTCTCTTTTCTTGTCTCTTCGTCCTCGAACCTGGCAAGGAGCCTGGGGTTTTTAATCATTTCTGAATTATATCAGAAAGCGGAGGGGGGGAGATTCGAACTCCCGGCAGAGTCGCCCCTGCAACGATTTTCAAGACCGTCGCCTTAAACCGCTCGGCCACCCCTCCATGCAAGAGAAAAGCAACAAGTTACAAGTGACAAGTTAAAGTATTTAATTATATCTTTTCTAATTCACTTCTTGCCCTCTTGCGCCCGTCTTCTTCTTGATGGCTACCTGAGCGGCCCCTTTGCGAGCTTTATATCGTCCACCCAGACCGTGCCCTTTCCGTTCACAATGAGGTTGAGTTTCACATTATCGGGGTTCTCGCCCTTCTTTAAAAAGAAGGGGGTCATCTCGGAGGACCAGTCCGTGGTGCCCGAGACGGGTGTCTCCAAATCGCGGGAGAAAAACTCGCCCTTCCCGGGAAAGCTCGCCCACATCTCAAGGAACGCCGTGCCCTCCAGCCCTTCGGTCTTCACCTTCGCGTTGTAGATGAGTATCGCGTCCTCCACATCGATGTCCCCCGTTTCATAAAGGCGGATAATGACTGGCCCCCCGGCTGTAACCTTCAGCGAGCCGTTCCCGTCCGAACTCGTGCCCTGGTCTAACTCCACGCCGTCTTTTGTAATGAGGCCTTCCATGTCGGTTATCGGATAACTCCTCAACTCTGCCGCGCCCCCGCCCTGCCGGCATCCGGCAAAGAGAAAAAGAATCACAGGTAAGATAAAAAGGATTTTCTTCATAGCGCCCTCCCTCAGGTTAAATTGATCTTCCCCGCTGTCCATTTATCCAAAAAAGAAAGGCCCCTTTTCAGAGGCCCCTTCCTTTCACCTTATATACGGTCCTTTCCTAAGCCGACTGTTTCTCATATATGAGCAGAGGCCGCTCTTTCTTCTCTATCACGTCCTCGTTTATGAGGCACTCCTTTATCGTCTTTTCGGAGGGCACCTCGTACATCACGTCGAGCATTATGCCTTCCAGGATGGTGCGCAGCCCCCTCGCCCCGGTCTTCTTCCGGATGGCGTTCCGGGCTATCGCCTTGAGCGCGGTCTCCGTGAACCGCAGGCGGACGTTGTCCAGCGAGAGGAGGCGCTGGTACTGTTTGATGAGCGAGTTCTTGGGCTCGGTGAGTATCTTTACGAGGGCCCCCTCGTCCAGTTCATCGAGGGTGGCCACAATGGGCACCCTGCCCACGAATTCGGGTATCATTCCGTATCTGATGAGGTCTTCGGGCTCCACGAGGGCAAGGAGCTCGCCCAGCTTCTCCTCCCGTTTTATGAGCGTGGCGTCAAAGCCCAGGGAGCGTTTGCCGGTCCTCTGCCTGATTATATTTTCGAGCCCCACGAAGGCCCCGCCGCAGATGAAGAGGATATTTGTCGTATCCACCTGTATGTACTCCTGCTGGGGGTGTTTCCTCCCCCCGTGCGGAGGGATGTTGGCGGTCGTCCCCTCGATTATCTTCAAAAGGGCCTGCTGGACCCCTTCGCCCGAGACGTCCCTCGTTATCGACGGGCTGTCGGATTTCCGCCCGATCTTGTCTATTTCGTCAATGTAAACTATCCCCCTCTGGGCGCGCTCCACGTCATAGTCGGCGGCCTGGAGGAGTTTCAGTATCACGTTTTCCACGTCCTCGCCAACATAGCCCGCCTCGGTCAGCGTGGTGGCGTCCGTTATCGTGAAGGGCACGTCCAGGAGCCTTGCCAGCGTCTGGGCAAGGAGCGTTTTCCCGGTCCCCGTAGGCCCTATTAGCAGGATATTGCTCTTTTGAAGCTCTATGTCCGCATCATGCGGGGTGTATATCCTCTTATAGTGGTTATAGACGGCCACCGAGAGAGTTTTCTTGGCCCTCTCCTGCCCAATCACGTAATCGTCCAAGAATTTCTTTATCTCCTTGGGCGTGGGGAGTTTTGGGAGGTTCCCCTTTCCCTTCTCTTCGGTGTAAAGCTCGTCCGCGATTATCTCGTTGCACAGGCCCACGCACTCGTCGCATATGAATACGGTGGGGCCCGCGATGAGCTTTTTTACCTCTTCCTGTCCTCTCCCGCAGAAGGAGCACTTGTATTCGGTATTTTCCTTCTTTGCCATATCTCAAATCCCTCTCAGTATTTCGTTGTCAGGCTGCTTTCAGCTTGGCGCTGGTGATGACCTCGTCAACCAGGCCGTAGTTCTTCGCCTCTTCCCCGGACATGAAAAAGTCCCTGTCCGTGTCGGCGTTTACCTTCTCTATGGGCTGTCCGGTATGAAAGGCCAGTATCCTGTTGAGCTGGTCTTTCATCCTCAAGACCTCTCTGGCGTGGATATCAATGTCCGTGGCCTGCCCCTGAAAGCCAGCCGTGGGCTGGTGTATCAAAATCCTGGCATTGGGCAGGGAGAACCTCTTCCCTTTGGTCCCGGCGGATAGGAGGAGCGCGCCCATCGAGGCCGCCTGCCCTATGCAGTAAGTCGCTATGCCCGGCTTCACATACTGCATCGTGTCGTAGATGGCGAGCCCCGCCGTAACGCTTCCGCCCGGAGAATTAACATATATGTGAATGTCCTTCTCCGGGTCCTCGCTCTGCAGGAACAGGAGCTCGGCTATCACGGTGTTGGCCACGTGGTCGTCCACCGGGGTGCCGAGGAATATGATCCTGTCCTTCAAGAGGCGCGAATATATGTCATAGGCCCTTTCGACCCGTCCGGTCTGCTCAATGACTATCGGGATTATGCCCATCTTCTGTCTTCTCCAGTTCGGCTTTTTCTATCAGAAGGTCAAGGACCTTCTCCTCATAAACGGCATGCCTCAACGAATCGAGAGAGCCATGCCTCGTTACATAATACTTGATAATATTCTCCGGGGGAAGAGAGGACCTGCGGCTCATATCGGCTATCTTCTGCTTGATATCCTCTTCGCTTACCGTGACCTTTTCCTTCTCGCCGATAAGGTCCACGAGGATGCCGGCCTTTACGTTCCGCCGGGCATCTTCCCTCCTCTTTTCTTTAAGCCCTTCTATAGGGGCTGCCGGGGGCTCGGTGCTCCCCGAGGCGGCCGCCTCTTCCAGCACCCGCTTTAGCTCCGCCTCCACAAGACCCTCCGGGACCTCGAAGTCGTGAGTCTCGAGGAGCTTCCTCATGATCTCGGCCTTCTGCATCCTCCTCTGGGCGCTCTCTTTGGATTTAAGTATCTCGCCTTTTACATGTTCTTTCAAGGAAGCGAGGTCCTCGTTGCCGAAATCCTTCGCAAACTCGTCATCCAGTTCGGGGAGTTTAACCTTCTTTGTGTCCTTCAAGGTTATATTGAAAGTGAGTTCTTTTCCGGCCACCTCTTTGGCGGCGTAGTCCCCGGGGAATTTTACAGGCGCCTCGAATGTCTCGCCCTTCTTCTTTCCTATGAGGGCCTTTGAGAATTCAGGGGGCATGCTCTCCGCGCCCACCTTGAAGACCTGCCCCTCGTAGGACCTGCCCTCTTCCTTTACCTCGTAGTCCATGACGGCTACATCGCCCTCCGCAAGGGGATCTTCGGTGGGCTCGAATACGGCCTTGTCCTGCCTCAGGCTCTGGAGGACGTCCTCGACCTCTTTCCCGTCCACCTTTATCTCATGGCTTTTAATTTTTATCCCCTCGTATTTGAGGCCCTCCAGTTCGGGCAGGACCTCGACCACAAAGCTCATGTTGAAGGGCTCTTTCCTCTTGAATTCCCCGGCCTCTTCAAGCACCGGGTTGGAGACGGGCTTTATGGCCGCTTGGGCCACCGATTCCGAATAGAACCTCGGAATAAGCTTCTGGAGGGCCTCGCTCTCGACCTCTTTGCCGAATTTCTTTTCTATGAGGCTCATGGGGGCCTTGCCCGGCCTGAAGCCCGGTATTTTAGTTTTTTCCCTGAGCTTCCGGAGCTCGCTCCCGATCTCCTCTTCGATGGCCTCGGGGGGGATCTCTATTTTCAACCTCTTCTTTGTGGGGCTTAGTTCCTCTACGGTCTTAAGCATTCATTCCTCCTCTTTAAGCTTAAACCAGAGTAAAACTCTTTGTCAAAAAAGTTTGAATTAACAGGTACTTGCAAAAAAACCCTGATATGCCGCGCGGATATGAATTTTAAACGCGGGCGGATACGAACTACTCGGATATGAATTTTAAACCATCCGCCCTAAAAAGACAAACCGCGAGGTCTTTAGTTTACTGCCTGAGGAGCAGTCTCACCGTAAACGTTGTCCCCTCCCCCGAGCTTTCAATCTCTATCGACCCCCCGTGGCTCTGTATGATGCTGTGGCGTTCCCGGAAAAGGAACGCCTCAGATTAGCTAAATAATGCTTATTAGCAGAGATTATGAATGAATGGCAAAATCATGCGTACGCGCCGCACCTCACAACTGCACCACCTTTACGCCCTCAACGCTCTTGAAATGCTTCTTGTCAAAAGTATGGATTTCATGTGCTCCTTTTTCCTGGGCGAATGCGGCGATCCAGGCATCTACAAGGTCAATCCTCTCGGTCCTGTACCGCTTAAGAGCAGAACGCACGAGCACGCCGTCGGGGACCGTGAGACCGGGGGTATTCAGGATGGAGTCCACAAGATTGGCTATCTCTCCGGCCTCCATCCTGTAGAAGCTCTCAAGCACCCGGACGAGTTCTGCAACGACTATGGCCGGCATGAGAATATGGACCTCGCCTTTCCCGGCCTTCTTCAGGAGCGCGTCAACAACCTGGGCCTTATGCTCATCATCATTAACAAGGTATCTGATGAGCAGGTTCGTATCGATAACGATACGTTTGGCCTTATCCACTCTGAGCGCCCTTTTTCCCGATGTATTCTTTCGCCTTTTTTCTCATTTCATCAAAGCCGGCACGCCTCTCTCTGTCTTTCAGAACTCCCTTGAAATCCTGAAGCGTCTTCGCACTCTTCACAACGAGCTTTTCATCTTCTTTTTCGAAGACCACAATGCTGCCGGTCCGGATGCGGAGCAAGTCCCTCACCTCTTTCGGCAAAGTAATCTGTCCTTTGGATGTAACCTTCGCAAGCGCCGTCATTTTTTTCTCCTTACAATACTGAGTTACCTTACATATCATTATATGTAAGGAGATTAAAAAAAGCAACCAACAGCCGGCTTGTTTTAAAGCAGATGGGCTAAGGGCGCAGGGGGAGCCTCACCGTAAACGTTGTCCCCTCCCCCGAGCTTTCAATCTCTATCGACCCCCCGTGGCTCTGTATGATGCTGTGGACAATGGCAAGCCCCAGGCCCGTCCCTTTTTCCTTTGTGGTGTAGAAAGGCAGGAATATCTTCTCCCTTATCCCCTCAGGGATGCCATGCCCCGTATCGGAGATCTTAAATACGGCCTCCTTGTCCCTTTTTCCCGCTTTAATTGAGAGCTTTCCTCCTTCCGGCATGGCCTCAAAGGCATTCCCGATAAGGTTCGTAAACGCCTGCCTTAATAGAACGGCATCCCCTTTAAAAATGAAGTCCTCCGGTTGAAACTCGAAAGAAATTTGGATTCCTTGGGAATCCGCCCCCGCCAGGCAGTCCCTTATAAGGGCCTTTGCCTCCAGTTCGGAAAACACAGGCTCTTTGGGCCTGGCGAAGGAGAGAAACCCGTTTATTATGGCGTCCATGCACTGGATTTCTTTCTCAATGGCCGCAGCCGGGGGCCGGAGATTATCAGGGAGGCTCTTTGAGAGCATCTGGGCATAGCCGGAGATTACGGCCATGGGGTTTCTGAGCTCATGGGCTACCCCGGCGCTCATCTCCCCCAAGCTCGATAGCTTTTTTCTAAGCTCCGCCTGTTTTTCCAGGATTTTAAGCTCCGTCAGGTCCGTGAAAACAAGTATCTGGCCGGTTCTCTTTTTATCGTTATCGAGAAGCGGGCTTATGGAAAAACCCAGCCAGAGCCTCTTGCCCGAAGGGGGTTTATAATTTATTTCGCCCCTTTCGACGGTCTCCCCTTTTTCGAGGTATTGAATGAGAGGGGGGCTCAGTATATCGCCCTGGAGCCTGCCCAAGGCCTCCTCCCTTCTGAATTCGAGGATTTTCTCCGCCTTCGAGTTCACCTTTGTGATGCGGCCCTCCTCGTCCATGCTCATGACCCCGCTTGCCACGGATTCGAGGATGTTTTCGCTCAGGTTCAGGGCGAGGTCGGCCCTTTCCTCGGCTATTTTCCTCAAGCCCTCAAGTTCCCTTTCTTTCTCCTTGAGCTGGTTCACAAGGCTGTGGAACGTATCCACGACAAAACCTACCTCGGAGGGGTTTTCGGGGTCCTCCTTATGGGATTTCCTGTAATTTCGAAGAAAAGCCAGAGCAATCGATACCAGTACCGCGGCTCCCAGGACGAGGAAAAAAATTTTCTGGTCAAGGTCTTTCCATTCCCGGGCCGAAAAGAAGGCGAAGAGCGCTATCCCGGCGACAATGAAAATATAGAGAAAGGACTTAATCCCTGCCATAGCCCAGATACCAGGAGAGGATCTCCTGGCCGAAGATTAGCCCTATGGCGGCCCCCAGGGCCAAGAAAGGCCCGAAAGGTATCTTGGACTTCCGCCCCCTCCCCTTGAATATCATCAAATAAATCCCGATCACGGAGCCCACGAGGCTCCCCGTAAACGTGGTAAAGAGGACCCCTTTCCAGCCCAGTATCGCCCCCACCATGGCCATCATCTTGATGTCGCCACCGCCCATGCCCCCCCTGCTCGCCACGGCCACCAGATAATACAGCCCAAACCCCACAATCACCCCTATAACGGAGCTTTTATAACCCAAAGCGCTTGCCCTCAGGAAGGGGTCCGGAAGGAAGAGCCAACCGGCAAGGAGGCCCAGGGCGGTCCCCGGCAGCGTTATCTCGTCGGGGATTATCTGGTGCTCGAAATCTATAAGAGCTATCACGAGGAGGGCGCTCGCGAAGGCGAAATAAAAAAAGCTCTCTCCGGCGAGGCCGAACTTGTAATAAACGAGCACGTAAATGAGCCCGTTTGCGGCCTCCACAGCCGGGTACCTTGGAGAGATGGGCTCGCCGCAGGCGCGGCATTTGCCGCGGAGCATGAGATAGCTAAGGAGGGGAATATTGTCCCAGGGTTTTATCGGGTTACTGCATTTGGGGCATTTGGAGGAAGGCCAGATGATCGACTCCCCCCGGGGAAGCCTGTAGATGCAAACATTGAGGAAAGAGCCCACGATGGAGCCCAGTATGAATAAAGCTATATAAACAATGCTCTCGGGTATCTTACGCGCCTCCTATCTATTGAAACTGCGTTGTAAGTCCATTTCCTTTGGTTGTCATTCCGGCTTGTCCGGAATCTTTCTTTAAGAAGGATTCCCGACGCGCTTCGCTTGCGGGAATGACAAATAAGTTGAACTTATGGACAGACACTATTACTTGAAAAACCTCCCCTTTACTTGAACGGCTTGGTCATATTGGCGAGCCTCGTTTTAAGCTTCTCCATCTCCTCGCTCACCATTTCCATCTCTATTAGTATATTCTTTATGTAGTCGTCTTTGCATGAATCGGATAACCGGGCGCGGGACTCGAATACGCGCTCTCCGACGGCCTTAGCCAGATTCTCCCTGTCCTTCTTCAGCCTTTCGGCCTTCCCCATGAGCTTTATGACGGCTATCTCGACCTTTATCCTCTCGCTTACGATCTCGGAGAACCACCTTATCCTCTCTATGCCGGAGTAAAAGTTGCGCCTGACCTGCTCTATCAAGGGGATGCACCTCCTTTGATATGCCCCGGGTATTTTGCCATAAACGGGGGATATTTGTGATGCGCCGATATGCGGTATAGGAAATCTCTATGGCGCTGATAAAAGTATATCACCTTTTAAAGAGGAGGGAATCTGGCCTATTGGGTCCGCGCGGGGCAAAAAAAACGTGGCCTCTATATTTGACATAAAACCAAGGATGTATCATAATATGTATCAAAAGGATGTATAAGGAGATGTATATGAGCAAGACCACTGTTGTCATCGATGAAAAGCTCATGCAGGAGGCCCTGAGGGCAACAAACCTGAAAACGAAAAAGGAGGTCATTGAAAAGGGCCTGAGGGAGTTGCTCCGCAGGAGGAACCGCGAGATATTGAGACAGGAACTGGGGACCTTCGATATCGACCTTTCCCTGGAAGAACTGAAGAAGAGGAGGGCTGAAAAATAAAATGGTCCTCATCGATACGTCGGCCTGGGTGTTTGCCCTCAAAAAGAACTTCCATCCTCTTGTGAAGGAGAGAATCGAAGAGATCCTCACGGAGAGTGAGGTCGCGATCACGGGGATTATCGAGCTCGAACTTTTGGGCGGGGCACGGACTGAAAAGGAATATGACAGGCTCAAGAGCAGGCTTGATGCTTTATCCTATATTGAAACGACAAGGGCGCTGTGGGACAGTGCGTCAAGACTTGCCTTTCTCTTGAAACAAAAAGGTGTCGCCGTCCCCTACACCGACATCCTGATATCCGCTTCTGCTCTCCAGGAGAAAGCGCTCCTTTTGCACGCGGACGCCCATTTCGATGCCATCGCCAGGCATGCCGGGCTTAAGGTCGAGAGCCTGGTGTCAATGGTTAAATAGAAGGACAGATCGGGACACCTCCATAATGCTCTGGGACAACGGAAGATTGGCTTATAACTCGAAACCATTCAAAGAGTGAAGAACGAGCGCCCCAGTTTCACCTACTTATCAGTGAAATTAGAGGTGTTTGGGGAGTGAGGATTTGCGGTTGAAAGATAGAGAACAGGACGGTCTGTCTTCTGATTTCCTGGAATAATTTACACCCTTCCTGATAAGCTCGAATTTATAAATTCGACGGTATTCTCATATTTGGTTTTAACATCTATGGCTAAGTCGCTATAAGGGCCAAAGAGACTTTCAAAAGCCTCATAATAATCTGCTATAGATATTGGTGGTGTTTTTTTAAAACTTTTTCTATAAATGTATGGCCAATTTACTACCCAACAGCTTTTCTTGCCATTACCTTTAAGCGAGACATCCCATTTTATGATGGGAGGACTACCATCAGATTTCAAACTGTTTATAGAGGCACTATCGAGGGATCCGTAGTTTGCATAGACAATATCATCCACGACAATTCCACTCCATTGGGCCATTTCGCTGAGTTCATAGGCTCTAACAAAAGGAATACCACAAAAAAGATGCAATTTATCATTGAAGAAAAAATCTCCGAAGCTAATGCCTCCTCTAAGCGGAATACAATTTTTTAATGAACATGAGAACAAATCAGAGGTTAAAACCAATATGGAGGCAAAGTCCTCTGGTGTTTCACTTAGGGTAAAGATTAATATGCTGTCAGAAAATATATAGGATAGTATGCGATCTTTAATCCGAGTGTTTGTAGAGATTATTTCTATATGCTTGTTTAACATTTGATCCATACATTTCCTGAGATCACTTAAGGCCCCCCATGCTTCATCGGGATTTCTACATGTCGCACTTTTAAAGCCCAGCATATCAAAATGTGCGACATACCTTTTAGCATTTACTATCATGTTTCATCCATAGCAACGTAGGTCGGATTAGCGAAACGTAATCCACCAATTCGGTGGGGCGCCATACTTAATTTTCATTCTTTCAGCAGATGCCCTTTCACCTCTCTGACGAATTCCTTTGTCCCGGGCAATATCTCATCCACATCGCTCTTTGTAACTTCTGCCTGTTCCATATAGTCGCCCTTCTGCCTGAGTTCAAAAGCACGGTGCAATATCCTTGACAGTTTTTCATCAAAGACCCCTTTTTTAATGA
>Ga0214473_10002175_pt1 | contig 24426 bp, 13 predicted proteins | sample RVTome_7_FD_203509 | JGI IMG/M metagenome (GOLD analysis project Ga0214473, IMG submission 203509) | Soil microbial communities from uranium-contaminated site in the Upper Colorado River Basin, Wyoming, United States - RVT98D197 | ecosystem: Environmental > Terrestrial > Soil > Contaminated >... | reverse complement strand
AAAGTCATGAGGCAAGGGAAAGAGATTGAACTCACAAGCAAAGAATATGCGCTCCTGGAGTATCTTTTAAGAAACCCTGGTAAGATTCTCACACGGACGATGATCTCGGAACATGTGTGGGATTCTCATTTTGATTCCATGACGAATCTCGTTGATGTTTATGTTAATTACATCCGAAAAAAGATTGACCGGGATTTTGAACCCAAGCTGATTCACACCATTCGAGGAGTGGGTTATGTCATAAAGGGTGCGTAAATGCATTTTATCAGTATTCGATTTAAGCTTACCCTGTGGTATGTTCTCATTTTAGCCATTCTACTAATTTCCTTCAGCAGCTTTCTTTATTTCACCGTATCGGAAAGTCTTCATCGGGATGTTGATAACAAATTGAGGGCCCTGGCCGAGTTGATCGCCTCCGAATCCTCCTCTCCTCACTCAAAATTCAGTTTTGGAAATATCGATCAGACTCTCGAAATCTCCATGAACCTCAAACCGGTCGGGAAATTTATACAGGTTCTGGATGAATCGGGAAGAGTCGGCCGGAAATCGGATAACCTGAAGAACGTGCAGCTCCCGATCAGTCTCAATGCTCTCAAGAACGCCTCGAAAGGTCTGGTCACCTTTGAGACCAGCCGCTCTTTTGGAAACACCCCTTTGAGAATCATGACCCTTCCTGTGGTTGGAAAAAACCATATTGTCCAGGTGGCCTCCTCATTGGAAGATGTTGAAGATGCCCTCAACACCCTTTTCCTCATTTTAATGATTACCGTTCCCTTTGCGCTTATGGTGGCCAGCCTGGGAGGCCAATTTCTCGCAAATAAGGCCTTGAAGCCGGTTGATCGAATCACGCAAATGGCGCGGATGATCACTTCCCGGAATCTCAATCAGAGGATTCAACCCTCGAAAACAAAAGATGAAATATCCCGATTGGCAGAAACATTCAATGAGATGATTTCGAGGTTGGATCAATCTTTTCACAAAACAAAACAGTTTAGTTCAGATGCTTCTCATGAATTGAAAACCCCCTTAACCATCCTTAAGGGAGAGGTGGAGGTGGCCCTGCGAAAAGAAAGAACCTCCCCGGAATATCAACAGATTTTGAAGAGCAATCTGGAAGAGATAAACCGGATGTCACGGATTGTGGAGGACCTCCTGCTGCTATCCAAAGAGGACGTTGGAGAGGTCAAGCTCTATCGTGAAGAGATCAATCTGACCCAGATCATTGATGAAGTGGTCAATCAGATCAGCTTTCTTGCCCAAACCAGAAAGCTTCGCCTTGAGGCCTCCAACCATCAGAAGGATATCTGCGTTTTAGGAGATCCGCTTCGAATCAGAGAACTTTTTTTAAATTTGATTGAAAATAGCATTAAGTATACTGAAGAAGGAGGTTTGATCCAAATCACCCTTACAAGAGAGGATATTCTACAGGACGGTCAGGCGTCAACCCGGCCAAAGGGATTAGAAGTCCAATATGCACAAGTTGTCGTTTCAGACTCGGGAATCGGAATCGCCAAGGAAGATCAAGAGAAGATTTTCGACCGATTCTTCAGGGTGGACAAGGCCAGGTCGAGAGAAGAAGGAGGAAGCGGCCTTGGACTTAGTATCTGTAAGTGGATCGCTGAGGCGCATGGCGGTGACATTCAGGTCGAAAGTGAAATAGGCAAGGGAAGCTCATTTATTGTCAAGCTGCCCCTCCATCCCAAGTGAAAATCATTGCAAAATGATCAGTTAACAATGATCAATTAGTAGAAGACGAATAATTGGAATGTTGGAATGATGGAATATTGGAATAATGGGTTAAAATCTACGAAATCCCAAATGTGACCCGACATTATTCTTTTTCATTTTTTGTTTTCTCAATATTCCATTATTCCAATTTTGTTGTGATAGGACGGTTTTTGTTACCAATGACTAAACATTTTCATGGGATGGCTAAAAGTTTACCAGTTGAACCTGTTTTTGCACATTTTTTGCCTTTGGGGAGAGAGGAATATCATTAATTTGCAGATATTTCAAGATCATAAGGAATGACACTTTTTGGCACCTTTTTTGCTTCTTTCAGTCAATCGGGTTTTAGGTTATGGTTACGAAGCCTGTTGGGTTTAAGATCAAAGAACATACCGCTTAAGGGTGACGACATTGGTATCGAATCACGAAACTCGTCCAAAAAGGAAGCCTGTGCTGAGCCCGTTCGCCCCTTCGACAGGCTCAGGGCGAACGGAGTGCCGAAGTGCTCGAATATCCAATATCGATGGACAAGCTCCGACGCGCTGCGACAGCGCTTGCGCGGCGAGTACGAGATTCGACAACGATGACCTCCAGAGATTTTACACACACGAACGTTACCGAATGGCGAAGCAGGCATCTCGTAGAGTCAAGTCTCCGACGTCACCGTCACCGTGAGACAAGATCTTTATTTTCAAGATAGAGGAACCATAAATTGTCGGAACGTCTGGGCGAACTGCTTGTTAAGAAGAATTTCATAACTCCCGATCAGCTTAAGAAGGCATGGGACGAACAGAAGCTGAGAGGGGGGCGTTTGGAATCCAATCTGGTCAGGTTGGGCTATATCAAGGAAGATGAACTATTATCATTCCTGAGCGCCCAATACCGTGTTCCTTCGATTAAAATATCCAAGATTGAGGTCAATCCAAATATCATAAAATTAGTCCCTTCCAGTATTGCAAAGAAATATTTCATTATTCCCATCCACCGGGTTGGCTCAAAACTGACATTGGCCATGTCTGACCCGAGCAATATCATCGTCATCGACGAAATCAAATTCATGACTGGGTTTAATGTCGAACCCGTCGTTGCCTCCGAAACGGAAATCATCGATGCCATCAAGAAATATTACGGCGGGGGGGGCAGTGTTGCCGGAGCGGGAACCATCGCCTTTCAAGCAAGCGACTATTCGCTCGATGAGGATGAAATGCAGACCCTGAACGGCGGCTTAATCCTTGAAGACGAAGTTGTTGATGTGGATGACTTTGACACTCTTGTCCATGGAGCGGTCGACAATGTCGAGGTCATCGAAGCCCAAAAGATGGACCAGGATACCGAAGAGATTGGGGGCCCGATCATTAAGATTGTCAATGGGATATTAATCCGGGGGATAAAGCTCGGTGTCAGCGACATCCATTTTGAGCCCTATGAAAGGACCCTTCGGGTAAGATACCGACTTGATGGCGTGATGCGGCGCACCATGTCTCTTCCGATACAGATTAAGAATGCGATCACCTCGCGCCTTAAAATCATGGCCAAGCTGGATATTGCTGAGAAGCGGCTTCCGCAGGATGGAAGGATTAAATTACGGATGGCCAAAAGCCGTGAAATGGACTTCAGGGTGTCTACCATCCCCACCCTCTATGGGGAGAAAGTTGTCCTCCGGCTCTTGGATAAATCTGCCTTGCAGCTCGACATGGCAAAACTGGGATTCGAAGAGACCTCTCTGAAGGACCTTAAAACCGCGGTCCGTAAGCCGGTCGGAATGATCCTCGTAACAGGGCCCACGGGAAGCGGGAAGACAACTACCTTGTACTCCGTTCTATCCGAATTAAACAAGGAAACAGATAATGTCATCACCGCAGAAGACCCCATCGAATACAACTTCATGGGGATCAACCAGGTCCAGATGCATGAAGAAATCGGCCTCACCTTTGCGTCGGCCTTGCGTTCATTCCTTCGTCAAGACCCTGACATTATTATGGTGGGTGAAATCCGTGATTTTGAGACAGCCCAGATAGCGATTCAAGCTGCATTGACCGGGCATCTGGTCTTGAGCACGGTTCACACCAACGATGCTCCGGGAACGATCACTCGACTGATCGATATGGGGATTGAGCCCTTTTTGATCTCTTCTGCCGTAATTCTGATCCTGGCCCAACGGTTGGTTCGAAAGATCTGTATGGATTGCCGGGAACCGATCAAGGTGCACCCTCAGCTCCTAATCGACCTGGGAATTCCTCCCGATGAAGTCAAATCGTTCCCGACATTTAAGGGCAAAGGATGCGCGATCTGCAGCGATACGGGATATAAAGGCCGCATCGGCCTTTATGAAGTCATGCCAATGAAAGAAGAAGTGAAAGAACTCGTCCTATCTCGTGCTTCCACCTCTGAAATTAAAAAAGAGGCCATCCGTCTGGGCATGAAGACACTGAGACAGAGTGGAATTCACAAGATACGGGAAGGAGTGACGACCATCGAAGAGATTCTGAGGGCCACGATGGATGATCGATAACACCAAAAGATCAATTCTCATTGGTCAATGATCAGTGACCAATTATCAATGAAGAGACATGGATTCCGAGAAAAAGATCAATGCAAAATGGTCAATTAGCAATAATCATTTAGCAATGATCAATTATCAATGAAAGGCGGTTGGAGGGAATATGGTTGAATTGCAGAAGTTACTTGAATTTGTCATAGAAAAGCGAGCGTCCGATTTGCATATTACAACAGGCGCGTCTCCTCAGTTCCGGATTGACGGGAAGCTGATTGCCCTGGATGACACGCCACTCACTGGGACCGATACAAAGAGGCTCTGCTACAGCGTCTTGACGGATGCCCAACGGCATAAGTTTGAAGAAGAGAATGAATTGGACTTCTCTTTCGGCATCAAGGGCTTGAGCCGATTCAGGGGCAATATCTTTATGCAGCGAGGCGCCATTGCCGGTGCTTTCAGGGCGATTTCATTCGATATCCTGAATTTTCATGAGTTGGGCGTTCCCCCCATCGTGAATGAACTGATCAAGAAACCTAAGGGGTTGGTCTTAGTGACCGGGCCAACCGGAACGGGAAAATCGACCACCCTGGCTGCGATGATCGACAAAATCAATAATGAAAAGAGCGCCCATATCATAACAGTTGAAGACCCGATTGAGTATCTTCATCGCCACCGGAAGTGCATTGTGAATCAGCGTGAGGTGAACTCTGACACGAAGACTTTTGCCGCCGCGCTTCGCCATATTCTCCGGCAGGACCCCGACATCATTCTGATCGGGGAAATGAGGGACCTTGAAACAATCGAGGCGGCTCTCGTCACAGCGGAAACCGGGCATCTGACCTTTGCGACCTTGCATACGAACTCCTGCGTTGAGACCATCAACCGAATCATCGACGTTTTTCCACCTCATCAGCAACAGCAGATTCGGGTTCAGCTCTCCTTTGTGCTGGAGGGGGTATTGGCCCAGCAGCTCATCCCAAAAGCGACAGGAAATGGCCGGGTCATGGCCATGGAGGTCATGATTCCGAACCCCGCCATTCGAAACCTTATTCGGGAGGACAAACTCCAGCAGATTTATTCTCTGATGCAAGTGGGGCAGACCAAATTCGGCATGCAGACCATGAACCAATCTCTCTTTTCTCTCTATGAACGCCATTTGATCACGCTTGAGGAGACCATGGACCGGAGTCACAATCCGGAAGAATTACGTCAAATGATTTCAAATGCCGGCCTAACGGTAAATAGAAGAGAGAGACCACTCAAAACAGCATAAGTTGGAACAACACCCCCCACCCTAACCCTTCCCCTCGAGGGGGGAGGGCAAGAGAGGGGGTGAAACAGAGGGGGATGAATTATGGCGATCTATAAATGGGAAGGAAAAACATTGAAGGGATTGGTCAAGAAGGGGGAGATGGAGGCGCCCAACGAAACAGCGATTCGCATTCATCTCCGGCAACAGAATGTCATCCCCACCAGGATTCTTTCCAAGGGAACATCCATTAACATTTCTCTTCCCTTCGGAAAGAAGGTGAAGCAGCGATCGGTGGCGATCTTCACCCGCCAGTTGGCTACGATGATCGATGCGGGGTTGCCCCTGGTTCAATCTCTGGATATCCTATCCTCCCAGCAAGAGCATAAGGTCTTTAAGAATGTGATCCGGGAAATCCGGGAAGATGTGGAAGGTGGGTCAACCTTTGCAGGCGCCCTTAAAAAGCATCCTGCCACCTTCAATGACCTCTATACGAACCTGGTTGTGGCGGGTGAGGAAGGGGGCATCCTGGACACCATTCTTACCCGGCTGGCAAGTTACATCGAAAAGGCAGAAGCCCTGAAGAAGAAGGTGAAATCAGCGCTTGTCTATCCGTCAACCATCATAGGGGTCGCCGTTATCGTTGTTATGATCCTGATGATTTTTGTCATCCCGGTTTTTGAATCGATGTTTAAATCAGCCGGGCAAAACCTTCCTTTACCCACCCTGATCGTGATGACGTTGAGCAAGTTGATCAAGAAATACGTATTGATTGTCATTCCCGGGCTCATATTAATCTTTTACCTCCTCCGAAAATATCACCAAACGGATAATGGAAAAGCAGTCATTGACCGCATTATTTTGAAACTCCCGGTTTTCGGGCTCCTATTCAAGAAGATTGCCGTAGCCCGATTTTCCAGAACCCTGGGTACGCTCGTCAGCAGCGGGGTTCCAATTCTCGACGGATTGAATATTGTCTCGAGGGCTTCCGGAAATAGAACAGTCGAGACGGCGATCATGAACGCAAGGCAGAGTATACGGGAAGGTGAGACCATTGCCGAACCCCTGGGCCGAAGCGGTATCTTTCCTCCCATGGTTATCCAGATGATCTCCGTCGGAGAATCGACCGGAGCCTTAGACTCGATGCTCTCCAAGATTGCGGAATTCTATGAGGAAGAAGTGGATGTGATGGTGGCGAACATGACTTCTCTCATGGAACCCTTTCTGATGGTGTTTCTGGGAGTGGTGATCGGAGGGATCGTCATTTCAATGTATCTCCCCATCTTCCAAATCGCCTCTGCAGTTGGTTAAGGCTGTGTGGTTAAGGGTTACGGTTAGGGAGCCCGTTTCGTCGATATGGGCGTCCTTCGACAAGCTCAGGACAATGGTTCGACAGGCTCACCATGACCGGTCATCCTGAGCTTGTCGAAGGATCATGGTGGGTCCCGCGAAGTGCGGAATCGAACCATGCCGTGACCGTTAGATGTCACCCATATTTCTTAACTATGGAAAAGAGATGGATTCAAGCCAGACCCCTTCTTTCGACACTTATCAGAAAATCTTAAAGACCGTAAAAGGGTTGATGGCTTGTCGTATCATCATTCTGACACTTCTCCTGGCCATTGCTTTCCTATTTCAGCTTTCTGAGAAAAGACTCTTCTTTATTCCCTTAACAAACAGCTTCTACTACTTCATCAGCCTCTTTTATCTGGCCACGATCATTTATGGACTCCTCTTAAAAAGGGCGAGAGATCTTCAGAAATTCGCCTTTGTTCAAATCCTTTTGGATCATCTTTTCATCATCGGCCTCACTTACTTTACCGGCGGCGTGGAAAGCTTTTTCCCCATTACCTATATCTTCTCCATTATCGGAAGCAGCATTCTTTTCTACAAGCGGGGGGCTTTTTTATCGGCCTCTTTCTCCACCCTGCTCTATGGCTTGCTCTTGCTGCTTCAGCTTTATCGCTGGATTGACCCGTTGGGTCAATCTCCTGCCTCCGCACTCGAAGCCAGTAGGACTTTCTACTCTTTAATCCTCTATATGGCCGCCTTTTATATCGTGGCTTTTCTGAGCAGTACGATTTCAGAAGAATTAAGAAAGAAGAAGAAAGAACTCTTCCAGAAACAATCGGATTACCACCAGCTGGAGACTTTTAATCGCAATATTGTCCAGAGCTTAGACAGCGGACTCCTGACAATAGACTTCAAGGGAAAGATCAATTTCATTAATCGTACTGCGGAGAAGATCCTCAATCTGAATCAGGGATCGAGCGACCTTTCTCTCTATGATCTCTTTCCGAAGATTAAAGAAGTCATCGAAGAGTCGAAGAAGCTTTCCGATGGCCACCTCGATTATCAACGGTATGAGATCTTGTTCAAGAACCACATCGGGAAAAAGGTCCACCTGGGCTTCTCCATCTCCCCTCTGACCGATCCGGAGGGAGCCTTGATCGGCCATACTCTGATATTTCAGGACATTACCCGGTTCAAGGAAATGGAAGAGCAGATGAAACGGGTCGACAAAATGGCAGCCGTTGGCCTTTTAGCCGCGGGAATGGCCCACGAGATCCGAAATCCCTTAGCTTCTCTGAGCGGGTCGATCCAGATGCTTCAATCTGAGCTCCAGCTGGATGACTCCCAGCGCCATCTGATGGAGATTACTTTGAGGGAGTCGGAAAGGCTCAATGCCTTGATCACCGATTTCCTCCTTTTTGCTCACCCTCCTGAAACGAATAAAGTCTCCTTGGAAATGGACAACATCATCCACGAAACCGTCGAACTCTTCATCCATTCTCCCGTTTTTCATGAAGGAATTCGGATCGTGCGCGAGAAAGCGCGGGAGCCCACCAAGACCATGATCGATCCGGATCAAATGAAACAGGTTTTCTGGAATCTCTTCATCAATGCGGCTCAATCCTTAAACGGTGGAGGAGAAATCCGGGTTCGATTGCAGAAAGAGAAAGAAGGTTTCTGGAGGACTCGCCTTCCCTTTCCAAATCTGAAAAAAGGAAAAGAATGGATAAGAATTTCGATATCCGATACCGGAATGGGAATAATTCCCAAGGATAAAGAAAAGATCTTCGAGCCCTTCTTCACGACCAAGGAGGGAGGAACAGGCTTGGGCCTCTCCATCGTCCACAAAATCATAGAAAATCATCAAGGCGTCATTCAGGTAGACAGTGAGGTGGAAAAAGGTTCTACATTCAACATTTTTTTACCAGTGGAATAATATGTAATTTGGGTCACGTCCAACGGTGAGGGTAAGGATGCCCGTATCGTCATTCGGCTACGTTGTTCGTCTCAAGAAGTTCACGCCTGCGTGCCGAAACGCACTCCAGCGTGCAGGCACGTAACCGTCTAACCCTAAACGAAACGGGCATCTAATCGTAACCCTAACTTTAGTATTTGGGAGATTTTCATACTTCGCAGGTGACGAACCTATCATGAGAGACTTAAGAGAGGAAGCAGAATGGTGAAGAACAAGATCTTGGTGGCTGATGATGAACAGAGCATGAGGGAGTTTCTTGACATCATGCTGAAAAAAGAAGGTTATAAAGTGTCTCTGGCATCCAATGGGGAAGAAGCCTTGAAGCTGGTTGAGAAGGACATCTTTGATTTGGTCCTGATGGATATCCGGATGCCCAAGCTGGATGGAATTGCCACTCTCAAAAAGATCAAAGCCACCTCCCCTGAAACGGTTGTGATCATGATTACCGCTTATGCTTCGACCGACACAGCCATCAAGGCCATGAAAGAAGGGGCCTATGATTATGTCACCAAGCCTTTCAAGATCGACGAAATCAAGATGATCATTAAAAACGCTCTGGAGAAGAAGAATCTTCAGGAAGAGAATATCCTCTTGAAACAGGTGGTCCGAGACCGGTACCACTTTGACAGTATTATCGGGCAGAGTCCGAAGATGTTGGCTCTCTACGATCTTCTGGAGAAGGTGGCGCCGACCAAGACCAATATTCTCATCACCGGGGAGAGCGGAACGGGAAAAGAGCTGGTGGCCAAAGCGATTCATTACAATAGCCCCAGGAGAGAGAAACCCTTTGTGACGCTAAACTGCGGGGCCATTCCTGAAACCCTGATCGAAAGTGAATTATTTGGCCACATGAAAGGGGCTTTTACGGATGCAATCAATACGAAAAGAGGATTGTTTGAAATCGCAGATGAGGGGACGATCCTCCTGGATGAGATCAGCGAACTTCCTCTACTCATGCAGGTCAAACTCCTTCGTGTCTTGCAGGAGAAAGAATTCAAAAGGGTCGGAGGAACAGAAGATATTCATGTGGATGTCCGGATCATTGCCGCTACGAATAAGGATTTAGAGGAGGCGGTGAGGGAAAAACGATTCCGTGAAGATCTTTATTATCGACTGAATGTCATCCAAATCAAACTCCCCTCCTTACGGGAGAGGCGCGAGGACATTGCCCCCCTGGCAAACCATTTTTTGAAGAAATATTCGGAAGAACTGAGCAAGCATATCGTGAACATGGCCCCGGAGGCCGTCCGCATTCTCCTGGATTATGATTATCCGGGCAACGTGCGGGAGCTTCAGAATATTATTGAAAGGGCCGTCGCGTTGGAGAGCGCTTCGGAGTTGACGCCCAACAATCTCAATTCCTACCTGAACGAACAGCTGCCCATTCGAAAAGGACCGATCAACCTCGAGATTCCCAGTGAAGGCATCGATCTTGAGAAAGTGGTGGAAGATCTCGAAAGAGATCTCCTCCTGAAGGCTTTAGACAGGACGAAGGGAATCAAGAAAAAGGCCGCAGAGCTTCTGCGTATTAATTTTCGTTCTCTCCGCTATCGCCTCGAAAAGTACGGGCTCAATCAAGGGGTCGATTAGATGAAAATCGCATAGCGCATAGGGCATAGCGCATCGCGTAAGGATCTGAAATCGAATACGTAAAGAAATTACCGTTTGTCGTTGTCGAAGCTCGTATCGAATCTCGTATATGGATGCTCGATACTCGAACTTCTAATATCGAGCTTCTTGCTTCGATACCAGCGTCGTAACCGTTATACGACCTTTCCTCAACCCTATTCAATTCAACACGGTCATTGGCATTCTTCATGGATGATTTGAAGGAGATACTGACCATATCCGTTTTTGCACAACGGTTCTGCGAGGCGTTGAAGTTGCTCTCTGCTGATGTAGCCCATCCGGTAAGCTACTTCCTCGATACAGGCCACCTTTAGCCCTTGTCTGTTTTCAATCGTCTCAATGAAGTTGCCCGCTTCAAGAAGAGACTCGTGGGTTCCGGTATCCAGCCATGCAAACCCACGCCCCAGGATTTCCACGCGTAGGTTTCCCTTTTCAAGATACTCCTTATTCACGTCCGTGATCTCAAGTTCTCCACGGGCGGAGGGTTTGAGCTTCGATGCAATCTCCACCACATCGTTATCGTAGAAGTATAGCCCCGGCACCGCATAGTTGGATTTTGGTTTTGAGGGTTTCTCTTCGATGCTCAGGACTTTCCCCGATTCGTTAAGCTCCACGACTCCGTAACGTTCGGGATCCTTGACCCAGTATCCAAAGATAAGGCCCCCCTTTTCTATCTGTGCCGCCCCCCGCAGAATCTCCTGAAAACCATGTCCATAGAAAATATTATCACCCAGGATTAAGCAAACATGATCTTTTCCTACAAATTCTCTCCCAATGACAAAGGCATGCGCAAGCCCCTCCGGCTTGGGTTGCTCGGCATAAGATAAACGGATTCCCCACTGAGCGCCATCGCCCAGAAGGTTTATGAACCGGGGGATGTCTTCCGGAGTGGAGATCACCAGGATGTCATGAATCCCGGCAAACATCAGGACGGATAGCGGATAATAGATCATGGGTTTGTCATAAACAGGGAGTAATTGTTTGCTGACAGCCTTGGTGATGGGGTAGAGTCTCGTCCCCGCGCCACCCGCCAGGATAATCCCTTTAAATCGCAACCCCTCCCCCGCCCTCCCCCCTCGAGGGGGAGGGTTGGGGTGGAGGGTTAGATTGCGAGTCGAAGTAGGTGATGAAATCATTCTTGGTCTCCTCTTGCTTTAAGCGAAATTTGAAGTTCTTAAACCTTTTTCCTTTTATCACCTTCGTTTGAATTGTTTGGCCAGTTCATCCAGCGAGAGGACATAAAAGATCGGTCTGCCGTGGGGGCAAGTAGCCGAAAGAGAATAGACTGACAGGTTCCGGATCAACTCCTCAATCTCTTCTCCTCTGAGGGCAAAATTCGCCCGGATTGCCGAATGGCACGCAAGGCTAATCAATATGGAATGGAGAATCTGCCCTTCCCTCCCTTTTTTTCTCAGCGAACTGACTTCCCGAAGGATCTCCTGAACTATCTCTTTGAGATCTTTTTCGGGAATCAAAGAAGGGGCCGACCGGAGGGCGTAATCCCTCTCCCCCACCTGGTCGATTTCAAAACCCGTCGAATGGAACTCTTCAAGATAGGAGGATAAAAGAAAAGAATCTTCAGCGGTTAACTCAAGAACGATTGGAATGAGAAATTGGACCATTGGAACCGAATGCGTCTCGTATTGTCTCTTATATCTCTCGAAGAGGATTCGCTCGTGGGCTGCGTGCTGGTCAATCAGGATGAGCCCTTCTTCCGCTTCGCCAATAAGATAAGTGCCTTGGATCTGACCCAGGATGCGAACCCTGGCTTTTTCTTCTACATCTTCTTTAAGAACCGACGGATCTCTCACAACAGAAAAAACTGCTTCGCTTCCTGTCCTAAAAGAGAGTTGAGCGGAGGGAAGAACCGCCGAAAAATGCGCTGGGGGGGTTTGTTTGAAATCACCAGGGATCGTGCGATCCTCTTCCGGAGGTGTGGCGGGGTGAGCCAAGCCATTCGGTTCATTGAGGGAATGAACGGCTCCATAGACAGCCTGAAAAATTCTTTCCGGGTCCCTGAATTTCACTTCAGCCTTTGTAGGATGAACATTCACATCCACAGCATAGGGAGGAACCTTGATATTCAGAATAACGACTGGAAACCTGCCTGTAGGAATGACATGGCGGTAAGCCTCCACGATCGCTTTGTGAACCATCCGGTCCCTGACAAACCGTTGATTGACGTAGAGATAGATGCCATCCGCACTCCTTCTTGAAATCGAAGGGAGACTCGCAAACCCCGAGATCGTGATCTCTCCCTCCTCAAAGGAAAAATCCCGGAGGTCATCATAAATCTCCTTTCCAAAGATAGCTTCCAATCGTATATGAGGGGACTCTGCCCCAAAAAAGTCATGAAGCACCCGTCCGTCATGTATGAATTTGAAGGCTACCCTTGGACTGGCGAGACTCAATCGAAGGAAATGATTCAACCCATGGTGAAGCTCGGCCCGGATTGATTTCAGGAATCTCCGCTTCACTGGAATATTAAAAAAAATATCCCTGACTTCCACCTCGGTTCCAACGGGACAGCCCACTTCATCGATACTCCGGATCTCCCCCCCTTCACAGAGCACTCTTGTTCCGCTCATCGAATGCCTGACCCGGGTCTGGATCGTCATCTTTGAAACAGAAGCAATGCTGGGAAGGGCTTCTCCTCTGAACCCATACGTTTCTATGGCAAAGAGATCCTCTGCTTTCCTGATCTTGCTGGTTGCGTGGCGCTGGAGGGCCGAGGAGACCTCCTCGGGTTCAATCCCCTCGCCGTCGTCCCGGACCCGGATGAACTGAATTCCGCCCCCGCCCAGATCAACGATCACCTGGGTGCTTCCGGCATCCATGGCATTCTCCATAAGCTCTTTCACCACGGAAGCGGGTCTTTCAACCACTTCGCCGGCTGCAATGACCTGGGAAACGTGTAGCGGAAGAACCTGGATCTTGGCGGGCATAATAAGCACACGTTAACTGGAATGAATACTGGGTAAACAGAACCGGAATGATGGAATATTGGAATACTGGAATATTGGGTAAAACACTTAACCCTACATTTCATCCCTTTTATTTTCAGTATTCCCTTATTTCATTTTCCTATCTTCTCTTTTTTCCCATTATTCCATCATTCCATTATTCCAATTATCCTTTATCGTCAATGAATGCACCCATCTTCCTGAATTTCTCATAACGGAGATTCAACAACTGCTCCAGGGTGACACCTTCTAACTCGACGAGAAGTTTTTCAATGATCTCCTTTAACACTTCCGCCATCTTTTGTGGATCCCGGTGGGCTCCGCCGGGCGGTTCAGGAACCACTTCATCGATCACTCCCAACCGGAGCAAATCTTTTGCCGTCAATTTCAGGGATTCCGCGGCAATCCTGCCCTTTCCACCGTCCTTCCAGAGAATCGCTGCGCATCCTTCCGGTGTGATGACGGAGTAGACGGAATGCTCGAGCATGAGTATTCGATCTCCAACCCCGATTGCCAGAGCCCCCCCGCTCCCGCCCTCTCCGATGACAATGCTGATGATGGGGGTCTGGAGCATCATCATCATCTTTAGGTTCCTGGCGATGGCTTCCGCCTGTCCCCTCTCTTCTGCTCCCACGCCGGGGTAGGCCCCCGGGGTGTCAATCATCGTCAGAACCGGTTTTTGAAACAGCTCGGCTGTCTTCATCAAACGCAATGCTTTCCGATACCCTTCGGGATGCGGCATCCCGAAATTACGGGAGATCATCTCCTTGGCGTCCATTCCTTTTTGATGGGCGATTACGACCAATGATCGGCCCTTGAATTCACAAAGCCCGCCGATGATCGCCGGATCATCTCCATAGACCCGGTCTCCATGGAGTTCGATGAAGTGCTCACAAATGGAGCCGATGTAGTAGGAAGCATTGGGACGGTCGATATGCCGGGCTAATTGTGTCACTTGCCAGGCAGTCAAATGGCCAAAGATCTCTCTTTGCAAATGATGGAGTTTGTCTTCCAGGTTTCTCAAACGATCATGGACCGGAAGTTGTCTTTCTCGGGAATACCTTCTTAACTGTTCAATCTCGGTCTCGAGCTCAATCAGGGGTTTCTCAAAGTCCAGGTAATGTTTTCCCAAGGGTGCACTCCGTTACTCAAGAGATATTGAAGAGGATTTGAAAAGATGTTGAACACGATCCTGAAAATCGAGTGATAGATTCACGCGATACGGGTCTCCCAGGGCGATCACCGTCTCTTGCTGCTTTTCATCGATGAGGTGGAGACAAACCTTACTGCCTCCGGGATGAGTAACCAGGATCTCTTTTAAGTCGGTCAGTTGGGAAGGAACCACCGAGGCGATGGGAATCCTTAGATGGAGCATCGTCACAGAGGATGGGGTGAATTCTGAGACAGGGAGAAGTTCCGTGGCCTTGATTTTCGCACGATCCTCGGAGAGGTCGAGGACACCTCGAACGAGGACGGGATCTCCTCCGCCCAGAAGAGGCAAAGCCGATTTGAAGACTTCTGGAAAAAGAATCACTTCCACGAATCCTTTCATGTCTTCCAGGGTGAGGAAGGCCATCCGCTCCCCTTTCTTAGTCGTAATCTCCTTCCATCCATTGATTAAACCGCAGACCTTGATTTCCGAGCCATTGGGATGGTCGACCAGGGTGGATGTGTCGTCCTGGGTTAATCTGTTGATTTCCTCCTGGTAGTGTAAAAGAGGGTGCCTGGAGATATAAAACCCAATGGTCTCTTTCTCAAAGGCAATAAGCTGTTTTTCAGGGAATTCGTCGATTTCGGGGTATTCTTCCTCGGTCGCCCCCTCCCGGGGAAGAAACATCGTGAATTGGGCTTCCTCTTTCTTTCTCTGCGCCTTTTGCGCCTCTTCGAGTGTCTCATCCAGACCCGTCATCATCTGAGACCGGCGCGCCCCGGAAAAATCAAAAGCGCCACATTTAATGAGGCTCTCGATCACCCGGCGGTTGACTTTTCTCAAATCGACTCTGCGGCAAAAATTACGCAAAGACCGGAATCCGTCTCCCCCTTCTCTCTCCTGGAGGATCGCGTCAATAGCGGCATCTCCTACATTCTTCACAGCCGTCAATCCGAATCTAATCTTTCCTTCGACGACGGTGAAATTCCTGTAACTCTCGTTGATATTTGGGGGCAGGATGTCGATTCCCATCTCCCTGCACTCCGCAATGTACTTGACGATTTTGTCCGCATTCTGCGCTTCACTGGTGAGCAAGGCTGCCATGAATTCGATGGTATAATGGGTTTTTAAGTAAGCGGTCTGGTATGCAAGAAGGGCATAGGCGGCGCTATGGGATTTGTTAAAACCATACCGGCCGAAGGTTTCCATCTGTTCGAAAATCTTTTCCGCTTTTTTAGCAGGGATCCGGCCCCGCTTGGTCCCTTCGAAAAATTTCTCTTTCTGCCTTTCCATTTCCCCGGCGTCTTTTTTGGCCATGGCTCTTCGCAGGTTATCCGCATCTTCGAGACTGAAGTGGGCCAGCGTGCTGGCGATGCGCATGACCTGCTCCTGATAGACAATCACTCCATAGGTATCCTTTAAAATCTCCTCCAAAGCCGGGAGTTCATACCGTATCCCTTCCTGGCCATGTCTTCGCTTGATAAACTCGCCCACCATCCCGCTGTCTAAGGGGCCCGGGCGGTAGAGGGCCACCAGGGCGATGATATCCTTGAAGCTCTGAGGTTTAAGCTTGATCAAGAGGTCCCGCATCCCCGAGCTCTCCAACTGGAAGATCCCCAGGTTTGAGCCGGCTCCCAGCAAGGCATACACTTCTGGATCGTCAAGAGTGATTTCGGGAAGCTCCACCTTGATCCCCCGGTTCTTTTCGATCAATTGAACGGCCTGGTCCACCAGGGTCAGGGTCTTGAGTCCCAGAAAGTCGAACTTGACCAGCCCGATGGCTTCCACCTGCTTCATCGGGTACTGGGTCATGATTTCACCGTTCTGACCCCGCTGGAGAGGAAGGTACTCCATTAAAGGCTTGTTTGCGATCACAACGCCTGCGGCATGCGTGGAGGCATGTCGCGCCAGGCCCTCCAGGGATCTTGCGATTTCAAATAAGGAAGCGATTCGGGAATCCTTTGTGACCGCTTCCCGGAGGGCCCCCTCCTGCTGCAAGGCCTGGTCAAGGGTGATGTCCAGCTTGTTCGGGATGAGCTTTGCTATCCGATCAACTTCCGCATAAGGAATTCCAAGGACACGGCCTACATCCCGGATGACAGCCTTCGCCTGCATCTTTCCGAAGGTGATGATCTGAGCAACATTCTCTTTCCCATATTTATCGGCCACATATCGAATGACTTCATCCCTTCCCTCCATGCAGAAATCGACGTCCACATCGGGCATACTGCTCTTCCGGCCGGGGTTTAAGAAGCGTTCAAAAATCAGATCATATTCAATCGGATCCAGGTCGGTAATATTCAGTGCATAGGCCACCAAGCTTCCAGCTGCCGATCCCCTGCCCGGCCCGACCGGTATCTCATGGCTCTTGGCATAATGAATAAAATCGTAGACGATCAGAAAATAGCCCGGATAACCCATGTCTTTGATGATCCTCAGCTCTTCTTCGAGCCGAGCCTTGTACCGGGCGGAACGATCCTGGAACCCCTCTGTCCCCTCATATCGGGAGAGACGCCTGTCCAACCCTTGGCGGGCGACTCTTTCCAGGTAACTTTCCGCCGTTTCTCCTGCTGGTACCGTGATTCTCGGAATATGTTTCTCATCAAACCGGAGTCTGAGGTTGCATTGCTCCCCAATCGTTATGGTATTCGCAACGGCCTCCGGGCAATCCCCGAAAAGATCGGTCATCTCCTCGGGCGATCGGAAGTAGAACTCGTCAGAGGCAAACCGCATCCGCTGACTTTCCTGGAGCGTTTTTCCTGTCTGAATACAGAGAAGAACCTCATGGGCTTTCGCGTCTTTTCGATGAAGGTAGTGGCAATCATTGGTGGCGACGAGGGGAATGGAAAGCTCGCGTCCGATCGCGATCAATCGCTGGTTCAGGAGGTGTTGATTTTCAACTCCGTTTTTCTGAATCTCGATATAGAACCGGTCCGGGGAAAAAATCTTTCGATACTCCTCGCCGGCCTGGAGAGCCTTCTTCATCTCTCCCCTGCTTGCGTTAAAAGCGATCTCTCCCTTAAGACAGCCGCTCAAGGCGATGAGCCCTTCGTGGTGTCGATTCAGGAGCTCCTTGTCTACCCGGGGCTTATAATAGAATCCTTCGAGATAGGCCAGACTGACCAATTTGAGGAGATTGAAGTACCCTGTCTCATTCTTTACCAGAAGGGTGAGATGGTAGTTGCTTTCCTCCCCTTCGCCTGTTTTTTTCTCCGTTCGGCTACCGGGGGCGACATACAACTCACAGCCTATAATCGGTTTGATTCCATGTTTGATCGCCGCCTGATAGAATTCGACGGCTCCGAACATGTTTCCGTGATCGGTCAATGCCATGGCTTCCATTCTGAATTTCTTCGCCAGTTCAAATGCCTCTTCAAAGCGAATAGCGCCGTCGAGCAAACTATACTGGCTGTGGAGATGGAGATGAATGAAGTTAGAATGTTCCATATCAACAAGAAAAGAAGGAATATTGGAATAATGGAATGATGAAATATTGAGAAAAACCAAGAAGAAAAATTGAACATATCAATGTAACATTGTTTGAATGCTTTTCACCCATTATTCCAATATTCCATTATTCCAATTTTTTCCGTCTATTCCCATTCGATCGTACTGGGAGGTTTTGAGCTAATATCATAAACAACCCGGTTCACCCCTTTGACTTCATTGATAATACGGTTCGAGATATTCTCCAGAATCTTGTAAGGCAGCCTGACCCAGTCCGCGGTCATCCCATCCTGGCTGGAGACAACCCTCAGGGCAATCACATTTTCATAGGTCCTTTCGTCCCCCATGACCCCTACGGTCTTGACCGGAAGTAGAACGGCAAAGGACTGCCAGACTTCGTCATGCCATTGACCTTTTTTCATTTCCTCGAACACAATCTCATCGGCAGCCCTCAGGATCTCCAGCCTCTCCATGCTGACCTCCCCGATGATCCGAATGGCAAGACCGGGACCTGGAAAGGGTTGACGCCGGATCATTTCGTCGGGAAGACCCAGCACCCTGCCCAGCTGCCTGACTTCGTCTTTGAACAATTCCCGCAGGGGTTCCACCAGCTTCAGTTTCATCTTCTTGGGCAACCCTCCCACATTATGGTGGCTTTTAATCGTTGCAGAAGGACCCTTAGCCGACACGCTTTCGATCACGTCTGGATACAGAGTCCCCTGGGCCAAGAATTCCACCTTTCCGATCCTTCTTGCCTCCCGATCAAAGACCGAAATGAATGTTTTTCCGATCCTCCTTCTCTTTTCTTCCGGATCGGTAATCCCCTTCAAACGATCCAGAAAACGCGCCTCGGCATCCACATAGACGAGAGGTATCTTAAAATAATTCCGGAATAAATTCACGACCTGAGAAGCCTCATTTTTTCTCAGGACCCCGTTATTCACAAAAATGCATTGGAGACGGTTGCCGATGGCCTGGTGAAGAAGAACGGCAACGACCGTCGAATCCACACCGCCACTTAAAGCGCAAATCACCCCGCCTGAACCGATCCGGCGTCTGAGTTCCTCTCGGGTCTGCTCCAGGAAGGAGCGCATGGTCCAGAGGTTCGAGCATTGACAGATCTGAAAAAGAAAGTTCCGGATCATCTCGATCCCTTTCTCCGTATGCGCCACTTCTGGATGGAACTGAAGTCCATAGATCTTTCTGCGAGGGTCTGCAATGGCGGCGAAAGGGGTATTCGCAGAAGCTGCCAGGGTGTGAAATCCGGGGGGTAGAATGTTGATATGATCTCCATGACTCATCCATACCTGAACCGAATCTCCTCTTCGACCTACCTTCTGAAAGAGCGGCCCTCCCCGCCCGAGGATGATCTTGGCTTTTCCGTATTCCCTTTTAGGGCAGGGAGTGACTTCCCCCCCGAGAAGATGGGCTATCAGTTGTAAGCCATAGCAGATCCCCAATACGGGAATGTTTAAGCTAAAGAGCACAGGGTCGCATTGAGGAGAACTTGGCCCGTAGACACTTGCAGGTCCTCCGGACAGGATGATGCCTTTTGGAGAAAAGGCTTTCACCTTTTCCACATCCACGGAGTAGGGATGAATCTCGCTATAAATCTGACATTCCCTCACCCGTCGGGCGATCAACTGGGTATACTGGGATCCAAAATCAAGGATGAGTATCTTGTCGAAAGAGGTCCTTTTCTTCATATTCCTCTCGCTGGTATAATCCTCATGCAAAAAATTAAGGATTATACCTAATTACACAGATTATTTTAGATTGCAGAGATTAAACTTTTAACCTCTAATGGATCTTTATCTTAAATCACGGTAATCTGTTTTTTAATCTCAGTAATCAGACATCCTGTTCTTTCTCCTTATAGGATGTCTTTAACGAATTGGACCGAACAGGGAAACCATGAAGGGAAAACAATGCGGTTTACGGTTTCAAAAGATATTTTCCGTCCTTCGATTCATACTGATAGGATAAGCCCTTCCGGTAAAAAGTATCATCCTTCTGGAGAAGGTTAGCTGAAACCAGTTCGTCGAGCTGACCCGGGTATTTTCCATTTTCGAAGTAATAAACCTCCAGGGCATTCTTGATTCGCTGAATCTGTATTTTATGGGAGAATTGAACCGGAATTTCTACATTCACCCGTTCGATCTTCGAGTCCCAGAGATGGCGCAGGTAATTCGGCTTGAAATAGCCGAATGCCACAAATAGGATCACCACAAAAGCCACATAGTAGGCATAGGCCAGAGGCTCTCTTAAATTGATTTTGCTCACCTTTTTTAAAAGATTCGGAGTTTGAACCCCTACCACTTCAATCAATCCCATCCCCAACAAATTCACCAGAATGTCGCTGGCGTTAAATTTTCCCAGAAGGCTTCGGTCGATAATCTCCTGAACGGTCCGAGTTCCATCTATTAAATTATAAATCAACTCCTGCTCTGAGGTCAGTTTCTCCTTTAAATAGCTTTGCGAGGCGTAGGTCGCCTTCTCACCCTTCTCTTTTGACTCAAGCGTTTTCCTGAAGACCAGGTAAGGAGAAAAAATCTTCTTTTCTATCTCCGACCACTCATCCACCATACGCAGGATATTCAATAAGACCGATTCCGTGCTCAAAGCAAAAGGAATCTTCCTGTAGCTTTCCACAAGCTTAAGATCGAAGTTGAATTGACCATCCTCCCACCAGAATAGGTCGTAAATTGTTTCATAAATCTGTGTGGAGATCACTTTTAGCACATCCTCTTTCTTCAGCAACTGGAGCTCCACCAGGATCTCTCCCAAGTATTTCAGGGTTTCTTTCTGGATCTTCAGGACCCGCTCCAGTTGCTCTTCGGAAATCAACTGAGCTTTTACCAGGATTTCACCGATGAGGTCTTTCTTCCCCCGGTAGTTCGAATAGACGTGAACGATCATCCCATCAACAAAATAGATTTCAACCAGGTTTTTTCCCCGGCGGATTTTCAAGATCCCGGTCTTAAGTTGTTGACCGATGAGCTGGATGATCTCGGTAATGCTAAAGTCTTTTAATGTCCCTTGTAATGCCATTGGCTCCGCTCACGCATTTCTCGATACGGATCTGGAAGATCCGTCGCTTTTTGTCTCATATTTTGGTTTAAATCGATAGACCCGCCGGAGGGAGAAAAAATAGAAGAAAAGGAGGAGCAGCCCCCAGACTCCACTCGTCCAATAAGCCGGTGAAGAATAAAGCATAGAGGCAGAGATTACGCCTTGTACGTAGACCAAGCGCAGAATCAGAGCAAAAAACACGATAAGAAATAGAAGTCCCGTGAAAGCGTTTCCCCTCCATAAGTCCCCGATCCCTGTAAAGAAGAAAGAGAGAAACCGTCCGATCAGATCATTCTGCTTTTGAAACTGCTGGATCTGCTTGGATTTCTTCTCCATCATCGTGGGATGCGTCTTTTCTTTCTGAACGTAGATCCGATGACAATTGAAACAGATGAATTCTTGATCAGGGGCCCCAAGGTAGAACCGGTAGGTTGGACTGCCACACATCGGACAACGGGTCAGGAATCGCTTCGCCCGGCTGTATTTTGATATTCCAATCAGGAATCCAAGGAACAGGATGGGGACCAGAAATGAAATCCTTGACGGAATCGCTTCGAACCAGGCTTTGAACAGACGGAACAGAAACCCTTCTCTCCCAATGAATTGATTCATAAATCGATTCCAAAGCCGGTGGGTCCCAAGCGTTTCATCGATCACAAACCGGTTCATGTTGGGGGAGTCGATGCCGGAATAATAATCCACGAGCCCGGAGTCCAGCTGTCTTGCTCTCTGAAAGGCCTTGTCACTTCTCTTGGAAAGATAGGTTTCCTGAGAATGGGCCCGGTAGAGATTGTAATAGTAAGCTGCTTCCCCGGGATTCACACGAATCGCCTGTTCATAGGCGTCAATGGCAAGATCAGGCTGTTTCTTTCCTAGATAGACATTGCCAAGATTTGAAAAGGCGTGGCTGAACCGGGGCGACTGTTGTTGGGCCCGTTGATAATACTCTTCCGCCTGAGCATAATGACCCTGCCTCTTTTCAAGGAGACCCAGGGTGAAAAGGACGTCCTCATCGTCCGGACGGTTGGACAACCATGCCTTGAGCCTCTGCTCAACGGCCAAGTCGCCCTCTTCGTGGTTCGCCCGGGAAAGATCCAGGATGATGCCGGAGGAAGGGCTGTTCAAAAAGGCAGTGGAGGACCGAAGAAAGAAAGGAAAGTAGACCAGCACAATGAGGAAGATCAGAATCAGCTGTCTCTCCCTCTTTGTCACATAACCCCACAGAAGAATGCACCAGTAGAGAATCGCCCACAGGATATCCAACCGAAAGAGGAAAGGAAGAAAGAGGACGAAGAGTTTCACTCCGTTCACCAGAAGACTGGTGACTTCCTGGGTAAGATTTTTGCGGACCTCGTAGAGATAGAGGGAAAGATATTTCACCAGAATCACGAGGCCGAACACAATGAAGGACATTAGGATCGCGTTAGAGAGAATGTAGAACAGGTTGTAAAAGAAGCCAAGAGAGCTGAGAAAGTGCCGGAACAGAGCGACCTCCCCGTTGAATACTTGTGGAAGAATCTGATGGAGATAGAAGGGTTTCTGATACCAGAGGGCGCGGCTCAGTTCAAAATAGGGTTGAGGGAGATCAGGAGAAAGCTTAACCGCATAGCTGGCCAGCTCGACCGCTTGATCCCCGTTCCCGGTTTTCCTCGCCTGTTCGGCTTCCCGGATCAAGAAGAAAGAGAGGGCAGGAAAGCTCTTTATCCCTCTATCCAGTTTCAATTGATAAACCTGCTCCAACTCCCTCTGTCCGTAGGAGGATGACTTCTTCAGATCCCAGGAACGATCGGGAACGGGGGAGGTCTCAGCCGAGAAAAACTCTTTCGAAATAGGCAAGGTCTCGGGCTTCGTCAGGACCCCCCCATAATAGAGAAGAGAGAAAAGGATCACGACTAATAGGAAAATTGCTTTTTTCAATGCAGTCCTCTCCTGCCTATCACCAACCTCTTCAAAACGCCCCCTCACCCCGCCCTCTCCCCTCAGGGGAGAGGGGAAGGATGAGGGGAATTTCTATTTCATATATCAAAGGATTGCCGTTTTGTCAAACGACGCTGCTGGCTGAAAGGTCCTCGAGGGGTTCCCTTCCTTCAACTTTTCACTGACCGCCGTAAGGAATCGTTTCACGGTGTGAGGTTGAAGGGCAGAGATGGAGATGCCTTCATACCTCTGGCAGAGCGCGATGGCCTCCTCCTGACTCACTTTATCAGCTTTGTTGAAGACTCGCAATCTCGGGATATGATCCAGGTTCAATTCGAAAAGGATATTTTCGACGGCCTCGATCTGGTCCGAAAATCGGGGGTTGCTCATATCAATCAGATGGATCAATAGATCGGACTCCTGCAGTTCATCAAAGGTAGGCCGAAAAGCCCCCATCAGGTCGGGGGGCAGGTCTTTGATTAATCCAACCGTATCCGTGATCACAACCTCGCGATTTCCATCTCCCTCTGGGGAGTCCGGAAGCCGTAATGGAAATCTCAATCTCCGCGTGGCAAGGTCCAGCGTCGCAAAAAGCTTATCCTCGGCGTCGAACTCACTTTTTGTCAGGAGATTAAAGAGCGTCGATTTTCCGGCATTCGTATATCCAACGATGGAGAGAACAGGAACTCCGGATTTTGTCCGCCGCGCCCTTCTTTGCTCCCGTTCCGTCACCAGCCGCTCGAGCTCTTTCTCAAGGAGATGAATCCTCTCCCGGACTCTGCGTCGGTCGATTTCCAGCTTTGTTTCGCCGGGACCGCGGCCTCCAATCCCCCCGGTCAACCGAGAAAGGGCCAGTGTCTTTTTTGCCAGTCGAGGAAGAAGGTATTTCAACTGGGCTAACTCAACCTGGATTTTTCCGTCCCGGGTATGAGCCCGCTGGGCAAAAATATCAAGAATGAGCTGAGTCCGGTCGAGGACTCTCAGTTCCGTAAGATCTGAAATTGACGTTAACTGTCCCGGATTAAGGTTCTGGCCAAAAATAATTAAGTCTACTCCCAATTGCATACATTTAACCAGAAGCTCCTTCAATTTACCTTTTCCCATTAAGGTGGTAGGAGAAATATTTTGCGGCCGCTGGATAATGGTTTCTGCAACAAATATGCCACTTGACTTGGCAAGTTCCTTCAATTCTTCCATCGAGTGATCAAGATGTTCCCTGCTTTCCCGACTCACGCTAAGAAGGATCGCTTTCTCCTGGCTTCCCCGGACCACGACCGACCTCTGCCCTCTTTGAAATTCCTCCTCGAGGGATTGAATCCATTTAATAAAATCAATATCCAGGACACGCGGAAAGGGGGAAGGAGGATTGGTTTCCCACACTTTCCCTTCACGGTTGTCCGGAAGAAGGTGAGCCAGATGAGTCATACCGGGAAGGCCGTTTCCATCGGCACAGAGGGCAACAATCATGTCCAATCTCAACAGCGCTAAGTCTGTCAGATCCTCCTC
>Ga0214473_10002174_pt1 | contig 24433 bp, 19 predicted proteins | sample RVTome_7_FD_203509 | JGI IMG/M metagenome (GOLD analysis project Ga0214473, IMG submission 203509) | Soil microbial communities from uranium-contaminated site in the Upper Colorado River Basin, Wyoming, United States - RVT98D197 | ecosystem: Environmental > Terrestrial > Soil > Contaminated >... | reverse complement strand
CTCGAATTCGGGGTCGGAATCGCCGGAAGCTATATTTTTTCTGACAGGTACGAAGAGGCTATCGAGATCCTGAACGAGATTGTGAAAAAGCGCAATGATTCTATCGGTCCGCATTTATATCTGGGTGTAATTCACGCGTGGCAGGGTCGTATGGATGATGCCCTTGTGGAGCTGGGTATCATCAAGGGTATTTCTGCCAGGGCCGGCGAGGAGGCTTCCCGCGACCGGTTTGATAAAATCCAGCTCTACCATGATCAGATAATTCTCGAGGCGGAAATAGCGTCCGCCAGAAAAGAGTATGATAAGGCCATATCATTGTACAGGGGACTTCTCAATGAGATCCAGCTTCCCGCCCGGACGCGAATAAGCCAGCTCCTGGGGGATGTCTATATCAAGGCGGGCAAAGCGGACAGCGCCGTTTTCACTATCACCGAGGCTCTGGAGGATAATCCGAATTTCCCGCGCTGCCTGAAGACGCTGGCGGATGCTTATAAAGCTCTGGGCAGGGCTCCCGATCAACGCGAGGCGCTTGCCCGATTATTGAGCGTTTATAAAGACGCCGATGAGGATTTTCCTCCCTATATTCTTGCCCTGGCCGAGATGAAACGCCTGGATGACGCCGCTTTATAGACATAATATAAGATCCTATTCTAATGTTTATCCGCCCCCTGAACGGAGTTTTTCCGGCTTTGAGCCGCAATTATATTTTTGCCAAAACGCCATTAGGTAATATATTATGGCCCCCGTCTGGACCGAAACAGCGGGCAAATGGGCGGAGGAAATCAAGGAACTATTGCTTGTCCGCAAAAAAACTCTGATCGGGGAATTCTTTGAGGTTGCGAAAGACGGGAATCAAGATCAAGACTGACGATCGTTCCTATTTACCGCGGGAATGTCTTTGATAAGCAAACAGAGTATTAAGCAGGCATCGATATTAATCGCCGGCGTTTCGATAGCCTCGCAGGGCCTGGGCGTTATTCGCGAGGCTCTGCTGGCTAATTACCTGGGAACAAGCTCGGATTATGATCTTCTATTGATCTCAATGGCCCTGCCCATGATGATCGCCAATATTCTATTTTTAGCCATACCCTCCGCCGGAATACCGTTCTTACAGGGCCGCGAGAAATCGACCGAGACCGGCGATCATGTTTTGAAATCTTCATTTGTCAGGACAAATAGCCTGGTGACCCTGCTTGTCGCCGCAACGCTTTTTATTGCTCTTCCCCTGTTGCGCGATATTCTGGCGAGAGGATTGGACGATGCCCAATTGGATCGATTTGTCAAGTACGGTCGCTTATTCTGTATTGTGATTCCGATCAAGGCTTACGAGGGAATCTATCGTACGTTATTACAGTACAGACGGAATTTTCTTTTCCCGGCCCTGACAATTCTGGGTTTCAATTTTGTTTCGATAACGATATTGTTCACTCTTTTTCCGTCGTTAGGCACTACTGCTTTTATAATGTCGTGGCTGATGGGATTATTCGCCCAGATGCTTATCGTGGCTGTGCCGACGTATATACTTTTCAGGCGCGAGGGTGGTTCCGCCGGCGGATTTGAGTTCCAATCATCGGGCTATCTAAAATACCTCGGAATCATAGTCCTTGTCGAAAGTTTCGGATTAATAGTCGAGCCTTTTGACCGATACCTCGCGGGAACTTTTCTAACTCCGGGTTTTGTTTCGGCCAATTATTACGCAATGATGATTAGCTCGGTGCCTATCAGGATATTTATATACGCGATGGGAACCGCCATATTCCCGTCGCTGTCCGAATACGCGGCCGGGGGCAGGATTGCTGACGCCGGCCGGCTCTATCACAAGACTCTGTCAATATGCGCGGCATTGATTATCCCGTTATCAGTGTACCTCTATTTATACAGCGATACTATCATCAAGACTATCCTGGAAAGAGGCCTATTCGGAGTCGAATCGCGGCAAATGACAGTGGAGGTATTAAGGTACTATCTTATCGGCCTGATTTTCATGGCCGCGTTTTTCATACAGCTTAGAGTGACGTTTGCCGTCAAGTCGTGGCGATTCATGATACTTACGCGACTGTTTTCCTTTGCGGTCAAGATTATCATTGGATTTGCGTTTATAAGGTCAAACTGGGCTTTAGCCATCGGCGGGGGAACAGCTGCAATGTTTATAATCAGCTTTATTTCAATAGAAATATTTATTTCTCATTATTTAAAATTCAGATATTCGAGGGAAGATATGAAGTTGTTCTTTAAGAGCGCTCTTATTGCCGTAGTATTAACAGGCTTAATGGTGGGAACGAATCTGATAATTCGCCTGATTTTTAGTCCCGATCCAATTGTGGTTATGTTAGTGGTCGGGGCGATAAGTTTTGGAGTGTTTTTGCTGTTTGAATTCCGATTTAGATTGACCGGTTTTTTCCGAAAATCAGTATTGAAATGAACCTCGGCCTTTTGAAATTCAGGATCAGAATATCGATTACAGGTTTCATAAAATTCTGTATTCATCTTCTGGGCGCAATCCTGGTCGGTCCGTTTGTTCGATACAGGCATCCGGCGACGGTTTCGCCGAAATCCGCTCGGCTCGGAATACTCTATATATGTCTTGCTTTCCGGGGAGATCTAATCTTGAATTTCCCGGCCATAAAAGCGATAAAAAGAGCGTATCCTCAATCGAGTATCACCTGCTGGGTCAGGGAGTACAACGAAGATCTGGCCGCGCTCAACAGGAACATCGATAATGTAATAACGTATGATAAATTTCCATCGAGCGGGATTGGTTTCTTGTTACGGCCCCTGACCATCGGGAAACATCGCCCTTTTATCGATAAAATCAGGCGGATGAGATTCGATATTTGTGTGGACGATTCCGGTTATGCCTTTACTTCGGTTGTTGGCTTCCTGGCCGGCATTCCCTATCGCGTAGGAAGAAACGGGCAGGGATTCGGCTTTCTGTATCATTACGAATATCCTTATGATTTTAACGCCCAGTTGATCGAAAAAAGACTCAGGCTCCTCGAGCCATTGGGAATTGTGATTGATAATCCCGATGATCTGTATCCGTCGATCTCCTTGGGGCCGGATCTGTTGCCCCCGGTTATGGAAAAATGCGGCCTTAATACCGACCAATCGAATTACGTTACGATACAACCTTTCGGAGGCTGGGCCGCCAAGAACTGGGATATCGATAAATTCGCTCAAGTTGTCGATCATTTTGTATCCGCGACCAAAAATATTCCCGTATTTATCGGAGGGCCGGAGGACGTGGCAGGGATATCAAGCATGGCCGCCGCTGTCAAAGCCCGGTCGATAAATACGGCAGGGACGTTGACCGTGGCCGAGTCTGCCATATTGATTTCCGGAGCGCGGCTCCATTTGGGTGTAGATTCGTTCGGGGCTCATTTCGCGGCCGCGGTCGGCGTGGCCGGTCTTACGATTTTCGGCCCGACAAATCCCGAACTCAGCGCCTATCTTGGGCCGAGAAATGTTGCGGTGATTAAAAAAACGAAATGCACCCCTCCGGCAAACAGAATCTATTGCTGCCCCGACGCCGGCCGCAGCTGCAAGCGTCTTTCCTGCATGAGAGAACTCCAGGCGGAAGATGTGTCGAAAGTGTTGATGACCCTATGGGAAGGCAAGCAGGCTGTAAGAGTGACCGCATTTTAGACCGGGTCGCTTGCAGGGGCGGTATTGAGAATTGCGGCTAAGTTCTCTCAAACGATTCTATTCGGGCAGGGGAAAAAGTGAGGGATAAGGTCTAACCTGTTGGGACGGCCATAAAAGCGTTGACAACGCGCGACTGGATGCTATATTCGGGGGCGAAAACGTCCCCATCGTCTAGTCCGGTCTAGGACACCGCCCTTTCACGGCGGCGACAGGGGTTCAAATCCCCTTGGGGACGCCAGACTTCGGGCTTCCGTAAGTTATTGAAAGACTTGCGGAAGCCCTTGTTTTTAGGCAAGTTATGGGGTCTTATGGGATTTGGTATCCTTAGGTAATTTTCAATAACTTACGGCGGTTTTGGTCACGATATGGTCACGATTTTGGTCTTAGAATTGTAGTTTTTCGACAGCAGCGGTATGCTGGTCCGGGGCCAGATGGGCGTAGATCATGGTTGTGGTAATGTCCGTATGCCCCAAAAGCTCCGAAATCACCGGAATCGGAACGCCGGCCATGGCCAGGTGGCTGGCAAATGTATGCCTGAGATCGTGAAGCCTGCCTTCCAAATTTAACTGTCCGAGGAGGGACTTAAACCTCATATAAAGCGGATACATGCTATTATAGGGCCTGAAAACATATTCACTATCCCGGTCCTGCCTCCTGAGTTCCTTAAGAACGCCTATTACGGTCTTATTAAGGGGGATGCTCCGCGGCCGCTTTCCCTTCGGCACGAAACCATCATAGGGCCAGACTCTAAGCTTTTTGGCGCCCAGATCCACGTCCCGCCACCTTAGATTGAATAGTTCTTCGCGTCGCAATCCCGTATTTACCAACAGCACGATTGCCGTCCGAAGCGGCTCGTCGGCATTCTCGATAATCTTGGAAATCTCATCCTTGCTGAAGAAATGAAAGGTCTTGACAACCTTGGGCGGTTTTACGCCAGCGAGGGGGTTTTTGTCGACCAGGCCCCATTTGACGGCATAATTGAGCATGGTTTTCAGAAGCAAAATATAGTTTTTCTTGGTCTTCGGCTTTCTGCCTTTTAGCACTACAGTATCAAATTCCTCATAGATCCCGGGGCTGATCGATCGGATATCGTTGACACCCTTCCTGGCGAAAAAATCCCGGAGTATCTGGATTCTGGATAAATCTGATTGAAGGTGCTGGGGGCTATACGCGTTTTTGCTGTATTCCACAAATCGACGGAAGAAATCGGGCAGGGAAGTACCCGTGTAAGGGGATTTATCTTCAACGGATTCCCCCTTAAACAGCCGGACTTCAAGATCCTTCAGTTTGATGGATGCCAGTTTGCGATCTGCAGTCCCCGTAGACCTGCGGTACCTCTTACTGTCGATGCGATAATTCAGCCACCACTTACCGTCTTTATAAAATAGGTTGGCCATGGATTCAATGTTAGACCCGGAACCTCGTAAAATCAACTCAAAAATGCGCTTCCGCTAATCGCGGTTTAGCGGAAAAGCCGGGCAAAAGCCGGAATCTCACAATTTTGAAAACGATCCTGGCCGGCAGCTATCAAATTATAGACCCATAATATCCACTATTAAAAAAATACTTGACAGCCTGTATTCCGTTTGATTATATATTACGAAATTTCCCTCCCCCCGGGAAGAAGTGGTAGTAGTATTTGTAACTTGCAGCTTTGATTTTGCCCGCCATGATAAACGTGCTGGGGAGATGTTGTATTCGGTAGGCAGATGGTCGAAAATTGGAGAAAATGAAAGCAAAAGGTGGATATAATGAGATTACAAGGTAGGCTGCTAAAGGCACTGACAATTCTGGTGGTTACGACCGCGATTGTATTAGGAGTAGTTACCTGCGGGAAGAAGGACTCGGGGGAGATACGGATAGGGGTTATAACGCCGCTTTCCGGGGAGGGGGCAACTTACGGTGAAGCCACAAAGCGAGGAGCTGACTTAGCCGTCGAGGAAATCAATAAAGCCGGAGGTATCCAAGGATCGAAAGTCAGACTTATTTATGAAGACGATAAGATAGATCCGCAGGAAGGCGCAAAAGCAATTCAAAAACTGATAAGTATTGATAAAGTCCCCATCATTCTTGGTGCTTTTGGCTCGTCTGTTACCTTAGCTATAGCACCAATTGCGGAGCGCGAACATGTAGTACTTTTCTCTGCTAGTTCAACGGCAGATGCTATTAAAGATGCAGGCGATTATATTTTTCGCAATGTTCCACCAAATTCTCAACAGGGGAAAAGTGCTGCGGAATTTGCTATTGATAAACTGAATGCAAAATACGCAAGCGTTTTGTTCATGAATAATGACTATGGTATAAGCCTATCAAAATCATTCGAAGGCTCCTTTACGCAAAAGGGTGGAAATATCCTAAGCATTGATAGCTATAGCGCGGGAGATAGAGATTTCAGGGCTCAGCTTGCGAAAATAAAAAATCAAACCCCCGACGTAATATTCTACCCAGGTCACTACCAAGAGAGCGGCCTAATTCTAAAGCAAGCAAAAGAATTGGGCATAAAGGTTCCTTTTGTTGGCGGTGACGGATCTTACTCTCCGGAGCTCTTAACAATCGCGGGAAACTCGGCCGAAGGATCATATTATACCCTGATGGCAATGGGCTATGGTGTTGCTGACGATGAGATAAAGGAGTTTATGAGAGCTTTTAAGGCAAAATATAATGCAGAACCCGATGTTTATTCTGCTTATGCTTATGATGCCATGAGGATTATTATTGATGCAATAGGAAATGGCGGCTATACTTCTGAAGGAATAAAAAGAGCGCTTTACGCCATAAATAATTTTAAAGGGGTGACCGGGTTCACTTCTTTTGATCAATTTGGTGAGGTGGACAAGCAGTTTTACATCTATGTAGTGTGGCAAGGGACTTTTGTTCGTTATAAATCAGGAGGATAGGTTATGGGTAATAAAAGAGCTGAAGAGGATTCTATGGATAATAAGGAAGTTAATGATTCCCTGAAGGATGGACGAAGATCTGAACCAATTGATCCTTCTGATGAAATAGCTATCAAAGATGGAAAGAAGCAAACAAGAAAAGCGGCTTCTAAAACTCGACGGCCAAAAGGCGGTAGAAGCCTTTAATCATTCTTATGATAGTCGGATTCGGTGGGCAGCAAAAATGAATATTGAGTCCAGATAAAATGACATATCAGGATATTTTGGGAATGATAGGTGCCTTATTAGGCATTTCCGGTGTCGTAATTTTGCTTTACAATGATTATTGGGTAATTAGCGCTATTTTAATAATTACTGCCATTATATTAGTTATCTTTCATCCTAAGATTATTTCGAAAATCCGCCGGCTATTCAAAATTTTACTTCATAAGCTTAGAAGTTCAAAGGGCCCCACGGAAATAGACATGGAGGAATTCGTGAATGAATATTTCGACAATGGAGAACGACCCGATGGCAAGTAAACTTGAAAAATCGCTGGCTGCTGAACTTTACATATGCGCGAATGAAGAGTTTCAAATGTGTTTAAGAAAAGGGCATTATATATATACAGATTTTCTTCATTATTCAATGCTGGTTGAAAAGTTAGTAGATAAGACCAAGATATTGTTGTCCGAAGGTGACCATATTCTATGCTTTACAGGACTTTGTGTCCCTCCCTTTCAGTGGTTTAATTTTGATATAAACGGAAACAATATAAGAAGTTTTAATGACATACAAAATTGTGAGGCAAATGATAATTGGACACGGTATTTGAAATATTGGAGTAGTAAATCGAAGGGCATAAGTATCTATAGATGTTTAATGCACGTTGATGATAATATATGTAGTTCGGATGTTAGATATCGAAGTTTTCCTTCTCAATCAGCTGTTGAATTTCAACTTGGGGAATCCTTAGACGATTCTGGCAAGAAGCAACGGATTAATGTCATATTTAAGGAATCTCAAAATGGAGGCATTTCACCTCTTGATAATAGTGAATTGAAACTCCATCTAGGAAAACTCATCGGGCCAAATAAAAAATACTCTTGTTATAATAGATCAAAAAAGGCATTTTTGATAGTTGATGCAAGTGATAATATAGAGCTTAAAGGGGCGGAGTACTGTAGTAAGGATATTCAAGAGTTGTTGAACAGTTTTCAAACGGCACCTCTTTTGCATTGGGATTCGACGCCAGGAGCTGTAAATCCCGAGAGAGAATTTGTCCCAGATGATTTTTTCTTTGTAGGTATTGGAAGCAAACCTGAAATGGTTACTTGGCAATTCGCACTTGTTGCAGATGTTGCACCGGATTATTTAGGGCTCATGAAGGTTAGATTGTGGTTCCTGAGTTGGAACTCTCCGGCAAAACGAAGGATTAGTCCGAAACTGTATGCAGATTATTTTACTATGAATGAATTCCAAGGATTAATAGACAATTATGTTATTAAATTGGCAGGTTCATGGAAATAGACGGATTCTTATGGTAAAAGCAAAAAGAACAAGTGCTTGCAAGCAATGAGATGCAAACAGATATGGTGACATTGTTATTTGCACCTTCATGGAACTTGAATGTCGGGAGTCCTCATATAGGAATTGCCGTGATAAGGTCGGCATTAGAGAAATCTGGTGTCGAAACATGCTGTCGCGACCTAAACTGGAATTATATAGTAGAATGTGAACCAAATATCGCTACTAAATTCCATACCATTTTCGCTAACTGCAATTCATTTGAAGAAATGAATAGTAGCTATTTCGACATTGAAGACGAATTAATGAAAATAGCCGCCTCGTACAAAGGTGAATGGAATCTGCAATTAGGTTTCAGGTATGATAAGTTATCATTTAGTTCATCAAAAGATATAAAGAATGCGATTGAATTGGATTCCCCTTTTACAGCCTATTTTAGGGAAGATGTAATTCGTTGGATCAACAAAAGAAACCCCGATATAATAGGTATTTCAATTGCCGGTTCCTATCAGATAATTCCAACGCTGCAATTAATCTGGTTATTAAGAAAATCTGGATATGGCGGTTTTGTTCTAGTTGGAGGAAATATTATATCCAGATTAAAGGAAGAAATAAAACAATGTGACTGGTTATTTGATCTTGTGGATGGTTTCATCTACTTCCAGGGTGAAAGGCCGCTGATTCAAATTACAAATACTCTTAAGGCCAATAAAGATCTTTCATCCGTTTCGAACCTAATCTGGAGACAAGATGGCAGTATCGTAGAAAATCCACGAGAAAATGTGATGAATCCCGATGATATCTCAACGCCTGATTTCGAGGGACTGCCTATTGGAAAATATCCAGGCGTCAATTATATTCCATTGCTTGCGGCGAGAGGATGCTATTACGCAAATTGCTCATTTTGCGCTATCCCTTATGGATACGGGAATAATGGTCCTTGTGGAATACGCAGCTCTCAATTGCTGATTGACGATATGATTAAGCTGAAACAGAAGTGGAATATAAATAGATTTAAATTTATGGACGAAGCGATGGCACCCAAAACGTTGAAACAATTGTCTGGGCTAATTCTTAATCAATCTATGTCGTTCGAATGGGAGGGATATCTCAGGCTCGAAAAATGTTGGACAGATGCCCGATTTGTAAGAGACCTTGGACTAAGTGGCTTTAAAAAGGGCTATTTTGGATTGGAGATAGTACCAGAGGAGTCGCGAAAATATCTGACGAAGAGCGATAAGGCCGGAGATCTGTTGGCTATAATAAAAAGAGCATATGATGAAGGCATAAAAGTCCATCTGTTCTGCCTGTTTGGTTTTCCTGGCACTGGCAAAAAAGAAGCAGAAGCTACTATTGAATTTATTTTAAAGCATAAAGATATCATTGATACGGTTGACATAAATCCTTTTTCATACGCTAAACACACGTCGGTTAAAGGAGTAAGAAAAATAATTAATCCGGAGCATGATTGGGCTTTAGAATATGAGTTTGAAGCTGTATCAAAAGGTGCATTGTCTTCCTTAGAGGTTGAAAGCCTCGCAGCCGAAATGGAAGAAGTATTATGGCAAGATTGCCCTCGCCTCCTCCATCCGAACTATCGTTTGTTTTCTCCGTGGTCCAGTTCAACGCCGATTAATAGGAAAAATAATGCTGTTTCAGTTGCTCCTCAACGGCCTCATCGCCGGTAGCATCTACGCCCTAATCGCACTGGGGTTTGCGGTTATCTACAAGACCGTGCGGTTTTTTCATCTGGCGCATGGTGTGGTTTATACTTCCGGGGCGTATCTGGCATATACGCTGGTTATTCAACTTGGCGTAAATTCTATCGTCAGCTTTTTTTTTGCCTCCATTTTGGCCGGGATTATCGGGGTCGGTATAGATAGGCTGGTTTATCGTCCGCTTCGTAAGCAAAAAGCCGCCAACTTGGTATTCCTTATAGCCTCGTTCGGTGTCTTCATATTCATTCAAAACCTTCTGCAGCTCATTTATGGCGCCCAGATCCTGACCATCCGTACCGGGCCGGTCAAGGAGGGGCACCATATCCTCGGGGCGGTTATCACCGATACACAGATACTCATACTGGTCGTCTGTTGTGCTCTATTTGGTTTGTTATGGGTCTTCATCCGGCGCGCGAGACTCGGCAAGGCCATGCGGGCGGTCGCCGACGATCCCGTAGCCGCCAGCGTGGTCGGTATCTACCCTGAAAAGATCATTTTTGCGTCATTCGCCCTTGGATCTGCATTAGCGGGAGCGGCTGGTATCCTGATCTCTCTTGAGACCAATATCGAGCCGACCATGGGCTTTAACGCTATCCTCAAGGGTATCATTGCCTCCATCATCGGCGGGATCGGAAGCATCCCTGGTGCCGTGGCCGGAGGATTTTTCCTCGGTATCGCCGAAAACCTCGGCATCTGGAAGATCCAAGCGGGCTGGAAAGATAGTATCGCTTTCGCTATCCTCATAATCTTCCTGCTCATCCGTCCCGGCGGCATTTTCGGCGTAGCGGTGGAGAAGGAGCGGATATAGTGGAATACCTCTTACATATCCTGGTCATCGCCGGAATCTACATCATTCTGACATTGAGCCTGAACCTGATCCTCGGCTATACCGGGCTGCCGGCTTTGGGTCATGCCGCTTTTTCATGCGTCGGAGCTTACGTTTCGGCTTTGCTGGCTCTCAATTACGGTATTTCCCCATGGATCGGCCTTTTGATCGGAGCAATTGCCGCCTCCCTTATGGGTGGTGTTATCGCGTTTCCGTCGCTACGTCTTAAGGGCGATTACCTGGCATTGGCTACGTTCGGTTTTGCCGTAATCGTATATTCAATCGCCAAAAACTGGGTGGCGGTAACTCGGGGGCCTCTGGGCCTTCCGGGGATCCCCACATTTTCCATCGGCGGTTTTCAATTGTCGTCGATTTGGTCTTATCTGATTCTGGTTGCATTACTAGTGGCGTTGACAGCCTTTCTCTTGAATCGCGTCGCAAACTCGCCGTTCGGACGAATCCTCAAAGGGATCAGGGAGGACGAAATCGCTACCGAATCGCTGGGGAAAAATGTCAACCGTCACAAGGTCCTGGTATTCATGATCGGAGCGTTTTTCGCGGGTATCGCCGGGAGTTTGTACGCCCATTATATCACCTTCATCGATCCCTCGAGTTTCACAATCATGGAATCGATAACGATCCTGTTAATGGTGGTTTTCGGCGGTATGGGAAGTATCAAGGGCTCATTCGTGGGCGCGGCCATACTTGTCATCTTGCCGGAGATGCTTCGGTTTCTCGGTATGCCAAGCTCCATCGCCGCCCCTATGCGTCAGATGATATATGGGCTATTGCTGCTATTGCTCATGTTGAAACGACCGCAAGGGATTCTGGGACGATATCGTTTCAGGTAGCGTTTATGGCCTTTTTTGAAGTTAAGAATCTCTCGAAGGATTTCGATGGTGTCAGGGCTATCGACGACCTTTCATTCGAGCTTAATAAGGGCCAGATAACGGCGTTAATAGGCCCCAACGGCGCCGGCAAGACCACCGTTTTCAATGTGATCACCGGCTTCTTGAGACCGGGCAGGGGAGATGTACGGATCAATTCTAGGAGGATCTCCGGTTTACCGCCGTATAAAATTGCCAGGATGGGCATAGGAAGGACATTCCAGAATATCCGTCTTTTCCCGAAATTGACCGTGCTGGAGAATCTGATGCTTGCCTTGAAGTATGATACCGGGGAAAGATTGACATCGGCTCTACTTCGAACGAAAAGGATGATTCGCGAGGACGCTGAGAATAAATCCATTGCGATCGATCATTTGAAAAAAGTCGGTCTCGAACATAAACAGGATGCTCTCGGTCAGGAACTATCCCACGGCCAGCGACGTCTCGTGGAGATCGCCCGGCTTCTGGCTTTAAATCCTCAACTGCTCCTTCTGGATGAGCCTACCGCCGGATTATTCCCCGAGATGGTTACCGAGATGAAAAGGCTTATCAAACAACTTAAGGAAGAGGGTAAAACGATTCTGTTTATCGAACATGATATGAAGGTCGTCATGGATATCGCTGAACGGATCTTAGTGCTCAATTATGGAAAAATTATAGCTGACGGTTCGCCTTCGGAGATACAAAACAACGATGAGGTAATCACGGCATACCTGGGGCGGAGGAGGTCGGTTGCTTCTTAAGGCCATTAATCTATCGGTAAATTATGGAGCCGTGAGAGCGTTGGAAAACGTCTCTTTCCATGTTGAATCGGGCGAGATTGTGGCTATGATCGGCCCTAATGGGGCCGGGAAATCGACCGCACTTAAGGCTGTCAGCGGCCTGCTCGATGAATATAGCGGAAAAATCATAAACGGGAGTATTGAATATAACGATAGACTAATAACCGGCTTAAGGACGGATCAGTTGGTTCGAGAGGGTATTGCGCTGGTGCCCGAGGGCAGACGGGTTTTTCCGACGATGACCGTTTTTGAAAATCTGGAAATGGGCTTATTCAGTCGCGCTGGAAAAAAGAACGCTAAAGGTGAATTGGAGGTCATATTCGATCTTTTCCCCAGGCTGAAAGAGCGTGCGAGACAAAAGGCCGGTACCCTGTCGACAGGGGAGCAGCAAATGCTCGCCCTGGGCCGTTCAATCGTGATAAAACCGAAATTGCTCCTGGCCGATGAACCATCGTTAGGCCTATCGCCCAATTTCGTAGATGTCATTTTCGAGAAGCTTCAGGAGATTAACCGGATGGGTACGACCATTCTCCTTGTGGAGCAAAACGCACGCATGGCTCTCGAAGTCGCCCATCGGGCATATGTTTTCTCGGTCGGCAGAATAGAATTGGAAGGCAAGACCGCGGACCTTATTGAAAACGCTGAAGTGAAGAGAGCATTTTTGGGGGGATAGTCGATTTAACCTGGATGTTTTTAATTTTTCATAATTATGCTCGTTTTTCTAATAATTATTTCATTTCCGGTAAGCGGGTCTTAGCGGAAGTAAATCGGTAATGCCGGTTTGCATTGTCATTTGTTAAGATTTCGCCCTTGACATAACGATTATGGCAGCATATCTTTTAAAGTTACTTAAAGCAAATATTTGTAATAAGTTAAGGAAATGACAATGATTAAACCAGGCAGCATCGTCCGGGGCCATAATTGGCCGGAACCGGTCGAAGTAAAGTTGGTTGAAGACTCCGGTGATTATATCCATATCGTAGGCGCTACCATTATATCCGGGGATCACGTTGACGCGGTTATTCCTAAGGACGAGTTTTCGAAGCTCTCGGTTGAAGGGGCAAAAATAGCTTTCTCCGAAGAGCCTTGGAAGATATTCCTTGCTTTAGAAACAATGAGATACCGATTCGCATCTTTATACGATCCGCTTCTTGCTATGAATGCCTCCAAAGTCGACCCGCTCCCTCATCAAATTGAAGCCGTCTATGGATATGTCTTGAAGCTTCCGAGAATACGGTTTCTAATTGCCGATGATCCCGGAGCGGGGAAGACCATTATGGCGGGCCTCATTATTAAAGAGCTGAAGCTCCGAAATCTTGCGAGACGGATTCTGATAGTATCCCCCGGCCACTTGAAAGACCAATGGCGACGGGAGATGACAGAGAGATTTGAGGAGCGATTCCTAATCATCGACAGAAGCCACCTTGACGCGGCCTACGCCGAGAATGTCTGGCGGCGTGAGAATCAGATCATAACCTCCATAGATTTTGCCAAGAGGGAAGATGTTTTGCCATCATTGTCTTCCGCGCATTTTGACCTGATCGTAGTTGACGAGGCTCATAAGATGAGCGCTTATCGATACGGCGAAAAAACCGATAAAACGGCCCGGTATAAAATGGGCGAAGTCTTGTCAAATATCACGCAGCATTTTCTATTTTTGACGGCTACCCCACATAAAGGGGACCCGGATAATTTTAGGCTATTTCTCGATCTCCTCGATCCCGGTTTCTTCGCCACTAACGAAATGCTCGAGGAATCCATATCGAACAATGATAATCCCCTGTTTATAAGGCGGGTAAAAGAGGAGATGAAGGATTTCGAGGGGAGACCGCTCTTCTTGCCGAGGCACGCCCAGACGGTTCCTTTCAATCTGGGCGCTGATTCTCCGGCGGAGAAAGATCTGTATAATAAGCTTTCGAAATACGTAAACGAGCAATACAACAAGGCCCTTACCAAGGACAAACGGCGTAATATCACGTTTGCGTTAGTCATTCTCCAGCGGCGCCTGGCATCAAGCACATATGCTCTCTTAAAATCCCTTCAACGTAGAAAAGACCGCCTTGAGGGATTACTAAGGGATGCCGACAAATTCGTCAAAAATTCTGAAAAAACGATCGATTTCGACGTGATAGAAGATATGAGTGAGGAGGATCGCTGGGAGCAGGAACGAATCTGGGAAACTTTAAGTGTTTCTGAAAATAGAGAAGAACTTGAGAAAGAGATTGCGACGATCGACGATCTAATTGACCAAGCCAAGGATATTGTCTCCGAAGAAAAAGAGATCAAACTCAAAGCTTTGAAAGATTCGCTTAGGACTTTATCCGAGAAATACCCCGATGACCGAGATAAGAAGATCTTGATATTCACTGAATCGAAGGATACACTTGATTATCTATCGAAAAAGATCAAAGATTGGGGGTACTATACCAATGTAATTCATGGCGGTATGAAACTTGAAGAGAGAGTGCAAGCGGAGAAAGTATTTAAAACCGAAACCCAAATGCTCGTTGCCACGGAGGCCGCCGGTGAGGGCATTAACCTGCAATTCTGCCATTTGATGGTTAACTACGACATACCCTGGAATCCCAACAGACTCGAACAGAGGATGGGCAGAATTCACAGGTACGGACAAACCAAAGAGGTTTTCGTTTATAACCTGGTGGCAGCGGATACTCGTGAAGGCAGGGTCTTGAGTAGGTTATTTGAAAAACTCGAAGAGATCAAAAAAGCCTATGGCAGCGATAAGGTATTCGACGTCTTGAGCGACGTACTTTACGATACCAACCTCTCCCAGCTCCTTATGGAGGCCGCGGCCAACGCCAGAGATATCGATGAGATTTTGAGCGAAATAGATATCGTCGTCGACGAAGACTATATAGCCAAAGTAAAAGACAATCTCGGGGAGAGCCTTGCAACCAGGTACATCGATTATACGCGGATAAAGGAAATGGCTCAACGAGCCAAAGAGCACAGGCTCATACCTGAATACACCGAAAGCTTCTTCAAAAAGGCCTTTACTAAAGCCGAGGGTAGGTGGCGGGAACGCAAAGATGGATTCCTTTCCATCGATTCGATCCCATTTGACATCAGGACTATCTCCGAAGAAGACAGCTTCAAGCGGTCTTATGGATCGTTAACAAAGAAATATCCCCTTGCCACTTTCGATAAAGATATCTCCTTCAAGAATCCGGAATCGGAATTCCTCACTTTCGGTCACCCGCTCTTTGAGGCCGTCATGATTTGGATAGAGCGGAATTTCTCCAGCAGCTTGTTGAACGGCACGACTTATATCGATCCTGACCGATTACTCGACGGCCATATACTGTTTTATGAGGGCGAAGTCAAAGACGGTACCGGCAGTATTGCCGGGAAGAGGCTGTTCGCCTTTTATATCTGTTACGATGAAGTCAAATCTATCGCCCCGTCGATTATCTGGGATCTGGTTGAGGGCGAAATTCGAGAAAGACCGACTGTCGATGTCGAATCCCTAAAGTCAAAAGCGTCGACCAGAGCAATCGTGGATCTGGAAAAGTATAAGGCCGAGCTTTTGGAAGAACGACATAGGCAGGCGGAGATCAAGAAAAAGTATGGAATCAAATCGCTGGAACACTTGATTGTCACTCTCGACGGCGACCTTATTCCGCTTATGGCGCGCAGAGAGCAGGGCGAGAAAGTGGATATAGTCATAAGCAACAAAATGGAGAGAAAGGCCGAATACGAGAAAGCCCTTAGGGACCTCAAAGAGCTTATTGAAAAAGAACAACGTCTAACTATGAGCACGCCTCGTTTTAAAGGCATAATTAAGGTGCTCCCAGCCGCTACAGCTCACAAAGCAATGAAAAGCGATCCCGAAGTTGAGCTCAAGGCGATGGCAATCTCGATGGAACATGAGGTTAAATCCGGAAGAACCCCGGACGATGTCTCGGCGCAAAATCTCGGATTCGATATCCGATCTACTGGCAAAAACGACGAAATACGATATATTGAGGTCAAGGGACGTTCGGGAGAGGAGGCCGTGGCCCTTACCCAGAACGAATGGTTCAAGGCCAGAAGATTCAGAGATGAATACTATCTTTACGCGGTAATGAATACGATGACAACTCCTCAACTTTATGCTATAAAAAACCCGGCCGAAAACGTGCAGGCGGAGGAGAGGATAGAGACGGTCAGGTTTATGGTGCCCTTCAGCGAGATTGCCGCCAAAGGAGCGAGGGAGAGTGGATAATAAAAGACGATATATCGAGGACGCCTTTCCCGTTAAGGAAGTCAGTTTCCATTCGGCCAAAGAAAAGAATATCCGTCACGGCCATATTTCGACTTTGCACATCTGGTGGGCGCGGCGGCCCCTGGCATCATCGAGAGCCACCGCTTATGCCGCATTAATACCACCGGCCAGGAATGCCGAGGAATGGGACTCCAAACAGCAATTTATAACCGAGCTTTCCAAGTGGGAAAACTCGTTAAATCAGACCATAATCGATAAGGCCAGAAAAGATATTCTCGCCGCCAACGGCGGGAAGCCGCCTAAAGTACTCGATCCCTTTGCCGGCGGCGGGGCCATCCCATTGGAAGCCCTGCGGCTCGGTTGCGAGACCTACGCCAGCGATATCAACCCTGTGGCCGTCCTGATTCTCAAATGCACCCTCGAATACCCGCAAAAATACGGTAAGCCGGGCGAGGTAATCAAAGAAGTCGAGGATTTTGGCAAGAAGCGTATGGTCAAAACCAAGGTTCAGAATAAGCTTCTCGAAGACGTCAAACGCTGGGGCCAATGGGTGTTGGAGGAGGCCAAGAACGAAATCGGCCGGTTTTACCCCGAAGATGACGACGGTTCCATTCCCGTCGGCTATATCTGGGCCAGGACTATCCCCTGCCAGAATCCGTCCTGCGGCGCCGAGATTCCCTTGATGCGGCAGTTCTGGCTGGCCAAGAAATCCGGCAAGAACGTCACGCTGTATCCCGAAGCAATAAACAAAAAAGTCGAATTTTCTATTGTCGGCGACGGTTACAAGAAGAAAATCCCCAAAGGCTTCGATCCAACGAACGGCACAGTGGCCAGAGCGGTGGCCACTTGTCTGGTATGTGGATCGACGGTTGACGCCAATACCACCAGAAACCTGTTTAAAACCGGCAAGTCCGGGCAAAGGCTCATAGCTGTCGCTTTACATCACCCCGGGAAACGGGGGAAAAAGTACCGCTTGTCCGACGACAACGACCTGAAGATATTCAAAAAAGCCGAAAATTACCTGAATAAGAAACGGGAAAAGCTATTGGGCGAATGGGGAATCGATCCTGTTCCCGATGAAAAGCTTCCACCAAAAGACACGCTTGGCTTCCGCGTTCAAAGATACGGAATATTGGAATGGGGTGACCTCTTCAACTCCCGGCAAAAACTGGCGCTCATTACGTTTGTGGATAAAGTCCGCCAATCGCATAAGTTGATGTTGAAAGAGGGGTATGAAGAAGATTATGCGAGGGCTGCAGTAAGCTATTTGGGATTGGGATTGAGCAGAATGATAGACTATTACAACTCTCTCTGTGTCTGGGACAATAGTCAGGAAAGAACCGTTCACTTATTTGGCCGTCAAGCGATACCTATGATTTGGGATTACTCGGAACTGAATCCTATATCCGAAACGGTTGGTGGTTGGGTTAGCATGGCATTCCGTAGGATATGGAAGGCCATAGATTTCTTGGAAAGTTTTAATGGAAATTGCATTGTCTTACAGGATTCCGCCAGTTCAATATCACAAAAAAATGATTTTTTCGATGCTGTATTTACAGATCCCCCCTATTACGATAACGTTCCGTATTCTTATCTATCCGATTTCTTCTATGTCTGGCTTAAACGAACTTTGGGGAACGTTCATCCCGATCTATTCTCCACCCCCTTGACTCCAAAGAAGAATGAGATAGTGGCGTATTCGCACGGTCCCGAGGGTTTCGAAGGGGGTTTGAGGTTCTTCGAGGAAATGCTTAAAAAATCATTCCAGGAAATATGCCGTGTTTTAAAACCAAATGGCGTGGCCGTTATTGTCTATGCCCATAAAACGACTGCCGGATGGGAAACCCTGATTAATTCTCTTCTTGATTCAGGTCTGATAATGACGGGCGCCTGGCCAATTAACACAGAAATGCAGCAAAGATTGCGGGCTAATGAATCGGCGGCGTTGGCTTCGTCAATCTATATAGTCGCCCGCAAGATGAAGCGGGAATCGACGGCTTTTTATAACGACGTTAAGGACGAATTGAAGAGATTTCTCGATAAGAAGCTTGAACATCTTTGGCAGCAGGGGGTCAGCGGGGCGGACTTCTTTATCGCCGCCATCGGTTCCGCCATAGAGGTTTTCGGCAAATACGAGAAGGTGATGGATTACGAGGGGAATATCATCCGGGCCGACAAGCTTTTGGAGGACGTTCGTATCATCGCCACAGATTATGCCGTCCGGCAAATACTGCACAACGGTTTCGGCGGCGTAATCTCCGATCTCACCCGTTTCTACGTTCTCTGGCGCTGGAATTTCGGCGAGGCCAAAACTCCATTCGACGAAGCGAATCGCCTTTCCAAAAGCTGTGGAATAGACCTGTCCCGGGAATGGGACAGGGGCGGCTTTATAGTCAAGGAAAAGGAATTTATACGTGTATTAGGACCGATCGACAGGAAGCTCAAGGAACTTGACGATTCGACAGAGCTTATTGATGTGATGCACAAGGTATTGTTGTTGTGGCAAAAGAGTCAGAATGGAGCGGCGTTGGATATATTGGCAGAGACAGGCTATGGTCGGAATGAGGCGTTTTATCGAGTAGGTCAGGCCATTTCCGAATCTCTGGCAAATTTGGGCGTAGATAGCAAGGAACAGAAGCTTTTGGATGGTTTCCTCTCCGGCCGCGAGCGGGTGGTCACGGAAACAAAGAGGAGAATCACTCAGATGGAATTAGGAGAATCATAGATGAAGCCTTTTCATACGGTAGCCGTTCCGCATAAAGACATTCTGGAAGGTCGGCTGACCATGGATATTTTCGCCGCCGATCTCTGGGAGACCAGCCAGAAACGCGGTCCGGAAGAATATACCGACGCCGAGATATTTTTTGCCAAGACATATATGACCCAGGGGCTGGACAGCCTTCTGAAAGTGGTCGGGAAACGTCTAAGCGGTAAGGGGGGTGATCCGGTAATCCAGATTCAGACGCCGTTTGGCGGAGGCAAGACCCACGCGCTGATCGCCATGTACCACAAGGCCTCGGAATGGAAAGCCAAAAAGGCGGTTATTGTCGGCACGGCTATGAGCACCAAGCAGACCCTCTGGGGGCAGATCGAAACTCAATTGACCGGGAAATTAACTAAATTTAAGGGCCAGGTAGCGCCCGGAAGAGATGAGATAAGGGAGTTATTACTCAAGAAGCAGCCGGTATTGATATTGATGGACGAGGTTCTGGAGTATGTTACCAAGGCGGCAGGCGTTAAGGTGGTCGATAGTTCTTTGGCAGCGCAAAGTATCGCCTTCCTTCAGGAATTGACCGAGGCTATGGGCACGCTGGAGAAATCCTGTCTGGTAGTTACCTTGCCATCAAGCGTTATGGAACATTACGATGAAAGGGCCGAGGAGCTTTATCAGCGACTTCAGAAGGTCGCGGGTAGGGTCGAGAAGATCAATTCTCCGGTGCAGGAAAACGAAATCACCAAGATTATCAGGCAGAGGCTATTCGGGAGTATCAAGGAGGCCGAAGCTAAAAAAATAGTCAATGAGTTTGTCGAGTACGCAGAACGGGAGGGGATTCTGCCTGCCGGACAACTTATGAGCGATTACAGGGATCGATTCATCGATTCATATCCCTTTATGCCCGAGGTCGTGGATATTCTATATCAGCGCTGGGGGACTTTCCCGACTTTTCAGAGAACGAGAGGAGTATTGCGGCTTTTATCCCTCGTTATCTATTCGATGAGAACCAGCAACTATCCATATATAAGCCTGGCTAACTTTGATCTGTCCAATCAGGAAATCCGGCAGGAACTCTTGAAACATATAGATCAGACATTCAACGGTATAATCGACGGCGATATAACCGGACAGAACGCCAACGCAAAGATTGTCGATAAATCGCTGGGCGGCGCTTATAAGGGCCTTAACCTCGGCACCAGGGCGGCAACAACCATATTCATGTATTCGTTCTCGGGAGGCAAAGAAAAGGGCGTTACTGTAGCTGAAGCCAAGAGATCATCAACTACTACAGAAAATCCGGCCGCGGTGATTGCGGAGGCAATGGCCGAGCTTAAAGAAAAGCAGTATTATTTGCAGAATATCGGAGATAAATATTTTATCAGCAATCAACCTAATCTAAACCGTATAGTATTGAATTACGTGAATAATGTCCCATCGCGGGAACTGAAGGAACTGGAACTGGATCTCCTTAAGCTTGCCTTGACCAAAGGGAAGCTGAAAGCGTTCGTCTGGCCGAATGATCCATCAGAGATTGTGGATTCTGATGAACTCAAACTCGTCGTCTTACAGGAGATGGACGGAGAAGTCATAAAGAATATTTTACAAAGCAAAGGGCAAACTCCCCGAGTTCACAGGAATACTATTTTTATGCTTTTACCGCTGGAGACAGAAAAAACAGGCTTCGTGAATAATCTTAAGCGCAAGATTGCTTTTGAATATATAGAACAGGACAGAAATTTGGCGCTTTCTGAGGATCAGAAGAAGGAAGTCAAAAAAGAAGTAAAAAAACTCGAATCGGGTTTAGGTGAATCATTACGGCGATATTACAGCGTCCTTGCAGTGCCTTCCCGGGACGGATTTAAGGAAAATCCGTTGGGCGTACCGACCTTCGGAGAACAGAAAAGGCTGTCCGATGAAATATATGATAAGCTGCGATCTTCCAGCGAAATATTGGAGAGAATCGCGCCTTTGGCGATTAAAGAGAAATTCCTCGTAGACAGAGAGTGCGTTTCAACCGAACAGTTATACCAATCATCTCTGAAAACACCGGGTGAACGAAGATTCACAAACAGATATGTTTTAGAAGCTGGTATAACCGAAGGCGTTAAGATGGGGCTCTTCGGCCTGGGAGAGATAGAGGGCGAAAAACCGAAATGCAGATATTTTAGACAGCAGCCGTCGGTCTCCCTATCCGGCAATGAAGTGATTATCCGGGAATCGGTTTGTCTCGAGCAACAGAAAGCCAAGGAGGAAGGCGTAAAGATAGAGTCGCCAGACGTAGAAAAGGCAGCGGCTACAACCTCGCCTACCGCCCCGCATGCCGAAGAAAAGGGGGAACCAGCCCCGGTTTCCGGCAAGTCGAGAGATTCCGTTCAGCTCCAGTTTCATCTGCCCAAGGGCAAAGTCGCATCGATAATGGGTGTGATGAATCTTCTTCAAAGCAAATTCGAATCACTTGAAGTCAGGCTGGTTGCCAGAGATGGGTCAATCTCCGAACGGGATTATCAGGATAAGATCGAGGAGACCTTCCAGCAGCTGGGTATAGAATTTGAGGAAGAGTAGGCGTCTGCATTTGGAGGGCGCATAATTATCTAAAACTCCAAATTGGAGATCTTGAAGGAATTGGTTATGGAAATCGGATGGTTAGCTACTATCTGCACTTGGCTTTTTGACAAATTTAGTAAGAAACGTGAAAAAGTTGAGAATAAGCACGCAGATGCTCAAAAAAATAAATTTATTTTTAATCACTGTAATTTCGACAAATCCAGCTTTCTCGTTATCAAAGAGAGTGCCCAAAGTATGGTGAAAGATATTTCTAAAGAGTTCGGATTACCTTTGGAAAAGGCCAAAGAAAATCAGAAGATTATTGATGGATCATATTCAGAAGAATCACTGATATATAATATAGGCGCAGTTTCAGGAAGTACAGCTACTGCCTCTGGGGTCCCTTATGAAAGAGTAAATAACTATGCAAATGAGTGGTGGAGTTCTAAATATCAGTTGGTCTGTGCGAATTGCAGAACTCCTCGTAATTTCGATAAATCAAAGGGAGCTGCAAGCTATGTGTGCAGTAAGTGTTCGGCCGACATCTTTACCTTAGAGCCGAGACAGTAATTTGCCTTTCGGACTTGTTCATCGAATCTCGAATAGCCCATCGACATAAAAAATAAAAAATCCCCTTGACATTCCGATTATGTTATTGTATTTTTACAATTAGATAGCTCTTTGAAATCCCAATTTCCCGGCGGGAGGATAAGCGCAAGTTTATCTTCTTAACAGGATTAAATGCGGGAAACCCCGATAGCTTCCACTACCGGGGCTCCCTAAGCAAAAGGCCTGACAGAAAGATAGCCTAAGTATCTTAGAGCAGACCTCCTGCCTAAACGTTAAAAAACGCAGGAGGTTTGATTATGTCAAGCCAAACAAACTCGCAGTATTCGGTCGTGCAGCCGGGCAATCCGGCATTGAGGCTTCTCGATGAGAAGATCGTGACCGGATTCTTGGGATCGTACGGCCATCCCCAGACGAAAAGAACATACAGGCATTCCCTCGGCTTGTTCAAGGGATGGATAGCCAGTTCACCGTGGGAATACCAGGGCTTCAATCTTCTGGCTGATTTCAGGGCATATCTGCAGACCAGGATTGAAACCGATGACCACAAATTGCGGCTCTCGGCCTATTCGGTGGGGCTATATATGGCGGTCATCAAGAAGTATGTCAAATTCCTGTACCAGACCGGGCTGCTGGATCACAATCCCGGGGAATCGGTCAAGGGGTTCAGGCGGAACGCCTCGCATTATCGCAGGGCTCTGGACAGGAATTCCGAGATCCCCAGGCTTTTCGATGCGATGGACAGGACTACGGAGATCGGGGCAAGGGACTATGCCATAATCACCCTCTTGGCGTATACCGGCATCAGGGGCTTCGAACTGGTGGCCGCCGATTATGGAGACATGGACAGCATAGAAGGTCGGCCTATCCTGTGGGTTCGCTCCAAGGGCAAGCTGGGCAAATCGGAATACGTCTTTATCACCGAGCAGCCATATAAGGCTCTTCTGGCCTATTTACTGCGGCGTAAGGGGCTTTCAAAGCGATCACCCCTATTCGTGGGTAGCCAACCAAATGGATCATGGCAGAGAATAACGGTCAGAGCGGTCCGGACTCGGGTAGACCATTGGCTTAAGAAGGCGGGTTTGAAGACGGCCCGGGTAACCATGCATTCCCTGCGGCATACCGCGGCAATTGCGGCGCTCAAGAACGGTGCTGACATCAGGGCCGTCCAGGGGATGCTTCGGCATTCCGATGCCAAGACAACGATGGTCTATTTGCAGGATATAAGCCGTCACGATAAGCCGGCCGAGGACATGGTAGCATATGGTCCGAACGGGAGGAAATAATCATTGACAAAATTGAGTTTTTCCGCTAAGTCCCGATTAGCGGAAACGATTACACAAGTATCGTTCTTAGGAGAAGATTGAGGTATGAAACAGCCAAAATCCCGAGATAAAGTCAAAAAAGAGACCTTCCGAATCCCCTGGGAATCCAGTAAGATCCTGACCCAGCTCGTGGCCAGAATCAAGCTCGATACCGGCGTTCGGGTCACCAAGACTGATATTATCGCCGAGCTCTTAAACCTTTTAAGAAAAACAAGGATTGATACCAAGAAAGTTGAGAAAGTGGAGGACGTCATATTGCAGGTAAAAGAATTTGTAAGGAAATCGAAGTAGGAATGATCCAATCGTGGGCCGGCATGAATCGATAAAAATAAAAACAAACAGAAAAGAGAGGGGCCAATGGGGGGGCTAAAGCAACAGTCAAAGTCTACTCCGAATTCGCATAATCAGGCGATCAAAGACTTGCAAGGATTAGTCGCTCAAGCCGATTTGATCATCGATGACCTCAGGGCATCAAATGAAACTCCACCAACTTTCCAAGAATTAAGAAAATTAAATACTAAGGTAAAGGCCTGGGACCGTACGGTAGTTGTTAATATTCAATCTGATAGGAAGAGCACCCAAAAACATGGCGATATTGAAAAGCGATTTTTTGAGGTTGATTCCGGTTTGTCAAAATTCACTAAAGATGAAGCCGAAAATACGGGGATTTTTAGCAAGAGAAGAAAAATAGCAACCCATTTAACGGACTTAGTTCGGGACAGAGAGGAAGTAATAATACATCGATTAGCATACTTTTTGGAATTTGGGGATCGTGGTCAAGCCTTTGAAAGACTA
>Ga0214473_10002173_pt1 | contig 24439 bp, 13 predicted proteins | sample RVTome_7_FD_203509 | JGI IMG/M metagenome (GOLD analysis project Ga0214473, IMG submission 203509) | Soil microbial communities from uranium-contaminated site in the Upper Colorado River Basin, Wyoming, United States - RVT98D197 | ecosystem: Environmental > Terrestrial > Soil > Contaminated >... | reverse complement strand
GTCTTGCCGGAAGGTGGCGAACCGTCTCGCCGCAGCTCGCCAGGTAGACGCGGTGCCGTCTCCACGGCTGCACGAACAGCCCCGGGGCGAAAGGAAAGTCTTTCTTTTGTTGTGGAAGCATAAATTTAACATAGTTTTGCTCTCCTCGCCTAACCGCTTATGGACAGGGGGGCGATAGTCCGGTGCAAGGCCCGGCGATCGGAGAGCCTCCCGGTTAGAACAGCTTCAGCTGAGATCCCGGCTGGGGGTCTCTACTCGGCGGTGGGACGCGGTTTGGCTCGCCACTCGCGTAGAAGACGAGACCCTCCACGTCCCGGGTCGGAAAGAGTTGCCGCGCCGCTTCGAGATAGAACTCCATCTGCTTCCGATGCTCGGGTCGAGGGGCCCCGGTCTTGTAATCGATGAGCACGGCGCGACCCTCGAGAAGCACCAGGCTGTCGATGGTACCTCGGACGATCTGGTCCCGGCGCCTCAAGGAGAACGGCAGCTCTCGGTGAATCTCTCCCATGTCGAAGAGCTCGACGAGCTCGGTTCGTTCCCGCAGTTTGCGGTAGAGCTCGGCGGCCGAGCTGGCGGCCTGGGCTCGTTCCGGCGGCGCGCGATCGAAGAGCTCAGAGGATAGAGACTCGGCCACTTCCACCAGCGAGTCGTCGAGAGGAACGGAGTACTCGAACATCCGATGGACGAGCTTTCCCACCGAAGCGTCAACCGGATCGATGTCCCAGCCCTCGGGCATTTCTCCGCCATGCTGGCGGACGATCTCGCTGACGGTGACGCGCTGGGCTGAGGAATCGACGAGGGGCTGCAGCGCGGATTGGTGGTGGGGCTCCTCTCGGCTGCCCCGATACGGGCGGGGCACGGAATGGGGGCGAACCAATCGCAGCCGATGAGTACGACGCTGCGGTGTCCAGGTCATCTCGGGCTCGACGCTCGTCTGGGCTTCACGAAAGATCGCCCCCAGGCCTTCCGGCAGAAGCTGCAGGAACGTCGTTTTTCCCTCGCCCTCCGTCGGGCCGGAAGCGCAGAGCACTAGGTTCCGGCGAGCTCGGGTGAGCGCCACGTAGAGTAGGCGTTTCTCTTCTTCCACCGTTCGGGCCGGTCCTTCCGCCTCCGGTCGGCCCAAGGCATGGATCTCTACCTCCCCCTCCTCTTTTTCCTGGATGCGCGGCAGAGAGACATCGGTTCGGGTCTTTTGTCCCATGTTCACCACGAAGACGCTGTCGAACTCGAGCCCTTTGGCGGCGTGGATGGTCATGAGATTGACCGCGTCCACCGCCTCCAGCACGGCCAGTGACTCTTCGCCCGTGGAGGCACTGTCCAAGTACTCGGCGAGCCGAGCAAGCGTCAGGTATCCTCGATTTTGGGCGCGGCGAACCATTTCCAGGATCTTCTTCAGATTCTCCCACCCTTGCAGTCCCTTTCGCCCGGTCAGCCATCCTGCGTAGTCCGTTTCTTCCAGGATCTCGAGCAGCAGATCCGCGGGAGGGAGGCGATCCACGCGCCGCACCCAGTCCGGAACTTGGGCAGAAGCGCGCACCGCTACCGTTCGATCTGCTGAAGATAGGGTGGGAAGGTCCGCCTCCGCGATTCCTCCCCTCAATAGCCTGGCGAAGGGTCCTTCTCTTCTCTGGCGCCCCCGTTCCGCGGCGAGCAAGGCCAATCCGGTGTCGGACAGGCCGACGAAGCGGGATCGGAGGAGCTCAGCGGAGCGTAGCTCGGAGCCGGGTTCGGAGAGAAAGCGCACCAGGGCCTGAACGTCTTTCACCTCCGGCGAGTCGAAAAAGCCGAGTCCTCGATACACGTACGTCGGAACGCCTCGATCGGTGAGAGCTTCCTCGTACACCCGGTAGTGCGTGCGGCTCCTAAAAAGGATCGCCAGGTCCCGGGGGCGAGCGTGCTCTTCCTCCAAGAGCCGGACGATCTCATCGGCCACCGCCGCCGCCGCCCGCTGCAGATCCGGCTCGACGACCAGGCCAACCGGGCGCCTCCCTTCGTCTCTTTCCAGAACCGGAAAGTGATCCCCCTCCAGATATCGGAAGGACCACTCGAGCTCTCGTCCACTCTGGGGTACTCCGGAGAAGACATCGTTCAAGAAGTCGAGCAGCGTGCCTTCGGCGCGGAAACTCTGACGGATGGTCAGTCGCCGTCCCCCTCCCGGTCTCAGCCTCAACAGTTGTCGAGCGGCTCTTTCCAATACCTCCACCCGCGCGTCTCGCCAACCGTAGATGGACTGCTTTCTATCGCCGACGATGAAAACGGAGGGCTCCCTAAGCGTTCCGGTGCCCTGGCCGGAGGCCTGCTCGTTCAAGATCGTCGCTTGAACCAGGCCAGATCCCTCTCCCCAGGAATCGATCAGCGCTCGTATCAGACGCCACTGGACCTCGTTGGTGTCCTGAAACTCATCGATGAGCAGGTGGTGATAGCGGGACTCCAGCCGAAAGCGGCTCTGCGAGAACTCCTCGCGCGTTTCTAGCAGTCGCACCGCTCGCAATAGGACATCCGTGAAGTCGAGCCCCCGCCGCGATTCCTTGAGGTCTCGAAATCTTTTCGATGCCGCGTGGTAGAGCCTCCAGAGCTCACGAACACCATAGAGATCGCGATCGCCGAACCACCGCGCGTAGACCGAGGCCACGCCGGGGGCGAGCGACAGAACCAGGTCCCGGTGGCTCTCGAAGGCGGCTCGGTCAGGAAAGTCCGAGAGGCGAAAGAGGTTGGAGAGCCTCTGGCGAGGACGATGTTCGTCTTGGGTCAGGAAGTAGGAAGCCACCTGCTCGATGTCCAAGGGCGTCGCTTGTTCCGGATCGATGGCTCGCCGTAAGGCAAGGGATAGCGCACGAAAGCGAGGCAACGAAGGTTCTGGCCCGCTGGAGACGAGCCGCTCCACGCCATCCCTGCCGCCAAGAACGTCATTGAGACTGGCGACCATTTGCCGCCGAACGGAATCGAGATCGAGCCGGCGAGGAACGAAGCGGTCGACGAAACCGCGGAGCGCGTCTTCCTTGACCAGTCGGCTTCTCAACAGATCGTGCAAGCTACGCCGCAGTGCCGGCTCGCCGAAGACCGAGATCAGGAAGCCCATGTCCGGGCCGTCCGTCGGTCGGGAGCTCACCAGAGACTCTTCGACGGCTAGCTCGGTGAGACGCTGGGTGTCGACCTCGTCCAGCAGTTCCACGTCCGGATCCAAGCCGGCCTCCAAAGGGAACTCCTTCAGAAGGCCCAGACAGAAAGCGTCGATGGTGGCGATATGGATGTCGAAGAGGCGATCCCTCACCGACGACCAGAGACGGTCGCGACCCCGAAGCTCTTCGATGATGCGACTCTTCATTTCGCCGGAAGCCTTGCGGGTGAAGGTGATGGCCAGGATGTGCCGAGGAGAGGTGCCTTCCTCAATCAGTCGGATATAGCGATCGACCAGGACGCTGGTCTTGCCGGTGCCGGCCGAGGCCTCGAGCGCCACGTTGAACCGTGGATCGGCCGCCTGCTGGCGGGCCAGGCGGTCCTCGGGAAGAAAGTCGCGGCTCATGGGGCCGCGTTCTCCTCCGACTCGGCTTCCGATCTTTCCTCGATCTCTTTGCGGCACACGCCCACATAACCGCAGGTGTTGCAGAGGAAATCCTGGTAGGGACGTGGGGTGAAGATTCCCCGGGAGATGCTCCGGTAGGTGTTTCTCAACAGAGGCGGTACCTTCTCTACATCCTGGCGCGGAACGGACCTACGTTCGCGGAGGCTCAGGTAGGAGGCCGTCATCGCCGGAGCGGAGAACTGCTGCTGCAAACAAGCGGCGTAAAGCGGCACCTGAAGGGATACCTTCGGGTCGGGGGCCCTCCCGCTCTTGTAGTCGAGCACGTGCAAGACTCCCTGTGCGTCGATGTCCAGGCGATCGACCCTGCCTTTGATGCGGACGAACCAGGGGCGCTCTCCTTCGGGACCGTCTGGAAACTGAAAATGATCCTGGAACGCGTACTCGACCAGGCGCCGGCGTAAAGGTTCTTTGTCCATCTCCTGGCGGATCAGCCACTCGATCTCCCCGGTGTGGCCGCGGCCGCCGAACAGCCGTTCCATTTCGATGCGACGCCGGTCCGGAGGAAACTTCTTCGCCGCCAACCGACGAAAGAGAGCCATCGCCTCCTCATAGTTGTCCTCGGTAATGGGACGGGGGCGGTCATCGAAGCCATCCCATTGCTCGAAACCCTGCCTCAAGATCTCGTGGAGAAGAATGCCGCGCTCGAGCGGAGACATCGCCTCGTCGAGGTCTTCCTCCTCCTCGAGCCCCAGTACGTGCCTTGCGTAGTATTTGAAGGGGCACCGCAGGTAGAGCTCGAAGGCGGTGGCCGAGACGGGGTCGGGCTTCAGGAAGGCAAGCTCTCCCAGGTTCGCGCGCCGCTCGCTCACCACGCGGTCCTCGGTGGGAACCATGCCCGCTCGTAGAGCCTCGGCCCGCGATATGACCAGCTCTCCCAGTACCGGGGAGGGAAGGGGCTCTTCCCGTCCGGCTACCCATGGCTCGACCTCTTCCAGGAACGGTGAGGCTACCGTGGGGATCTCGTCTTCCAGCTGATGGCGGAATACCGCCATCGAGCGCGACGGCAGGCGAACGAGCTCGATGAAGCGGGCCCGCTCGGCGGCCAGCGACTCGGTGTCGGTGGGCCAGCCGAAGTCCTTGAGCAGCCATTGAGGATAGAAGATGTTTCGAGGAGAGCGGGCCGGCCACTCGCCCTCGTTGAGCCCGACCATCACCAGCAGGTCGAACGCGCCGAGCCCCGCCGAACGGGCGTCGACGATCTGGATTCCTTCGCTGCCGGATCTAACCGAGAAAGTGTGGGATTCCACCGCTCGGTGGAGCCTTTCCTGGAACAGCGGGAAAGGCAAAGGAGGATCTCCTATCTGTCGCGCCGCGTCGGATAGTCGTTGCAGAATCGAAAGGAGCGCGCCCCGTGCTCGCTGGTGTCGCGCCTCGTCACCGAGCGCGGCCAACGGCCGGCCAAACTCATGAAGGAAGCCGCGGAGACAATCGACCTTGGTGCTGAGCGACGGACCGGAGTCGGCCAGAGGGGTCAATCCTTTTTCCAGCGCCACCAAGGCCTCGATGGCGGGAAGCTGGGTGTGTTCTTCCGGGTCCAGGCCGGGCAAGCTCTGCTGCACCGGAAGACGCCTGCTTTCTTCCAGCAGGCGCCGCCAGGCGCGGGTTCCTCCCGGCTCCCGCCCTCGAGTCAGCTCTTTGTCCAAGGCGGCGACGGCAGCCGGGCCGACGCGCGGAAAACGAAAGAACGGACTGCGAAGCAGGGCGAGCGCGGCGCTGCGGCGACCGTCGAGCTCGACGAAGGTCAGCACCAGATCGACGGCGGCCAGGTAGGGCTCGGTGGCCAGCGGGAAATCGTCTTGAAGCTGGTAGGCTATGCCGGCCTGTCCGAGTGTCTTCTTGGCGAGATAGATGTAGGGGAGAGGCGAGGGGACGACAACGGCAATGCGATTCAAGGGTGGGAGGGCGCCGGCCGCTGCCCGAGCCTTCAGGAGTCGCGCCACTCCGGAGAGTACTTCCTCGCGGTCGCGAGCCACGAAGGCTGTCTCTCCGTCATGGCTCGGTGGCAGCAGGGATGCCGTCGCCGGTGACGGACCAGAACGTTTCTCCTCGAAGGGAACCGCATGGCGGAGACTGCGCACGGAATGCGCATCCGCGATGCGCTCTGGCAGGACAAGCTCGAGGCAGGCGGCGCCGGCGATGGATATGAGGAAGGAGAGCTCTCGTGGTCTCAGGGCGTCCTCACCCAGGGCGAAGACTCTTCGATAGGGGAAAGGCCCGCCCTCCTCCAAGAGCGCAGAGAAGACGGTCGAGATATCCTGGCGTTCGAGGGAAGAGAGCTTCGCCGCGTAGCGACGCAGACCTTCGCCGAGGAATCGCGTTTGCGTCGCCATGCGCTCGGCGCCGACATCCTCCGGAACGTCGAACTCCGCTTGCGCTCGCGCTAAGAAGTCCTCGATGCGGTGACCGGTCATCCAGAGATGGTCGCTCCAGGCCAGGATGCGAGAAGAAAGTGCTTCTCGCAGTGCGAAGGGCGGCCGAGTCCCCGACTCCGCCGCTTCCTCCAGAGCTTGCTCCAGCAGCGCCTCGCGCAACAGGGGGTCTACCCACCGAACTCGACCGAGCGAGCGCTCTACCAGGTTCGTGGTCAAGCCGCTCATGGTGCTGATGGTCGGCAGCACGACGGCGGTTCGGTTTTCGAGAAGGGCCTGCTCCAGCGTGTTCCGAAGCAGGTGGCCCGCCGCGGCAGTAGGCACGAGAAGAGCCACATCACGGAGTGCGAGGGCACCGCCACCGGACAAGTCGGCGGTGAGGGAGTCCAGAAGATGGTGCTGAACGCCGCGCCAACCGTCGCAGAGAACGAGCCGGGGCTTGAGGCGATTCGGGTCTCTTGCGGAGCTCATGGACAAAGGCCTTCCTTGGCACTCATATTCTAAGCACAATGGAGTAGGAGGCGGTGCAGGGCGAGGTGAATCTTCAGAATTCCTTCATAAATGCCCCATAATATTGAGCCCATGGACATTCTGATCGTCGAGGACGATGAGCGCATGGCGGCGCTCTTGAAGCGCGGTCTCGAGCGAGACGGACACGTGACGACGGTCACCGCTGACGGATCCGAGGGTTTCGAGTTCGCGCTCTTGCGGCGGTTCGACGTCGTCGTCCTCGACCTGATGATCCCCACCATGAACGGATGGCAGGTGGCCCGACGGTTGCGGGAACGAGGCTGTCAAACCCCTATCTTGATGCTCACCGCCAGGGACGCGTCCAGGGACATCGTCACCGGCCTCGATACCGGGGCCGACGATTATCTGACGAAACCGTTCTCCTTCGAGGAGCTTCTGGCGCGCGTTCGTGCCGTCGCCCGACGCGGTCCTGTATCGAGACCGGTGATCCTCGAAGTCGGGGACCTGAGGCTCGATGCCGGATCGCACCAGGCGTGGCGTGGTACACGGAAGCTGAATCTCACGCCCAGGGAGTTCCAGATCCTGGGACTTCTGATGCACCGTACCGGCAAGGTCTTGTCTCGTGACGCCATCATCGAAGGCGTTTGGGGCCACCAAGCCGACGTCGAATGGAACACCGTCGACGTCTTCATTAGTTCCCTGCGAGGCAAAGTTGATGGTAATGAAGACGATCCGCTGATTCATACCGTCCGGGGCGTCGGCTTCTGCTTGAAGGTGGGTGAGCCCTGATCCGCTGGCGATCCATCGAGGTACGGCTCACCGCCTGGTATTCCCTGATGCTCTTCCTGGGTTACGCCGTATTCGGTGCGGCGTTGTGGGCCATGGTGACCTACTCCGTACGATCGGCGGTGGACGATTCGCTCTCCCAGCGACTGGAGCGATTGGTGCAGGTGGTGGCGACCGAAGCGGACGGGCCGGCAGAGGTCGAGGAGGACCTGACCGAGTTGGTTTTGGCAGGGCCGGAGGGCCATTTGGCTCAGATCCGAGATTCTGGAAACAGGCAGGTGTTTCCCCGGACCGCAGCACAGACCCCGGCGATTCGATGGGAGGACAATGACCAGGGAAGAGTCTTCCGTACCGTGCACACGGATGACGCGCTCTACCGGGTCCTGGTACAGGAAGTGGTCATCATGGGTCAAACCTACCGGGTCCTTCTGGCAAGCTCTCTGGAAAGTTTGCTGGTGGTACGGGATCGATTGGCCGCGTCTTTCCTGGTGGCGACTCCAATCGCACTGGTCCTTTGCGCGGTGGGAGGCCTTTACACCGCCCGCCGCGCCTTGCGACCGGTGGATCGGCTCAGCGAAATGGCTTCCGAGATCACGGTGGGCAACCTATCGAAGCGTATCCCGGTTCCCGAAACCGGCGACGCCCTGGAGCGACTCTCGCGGACCTTCAACGAGATGCTGGAACGCCTGGAGGCATCGGTCGCGAGGATCGAGCAGTTCAGCGCCGACGCCTCACACGAGCTGCGCACTCCCATCTCCGTCATCCGCACCACCGCCGAGCTGGCTCTTCGCCATGGGAGGTCGGAAGACGGCTATCGCGCGGATCTGAAGGACATTCATGCCGAGTCTCAACGATTGAGCGAGCTCATCGAGGTGCTGCTGACGTTGTCCCGCGCGGGGTTGGGGTCGCGCTCCGTTCCCATGTCCGATGTGAATCTGAGCGCGCTTGCCTCCGAGGTTTGTCGTCAGTTTCGACCAGAGGCGGAATCCAAAGGGCTGAATCTGCGGCTCGACACCCCGGAAGGATCGGCGGTTGTGGTGGGGAGTGAGCCGACCTTGCGACGGTTGCTCGCATCACTCTTGGAGAACGCCCTCGCCCATACCCAAGCGGGCAACATCACGGTGTCGGTCGTCCATGAGAACGAGGGTCTCGAGCTCACTGTGAAGGACACCGGTGAGGGCATCCCGCCGGAGGCGCTGGGCAAGATCTTCGATCGTTTCTATCGCGCGGATTCGGTCAGAAGCCCATCCAGCGGTCGGCTGGGATTGGGTCTTTCCATCGCCAAGCGAATCGCCGAGCTTCATGACGCGGAGTTATCGGCTGAGAGCGAAATGGGCAAAGGCTCCTGTTTCAAGGTTCGTTTTCGTCGCCATCAGGAAGGAGGCGCCCCTTGAGGACCGCCGCGGTTAGGGTTTCGATTTTGATGTCGTTTTTCTTGATGGGCGAGCTCGTTGCCGGACAGGATGCTCCGGCGTCGCACGAGTCCTATGACTTCCTCCGGGACCGCGGCCCGGGCATTCCGACGTCGCTCTTCGGCACGTACGTCCAGAAGGGCGAGCTCTCGATCAACCCTTTCTTCATTCCACGCAGGACAGCCTTTCAGAATACTCCGCTCGCCGCGAAGAGGGGTGCCACGCCGAATTTAGCAAGGCAGATCGGCGCGGATTTCAAGAATGTCTTCACGACGAAGGGGAACTTGTTGATCGTCGGTGCCGGTTTATCGGCGACGTGGGCGGTGAGCCAATTCGATCAAGACCTTGCGTCGAGCAGCCTGAATTCCGAGCTCAACGAGGGAACCCGGCTGGACCACTTTTTCGAGGCAGGCCAGACGCTCGGCGGCGGACTGGTTCAGGTAGGGGGAGCGTTCGCGGCCTATGGTCTGGGGAAAGTTTTCGCGAAGCCGGGGCTGGAAGACACGGGTCGCGATCTCGTGCGTGCGCAACTAGTGACCCAGACTCTCACGTTCGGCGTGAAGCTCGCCGTCAGACGAGAGCGGCCCGATGGTTCGAACAACCGTTCCTTTCCCTCCGGACACGCCTCGGGCACTTTCGCGACAGCGACGGTGCTCCAGCGGCGTTACGGATGGAAGGTGGGGGTGCCGGCGTACGCGGTCGCCGGCTACGTAGCGGTCTCGCGCTTGAACGAGGGCGAGCACTACCTGAGCGACGTCGTCTTCGGCGCTACCATCGGGGTCCTGGTGGGCCGTACGGTGACCGTGTCGCTCGCACGAAAGCGTTTCGCCGTTGTCCCCATGCCAGCGCGGGACGGTGTCGGAGTCCAACTGACCTGGCTGGGTTCGGAGAGAGACGCAATCGAGATGAAGCACTAGGGACGGCGGCGGAGCTCGCTGACTCCTACTTGTCTTTGTCCGGCGGACCCCAAAGCTCTTCCAACCTCTGGGCTCGTCCGCAGCCCCACTTGTAGTACCGATAACGGACCGGATTCTTCTTGTAGTAGTCCTGGTGGTAGTCCTCGGCCGCGTAAAACATGGATGCGGGCAGGATCTGGGTGGCGATGGCTTCCGGGAAGGGTTTCGATGCTTCGAGAGCCTTCTTGGACTCCTCGCTGAGCTGTTTCTCTTCCTCGCTATGGTAGAAGATGGCGGCACGATACTGGGATCCCTTGTCGCAAAACTGTCCGCTTCCGTCGGTGGGGTCGACGTTTCTCCAGAACGCCTCTAGCAAATCGCGGTAGGTGACCCTTGCGGGATCGTAGAGGACCTCGATGGCCTCATAGTGTCCCGTCCCACCCGAGGAAACCTGTTCGTAGGTCGGATTCTCTCTAGTGCCTCCGACGTAGCCGGAGACGACGGAGGTGACCCCGTCGACTTTCTCGAAGGCTTCCTCCATGCACCAGAAGCAGCCGCCAGCCAACGTGGCGCGGGCGCTCGGGGTGGCGGCGGATTCCTGAGCTGTTCCGTTCGCCTGGGTGATGAGGCTGGCAAAGCCGACCGCCAGGCACAAACCGACGACCGCAACCGTCTTTTTCGTCCTGTTGATATTCTCCACGCTCATTCTGTCGTACATCGGCTGCCAGTATATCTCGACGGTGCACGGGTCGCCTCCCGAGTTTTTCGCTAATCTCCCGACCGGTCGTCATCGAGCTCCTCTAGATGGGCCTCGTCCATGCCGAGGTGATGGCCCACCTCGTGAAGCACGGTTTCCCGGATCTCCTTCAGCAGCGTCTCGCGGTCGGGCGACTGATTCTCCAGGTTCCGCTGGAAGAGGAGGATGCGGTCGGGGAAACCCCAGTCTCCGCTTTGAATCGTGTCTCCCTGATAGAGACCCAGTATGTCGTGCTCGATCCCTCCGTCCAGAAGAAGCTTCCGGCCGGGCACGTCCTCGACGGCAACCTCTACGTTCTGCAAGTGGCGTCGGAACTCACCGGGAAGCGACCTCAGGGCTTGTTCGACGAGGTGCTCGAACTCCGTTCGCTCCACGCGGTAGGGAAGAAAGTAATCGGCCGGACTGAGCTCCGCGGCACGAGCAAAGGCGCGGTCCGCCTCCGCCAGCTGATCCAACTGGGTGTGGACGAGGCCCAGGGCGTAGTGGCAGTCGGCGGAATCGGGTGCTCGCTGGAGCGCGTCTTCGATGGATCGTTGAGCGTCGCGGAAGCGGGCCCGGTCCAGGAGCCGCGTGACGCGGTCTAGAATCTCCTCGCTCGGAAAGCTCACATGCTCCTTCGACTCCTCCTCCCTGAAGTATACGCTCTGACTCTTTCTGTTTCCGGTGCGGTTCTCCGAGAAGTATGCTGTGAAGTGCCGTATCTTGCGCGCACGCACGACATGGAGCTAGAAAAGGCCGATTCTCCCGTAGAGGCGGGATTCTCCGAGGCGCGACTGCCAGCCGCCTTGCGGATTCTCGACGACGCGGTCCTTGGGCAGGCTTTTCCCGGCGGGATAGCCGTGGTGGGGCGAGGAGGGAAGCTGGCGGTGGAAAGACCCTTCGGAGGTTTGGACTACCGCCAGGACGCGCCGCGGGTCGCAACGGATACCATCTACGATGTGGCGTCTCTGACCAAGGTGGTGGTGACGACGACCCTGGCCATGATCCTTTATGAAAAGGGAGAGCTGAGACTGGACGCGCCGGTCCGGGACTACCTTGCCGAGTTCGCGGGCGAAGGCAAGGACCGTGTCACAGTCGCCGACCTCTTGTCTCATTCCAGCGGGATTCTCTGGTGGAAGGATTATTACCGGTCTTTGGGAGGAAATCGGCCGTTCGCCGAGGTCAAGGCGCGCTACGTGAGAGAGATTGCGTGCCTGCCCCTGGACTATCCACCGCGCACCAAGTCGGTCTACTCCGATCTGGGATTCATTTTGTTGGGGGAGATTCTCGAGCGGGTCGCGCCAGGGCGCCTGGACGAGTTGGCGCGCGTCCACATCTTCGAGCCACTGGGCATGGAGCACACAAGTTTCAATCCGCCTGGCTCCCTGCGTTCCAAAATCGCCCCCACCGAGGACGATCCGTGGCGGGGACACGTTCTGGTGGGGGAAGTCCATGACGAGAATGCCTTTGCCTTGGGAGGGGTGGCACCTCATGCGGGACTTTTCTCGACCGCCGGCGACCTTGCCGTCTTCGCTCAGACCATGCTGAACGGCGGCGTGTACGGCAAGCGCCGCGTCGTACAGCGTTCCACGGTGGAGCTTTTCACCCGACGGGTGGACTCGATCCCCGAGAGCAGCCGGGCACTGGGTTGGGATACTCCGTCTCGAGACAGCTCTGCGGGGCGTTACTTCTCGCCATCCTCCTTCGGACATACCGGCTTCACCGGAACCTCCCTGTGGATCGATCCCGTACAGCACCTCTTCATCGTTCTCCTGACCAACCGAGTGTACCCGAGCCGCGACAACGTGGGAGTCCGAGGAGTGCGGACGGCATTTCACGACGCGGTCATGGAGGCCCTCCTGGAGGTGCCTCAGCCACGCGCGCGATGAGGTCGAGAGGGCGAGGGTAACCCGGTGCGGAGTCGAGACCAATATCGTAGGATGGCCGATGTGCCTTCGGGAGCAAGGACCCCGTCACCCTTCCGGGAGACCGTTTGCGTGGAGGAGCACCAGTCTTGATTACCTCTTCTCTCCCGGGGCGCGAGGAGCGATAATAGCAGCGGGACTGACTTGATTCTTGCCGTCCAGACTGGGTATTTTGGCGGCCGTAAGACCCGGTTTCTTGTCCGGAGAGAACGTACCAATTTGGGAGCGAACACCATGCGATTCCAAGGCTCGATCTGGGAGCCCGCAAATGCTTATCCACACGAACCCTTCCTGCGCCTTCTCGACGACGACGATGAGGAGGACTACGATGACTTCGACAACGACGACGACGACGACGATGACGATGAGGAAGACGAGGAAAAGGAATCGGAAGAGGATGATTTCGAGGCAGATGACGACGAGTTCATGGACGAGGACGACGACGACGAGGATGAGGAGAACGGCTAGCTGGGAGCGACCCTCCCGCTCGCCTTCCCTCGGTCGGGTTTTCTCCTACCGCAGGTTGTTTCTCATGATGGGACGTGTCTTCGAGCGCCGGAGCACCTCGGTGAATCCCGTTTTGCGGAACGCCGGAGCAAGCCCCGTCCAGGCAAAAGCGTCGGGCATCGGTGCCTTCTTGGGCTCTACTGGGTAGCCTTCCAGGAAGCGAGCACCTCGTCTCTTGGCGTGACGGGCGGCGGCTCCCAACAGCTCGACAGAAACCCCGGAGCGTCGAAAAGGCTTGGCGACGAAGAAGCAAACTACCGACCAGACCGGCTGCTCGTCGACCGGTTTGAGGATGCGAGATCGCGCCAAGCGGTTGTAGCGTTCCCGGGGGCCCAGCGCACACCAACCCACCGGCTCACGGCCAGCATAGGCAATGAGCCCTAGCTCTTCGCCGGCGGCGAGCATTCTCTTGAGAGCTCTCTTGTTCCCGGTGCCTTTGTGTTTCTCGAACTCGGCGTGATTGCGAATCCAATACGTACACCAGCACCCGCCGCAGGCACCCCGATCGCCGAAGAGTCTCTCCAGATCGGTCCACCTTGCCAGAGTCAAAGGGCGAAAACGGAGCTTGGGAACGGGAGCTGGTCGTGAAGCAATCTTGCCCATCGATGGCAACGCTCTGTGGCTCCGTGCTCGGTGGCGAGCTTCGATCGGCGCGATGCTAACACGCTCCCTGGCGCCGCTCAATGGCAGAAGGTCGGATCCTTCGCGAGTTGCCTGCCATGCTGGGACAAGCTACCATCGGCCGTTCCCGCACCCTCGAGCGAGATGACAAGCCATGCGCAAGAAAATCATCTTGATTACCGGGGCGGCTGGGGAGGTCGGCCAGGCACTGATCAAAGAGCTTGCGAAATCCGAGACTCACCCCCTCGTCACGTTGGATTTGAGTCCCCTTCCGATCGACTTGCCCCACGGCACCCACATCCAGGGAGACATTCTGGATCGGGCCCTGCTCGATCGTCTGGTGGCCGAGTACGAGATCGATACCATCTACCATCTGGCCGCTCTGCTCTCCACCAGGAGCGAGTTCAGCCCGGAAAGGGCGCATCGGGTCAACGTGGAGGGGATGCTGGAGCTGCTGAAACTGGTCTCGGAGCAGTCGCAATGGCGCGGTCGGCCCGTGCAATTCATCTTCCCCAGCTCCATCGCCGCCTATGGCTTGCCGGACCGCGAGACCAAGGCTCGTTATGCCCGCGTGCGGGAGTGGGAATGGAACTCCCCGTCGACGATGTACGGCTGCAACAAGCTCTATTGTGAGATGTTGGGGAGCTACTTCAGCCAGAATTACAAACAGCTAGCCGCCGAGAAGCCAGTGATGCTGGACTTCCGCGGGGTCCGTTTCCCGGGCCTCATCAGCGCCTTCACCCTTCCCAGCGGGGGGACGAGCGATTACGCCCCGGAGATGATCCACGCCGCGGCTCGCGGAAAGCCCTACGACTGCTTCGTACGCCCCGATGCCCGCATTCCCTTTCTCGTCATGCCCGACGCCATCAAGGCGCTGCTCCATTTGGCACAGGCCAGGAAAGATTCCCTCAGCCGACTGGTTTATAACGTGACCAGCTTCAGCCTCACCGCCGCCGAGATCCGCGACCTGGTGATGGCGGCATTCCCGGAGGCGACGATCCGTTTCACGGTCGACGAGAAGCGCCAGGCCATCATCGATACCTGGCCCGCCGATCTGGACGACACGGCTGCCCGGCGGGATTGGGGCTGGCAGCCGGAGTTCGATGTCGAACGGTCCTTCCACCAGTACTTGATTCCCAACATTCGGCAAATGTATCAGGCCTGAGGAAGCCGCAAACCGCCGGTCCGGTTCAATAATGATGGCCGCCGCCATCGATGAGCCCGACGCCCGGCCCGGCATGGTCGCCGTCATTGACCTTCGGCTCATCCCTCAACCGGCCTCAACCGGCTCGCCTTTCCGGAACAGCGCTTCACCGCCATTCCCGGTCGCATTCTCAGGACGACTGAAGTCACTATCTCCTATCCGGTTCCAGCGGAATGACGAAGTAGTTCTGGAGCGCATACTCCGTCATCGGGGCGATCAGCTTTTGCGCCTCGTTAGCAATCCTGCCATAGCCCGGGCCGAGATACCAGATGGCGGCTCCCTCGACTTCGGGAAAATCGGCGTACAGCTCGGCCGCCCAAGGGATGTCAATCTCCATGGCCTGCTCGATGGTGTAGGCGATGTCGGTGGGGCCCCAGCCAAACTCCGTAATCAGGACCGTGGGCCTCGGAATGCCAAGGTTGTCGCAAATCTCGAAAAGCCTCTGGAAACGTCCGACCAGAAAGGGATACCAGCGGTCCAGGTTGTCCTGAACGAGGCTGTATTCATGAAGCGCTACGGCGACGCGGTCCGGGTTGTTGCCGGCGAGCTCCAGGAAGGTTTGCATCCAGGGACCTTCCCAGTGCTCGGGCTCGGGTTCACCCGTGGACCATGAGAAAGCGGCCCAGTTGAAGCCTTCCGCCATGGCGAACTGAGCTGTGTGATAGGAAAACTCGGCGAGCCATTCGGCGCGGTTCTTGTCGACTTCATTGATCGTCTCGAGCCATATGAGATGTTTGTAAGGCTCGAGCTCGGGCGGGAAGACAGCGCGATGACGCTGCCAGTGCACGACCGCCGCATCGTAGGGCGGGAGGTTGTAACTCGGAGTGTCATACTCCGCGCCGCTCCTACGGTACACCAGAACATGGGGAACGCCGCTCGCTGCCTTTAGCTGTACTCCCTCGAGAACCTGACCGGCACTGTCGGCGCTCTTCAAGAAGAACGGAACGCCCGCAGCATCGAGGCATCGCATCCAGTCGCCAAGGCCGGTCTGATTTCCGCCGGGTCCCACGTGAAATCCAATTCTGACGAAGGCGAGATCCTGACCCTGCTGGTTCAACTGGGCGCGGACCGCCGCGAAGTCGAGCGTCGACGGGCAATAAGGCGGAAGCGGTGGGGGCCCTCCACCGACCGAAACGGCGACCGTATCACTGGCACTACCCCCCCTTCCGTCACGGACGGTCAGGGTGGCGAGGAAGCTTCCCTGGCTTTGATAGGTGTGGGATACGACGGCACCCGAGCCTTCGGTTCCATCTCCAAAGCTCCAGCTATAGCTGAGAGGGTCTCCATCAGGGTCGCTTGAGGCTGTCCCATCAAAGCTCACCGTGAGCGGCGCCGTCCCGGTGGTGGGGGACGCCGAAGCAACAGCGGTAGGGGGTCGATTGGACGGTGGAGGTGCCGTCACACTCACGATGATGTCGTCAAAGCGCGTGCCGGTAGTTTGACCACCCATGTTGCCGCTCTTAAGGACGAGGGTCGCCACGTTGCCCTGGGCAACGAGAGAGCCCACGGTGGCCACCGGCGCGGTTAGCTCCATGCTCCCCGACCATCCGCCCGGGCTCGCCCAGGTGTCGTTCTTGTAGACCAGGACCACGTCGCTTTGGTCGGCGCGGATGTCCTGACCGTTGACCGGAAGTCGGGAGCCGTTGATGACCAGCACCTCCGCCCACTGGTTTTGCCCAACCGTGGGGTCCGATGCCCAGAATCCGTCCATGGAGATTTCCGCTCCCGCTCCGCCGGTCGCGAACTGCTGGTAGACACCGCCATTGTGATAGCTACTCTGGAGATGCAACTGCCCGTTGCCCACCGTGGGATTGAGCGTTCCCCGTTCTATCCAGACCGGCCAGCCATTGACACCGCTATCAAATCCGCCGTTGGTGATGAGATTGGCTCCCGAAGAGGAGGAGCTTCCGTAGACTTCGAACTCCGGGATGCGGGCGTAGTTGTCGATACCGGCGTCGGTGATGTAGAGCCGCACGAAGCGCGTGGCGACGGTGCTCGGGAGGAGCGTGGTGGTGCTGTTCTCCTGAGCGGCATTGTTGATCGTGGCAAGTGTGGTCCACGGTCCCGAGAGTGAAGAGCCGGACTCCAGCCGATACGCCTGGGTATTGAAGCCGGTCAGCTCGCCGGCGGCTCCCGCGTGGCGGACGACGAAGCCGCTGAGGTCATAGCTTGCTCCCAGGTCGAGGGCCAGCCAGGACTCGACGGTGGTACCGTTGCCGGTCCACTTGCTGCTTGCGGAGATGACGCCGTCGTAGGCCTTGTTGCCGCCGAAATCGCTGCTGAAGGAGCTGCTCGCCAGCCAATTGACCGCACTTCGCGCAATGTTCTCACCAGGAGGGACATCAGGTGGTGCCGCACCGGGCCATCGGTATTGAGCCGCAACGGCTACATCAAGGTCAGAGAGAATCTGCCCTTGGTACGGACTCCCGTCGATGTTCCAGCCGTCGCACCACGCGCACCAGCGGTACAGATTGAGGCAGCGAAAGATGGGCTTTCCGGTGGCGGCTGCCTCCTGGTTGTAGCGGTCGATCTCGGCATAGACCTCCTGGACCCACCCGGGCTCGTAATGAGTGTTGGGATTCTCTGGATGGCCGCCGGACCAGTAGTAATACCCATTGCTCTCCGTGGCGTAGAGGGGCAGATGGTAGAGTTCCTGAGGAATGCCGAGGTTCACCCAGTCCTTGTATACGTAAAAGCTGAAGTAGAGGTCCTGACCAGCCGCGTTGACCTTCTGGGTACTGTGAATGGCGTCGTAGGTGTATCCCCGTGAGGTCAGGTGGACGGCAATCCCGTCCAGTGGCCCGGTGGCCTTGATGGCGGTCAGCATCGCCTTCATGTATTGCACCCAGTTGAGTGGCAGAGCGTCGTGCGTAACACCGCAGGTGCTACCGGCTGACAAAGGTCCGGCAAAGGGCGCGAGGGCCTGAGGGATTACTTTGGCGTCCGGGCGGACTTTCTTGATTTCGTCATAGACGAGTCGAAAGAGGGAAGCGTAATTCTGAGGGCTGACGTAGGCAGCATGTCCGTTGACGGCCGGCCACTCCCAGGGCAGGTTCGTCTCGTTACCAATGACCCAGATATTGGCACCTCGTGATGCGGCGACGTAGTTCGCAGCGCGTCTGGCAAAATCGGCGTACTTGGAAGGCGGCGGGATGGTGCCATCAGGGCAGTAGCCGTTGTTCAGGCGTACGATGACGGTATGGCCCTGGTTCGCGATGGAGGAGAAGTCATCGCCGCCGCGGTTGTTGGGGTCACTGCCGATGGCGACGGTCGCGGTGACCCATCCCGTTGCCGCACCGCCGGCAATGCGATCCAGGAAAGGCTGAGGGTTCGTGTCATGATCGTGAATCCCGTAGAGAAACGGGCTCTCGTTTGCGCCTGCCGGTGAGGGGGTCAAGAGGCATGCCGTCCAGACGAGGAGAATCGATGAGACCTTCATGGTCCTCTCCTTCCTTCGGGTCGTGAAAACCACTCTTCCAGGTGTGCCAGACATGACGACACAAGGGTTGCCCTAGCAGCTCTCTGGTCTGCACTTACTCAGAGATACTCCCGCCATGTTTAGTAGCGGAATCGGAAGCACGGTTCCTTCTTTTCTTGCTCGGATGCGCCTGCGCCAGAAGGGGGGGTTGGGAGGAGAAGGATTGTACATCGGCGGGGTCAGGGGGCAAGGCTTAATGAGGCTTAATGGCTTAGTGAGGTCGATGAGGCGCGAAGGTTCAACGCCGTCTACCGCTTTATTCGTCAACGCCAAATCTGAAGAAAATTGGCGAAGGCGGCATGTGCGCCGCCTACGTGGCGGAGACACAGGCTCAAAAGGGAAGTGGCCCTCAAGTTTCTACCCGAGGACCTGACGCGCGACCAAACTCGAAGCAAGACGTGGAACGCATCCTTGCGCAAGAAGAGTGTTGTCATTTCCCCTCTCTCCGAAATCGAGGCCTCCCGTAAACCTTTGATTACAAATCCGCTTCCTGCTTAGCTGGGTCGGCACACTTCTTGCTCTAGCCCACCGAGGAAACCAGTCCGTCCCATGAGCAAATCCACTCGCGAAGCGATAGCCGGTCGAACGTGGAGAGGAGTTCTTCGACGCGGGAACCACCTATTGCACTCGAAGCCCATGAGCGTCGAACCGACACCGACATCGCCCACTTGCACAAGGTCTCGACTCCTGAGACGCGCTATGGTTTTCCCCGCTCTCGGTCTCGGCGAGTTTCTTTCCGTCCCGGAGCTCGCTGCACAAAACCTGACCCAGGTTCACTACCGGTGGCGAAACGATGATGGCGTCGAGTTCGTAACCATCGCCGCCGTACAAACCGTCAACGGCAGTACCGCGGGCGCTGGCTCTTTCACTCTCACCTCCTGGACCCCGGGGGGCCAATCAGCCAATACACTTCCGGCGCTGGCGGTGGCAACGCGTTTTTCCGGCGTCGATACCCGCGGCACGGACGGCTCGGGGGCCATCGAGGCCAATCCCGGGATCGGCGGTGGCGATGCCAACATGAAGACGGACGTCACCACCCTTACCAACAGGGCCTGGGCCTTTGGAGCCGGGACGCACAGGAATCGAAGTTCGACCGTGCCGGTCGGTGAGACGGGCCTCTCCATCAATAACTCCGTCGGCACCGGACTGAATGTCACCTCTTTGTCGAGCTGGTATGAGAGTGTTCCCGCGCCGGGCACCGTCACCGTAGGCGCCAGCGGCCTCACGGAGGTGCGGCATCGTCTGTGTATTCCGGCTATTTTGCAGAAATAGGAACCGGACCAGAATGAAACCAAATCACTCCGAGCCGGCTCCTGTCCTGGTCACGGAAGCGCTTGGGAGGATGTGGTCGCAGGCAGTGCGCTGCCAACCTCTCCGCAAACTCACTCCGGTCTTTATCCTGGCTTCTGCGCTTGGAACCCCGTGGTCCGCCTATGCGCAGATGACGACCGGCACATACACCGGCGATGGGGTCAACGGCCGCACCATCACGGTGGGCTTCCAGCCAGACATCGTCATCCTCAAGGTTGACCATGGAAGTGTAATTACACCCGCCGAAGGCGTCATCCGCACCTCGACGATGACCGGTGCCAAACCGACATGGAGCCTTCTTGGGCTCCAGGCAGGATACATCACGTCGTTGACCGCGACCGGTTTCACCGTCGGCACCGACCAACTCGTCAACGGTTTGAATAGCTGCGGAGCAGGAACTGACCCTTGCGTTTACTATTGGATCGCCTTCAAGGCTGACGCGGACATCGCGGTCGGGACGTACACCGGGAACGGCGCGGCAACGCAGTCGATTTCCGGTCTTAGCTTTTTCCCAGAGTACGTCATCACTCTAGGTGACAGCGGCAAATATGCTTATAACCGCACCAACCAAGGCACGAATCAGGCTAGACGGCTTAGGAACTCAGGGCTCGCCATCGACATCATTCCGTCCCTCGATGCCAACGGGTTCACGGTGGGTAACGGCGGCGGCGGGCTGGATGACCAGAACTCGAATTTAGTCCCTTATCACTATATTGCATTCAACGAGGTTGCCGGGAAGATCAGGGTGAATGGCTACGCCGGCACTGGCTCCCCGCAAAACATCACCGGAGTCGGCTTCCAACCCGAGTTCGTCATCACCGAGAGTTACACGGACACACAGCAGGCGGTCTTCAAGACGGACAAGATGGCGGCCAACGGGTCGATGGACTTTTCCGGCGCTGTTGTCACGGATCGGATCACGGCCTTGCTGGCCGACGGCTTCACCGTGACCGGTGACACGCGCGTCGGCGGGTCGGGCAATAGCTACGGCTACGCCGCCTTCAACGGGACTCCAACCAACTACCGCTCCATCGGGGGCGCGCCGGACTACACCACCGGTACTATCGATGCCACCGCCGGCTCCGCTGTAGTGACGGGAACCTTGACGAGCTGGCAGACGGCCAACCGCGGTCGGGGGGATCGGATCGATATCAACGGGACGGATTACACCATCCTCTCGGTCGATTCCAACACCCAGCTCAGACTGACCACGCCGGTGAGCGGCAACTTCACGGGAGCCTACACCATCTCGCGTCAGTTCGACACGCTTCAGGAGTGGGAGGACTGCATCTCCGCGGGGTTGGGCTGCGTTTATTTCCCGGTCGTCGGCGGGGATCTCGTCACCGACAATCGCATTGAGGTGGGCATCGCCTACGACGATGGGGCCGCGTTCGGCGTGGTCATGATCGATGGCGCCATCACCGACGCCAGCCACACCATCACCCTCACCGCTGACGGGGCCAACCGTCACTACGGAAAGGCGGGGCAGGGTGTAGTCATCGACATCGGTGCCAGCGCGTTGGATGGGGTGCGTCTTCGGGACGATTTCGTCACCGTGGAGTGGCTCGAGGTTAAGAACGGGGCGGCCGGCCTGGATGGCCTTCAGGTTCTAAACCAGGGCGTGTCGAACCGAGTCGTGATTCGAAACAACCTCATTCATGATGTTGGCCAGATAGGCATCGCGACGACGGATGAAGGTCTCGTTATCGACATCTATAACAACATCATTTACAACACCGCCGCCGACGGTATACGCGTAGACACCGGAACGCCACTAACAGCAGCGAGTGAATTCCGCGTTCTTAACAATACGGTGTACAACACCGGTGGCAATGCGATTCGTACTACAGGGGATGGGAGTGCGGAGATTACCTTGCGGAATAATACCGCTCACACGACGGTGGCCAGCGCTTTCCGAATCGGGTCTCCCGTCGTGGTCAATCCGGCGAGCAGCAACAATCTGGCGAGTGACGGGAGCGGGACTACCCACAGTCCGGCGGGAGGGGGGCTGGACTCCGTCCCCCTGTCGGGTGCTGGCGGCGTGAATTTCGTTTCCACCGTGGTGGGCTCCGAAAACCTCCACATTACGCCCGCCAGCCGAGCGGTGGGCGCGGGGGCGGATCTGAGCAGCATCTTTAACTTCGACATCGATGGCGCCACACGGCAATCGCCTTGGGAAATCGGGGCGGATGACGTCTACGGGGCGGCGTCACCCACCAACTACCGCTCCATCGGGACTGCGGGGCCTTACACGACCGGCACCATCGACGCCACCGCGGGCTCCACGGTGGTGACGGGAACCGGGACGAGCTGGAAGACGCCCGCCAACCGGGGCCGGGGCGATGTCATTCAGATCCCTGACGGCGGAACCCCGTACGCCATCCTCTCGGTCGACTCCGATACTCAGCTCACCCTGACGACGAGCTTCACCGGTGCGACGGGACCCTACACCCATAGGATCGTGCGCCAGTATTCGACCGTGCAGGCCTGGGAGGACTGTATCTCGTGTCTCGGGGGTACCTGTAACGATTGCAGCTACTTCCAAGTCGCGAACGCCAGTTTCGTCACCGACAATCGCAGCGAGGTAGGCGTCGCCTACCAGGACACCACCTTTGTGCTGTCGGGCGACGTGATCATTGACGGCTCGACGACGGATTCAACGCACACCATCACCCTCACCGCCGATGGCAGCAACCGACACTACGGGGTCCCCGGCGCCGGAGTCATCCTGGACGCCCAGAACCTCGCCTTTCACCTGCGCGTCGTGGACGACAATGTCACCATCGAATGGCTGGAGGTCATTGGGTTCCGGGGCGCGAATAATCTCGCCGGGGTGCAGGTCGGGGTTAGTGGGGCAACCGGGCCCACAAATATTCTCTTGCAGAACCTTCTGGTTCACGACTTCTTCGATGCCGGCTTCCTTGTGCGGGGTATTGGGCTGGCTGGCGATGGCCTAGAGACGGTCACCATCCGCAACTCCATGATCTGGGACGGGGATCAGAGAGGCATCGAGGCCGACGAGGCAACCGATACACTCACTGTCGAGAACTGCTCGATTGACAACATGGCCCAACCGGGCGACGGAGTAGGCATCTACGCCAACTTATCCACGGTCACGGTCAAGAACACGATCGCGACCAGCAACCCGGGAGGAGACTTCTTCGTAGGTGGAGGCAGCTTCTCGGCAGCCAGCACCAACAACACCTCTTCCGACGGGACGGCCCCGGGTGCGAACCCTCAGACTGCTTCTGCCGCCGCTCTCTTCGTGACCCTCAACTCCAACTTGCACCTCAAGAGCGGCGCGGTGGCGGTGGACACGGCGGTGACCCTTTCCAGCTTCTCGTACGACATCGATGGGGGAGGGCGTCCCTTCGGGGCCTTCTGGGACCGCGGGGCGGATGAGCAGGGAGCCACAACCGCTGCGGATCTCACGCAGATCCACTATCGTTGGCGCAACGATGACGGCGATGAAGTGTCTGCGACGTGGGCAGGGCTACAGGACACGAAACTCATCGCCCTGCCAAAGAACTCCATACGACGCCTGCGATTCCAGGTCGCGAACCAGAACGCCTCGGGCACAGGTCCGGTCGCGTATCAGCTCCAAGTCGCAGAAACGACAAGCTGCAGCATCGGCGCCTACGCCGCGGTGCCCACCGCCGCCACCGGCCACTGGCAAGTCATCGACTCCACCTTCATCACCGACGGCGAGGTCACGTCGAACGTCGTCCCCGGTCTCGCCGATGAGGGGTTGTTCTTCGCCGCGGGCGAGGTGAAAGACCTCGGCAACACCACCGGCCCCATCAATTTGATTGGTGATGGGTTTACGGAGATCGAGTTCTCCGTTCTGGCGACATCCATTGCCACCTATGGCGGGAATTATTGTTTCCGACTGTACGACACTGTGGGCGGAAGCCCTCTTCCTGTCTACGCGGTTTACGCGGAGGTGACCCTAACCGGATCCCTCATACTGGCAGACCACGACCTCGGGCAGATCACAGATCGATTTGCCACCACATCGCCGGTCACCACAGAGCTTTTTCGCTTCAAGCTGACCCGGAGCGGCCCGGCAACCGTCGACGGCGTCCAAGTTCATTTCACGACTGGGTCTGGCGTTGTCGACGGTGATGTGACGGGTGGCCAGCTTTGGCGAGACGTGAACAGCAATGGCGTAATCGACGGCCCCGACGCTCCGCTCCAAACCGGCGTTAGCGGCTCGGGCGGCGCCCTGGCATTCAATTCAATCCTGGAGGACCCCGGAATCGGCGGTACCAACTATCTGGTACGAGCCACGGTCGGCAATCTGGTGGCGGGGGACGCGACCACGTTTTCCCTCACGACCAGCGACCTCGACGACGTCGAGTCGGGAGTCGATCGATCGGGTAGCGTCACCAATGTCACCCACACCCAGGACAGTCTGTCCCGCGGTGACGTCTTTTACTCGGTGGGCACGGATCCCGCCAATCTGATGACCGGCGCGCCGACCATCTCCATCACCAACGGCACCGCGACTTTGAGTGTCGCCCAGATCGGCGATATCGGCGTGGGGGATGAGATCGACTACGGCGCGGGACTTAAGGCCTACATCAAGGCCCTTCTGGGCCCAACTGATTTTGTCGTGCACACCGCAACCGGCGGCATGCCAGCTGATGTCACCGCCGTCGCTGTCAACTCCATAATGCGGGCATTCAATACGCTCGCCCAAGCAGAGACCGACTCCGGCGACGTGAATCATCTGGCCAACTTCGATCTCACCGCCACCGGCGCCGACGCCAATTTGACCTGGGTTGCCTACAACGATACGTCCTTCGTATCCGGCGTGACCCTCGATGGATACACGACGGACGCGACGCACTTTATCACCTTGACGGTGGCCGGTGCCGCGCAAGTAGTGAGCGGAAACAGCCAGCGACATGACGGCACCGCGGGGACCGGTGTGGTCATAGACAGTGGCGGCAGCCCGAGCGGGATCATCGAGATCTTCGACGATTACACCCGCTTTCACGGGTTCGAAGTAACGGGGGTCAAGGGCTCCTTGCCGAGCGGGCACGTGATCGATGTGGGAGCGCAAAACGTGGAGGTGAGCTATCTCATCCTTCACGACTTCGACGACGCAGCAAATCTCGGCAACGACGGCATCTCC